>Ga0115842_100954_pt1 | contig 11239 bp, 9 predicted proteins | sample InSIn2SAF170_2_FD_83856 | JGI IMG/M metagenome (GOLD analysis project Ga0115842, IMG submission 83856) | reverse complement strand
TGGGGACGACAACAATGCTGTAAAAGCTGATGCCAAGCCGGAAGCTGACGTACAAGAAAGCTTCGAGAGGAGTGACGAATATGATAAGTACTTAAGTAAGAGGGAGCTTGATGATTTTGATGACGGCTATGAAAACGACCAGGCGGTCAGACCTGACCCACCAAGCAAAGACGAGGATACCTTGAGTCACGAGAAATCCGGAGGCGATTCTATCGCCAGTGAGGCCGAGAAGCCTAGCAAAGCCATACCTGCGACCAAGAGCGAATTCGGGAATCAACTCGCTGACACATCAGTACCACTGGTCCCGGTCGCTAAGTACACTCCGATCCTGGACGACTACCCGGAATGCATACCACATGGATTAGGATCTGTATCTCAACATGGGAGTGAGGTATTCACCTTGGGTTCCATGTCGGACTCAATGTACGAGTATCTCCCGAAGATGTACGCCCTCCTTGGCGGCCAGGTGGACCAGTACAAGGAGATGTACGAGTGGGCAATTGACGTCGCAACTAAGAACCTTCTATTCAGACCAATGCTACCAGATAACAACGACATCCTCATCTCAGGCGAGTTTCATGTACCCCCACCCTCTTTAGATTCGGGTGCGAATCCCCACAACTATGCCAATCTCAAGCACGAGGGCTCGCATCTGACCTGTTTTGTCGGTGGCATGTACGCTTTGGGCGCTAAACTATTCAACCGTAAGGATGACATGGCGATTGCGGAGAAACTTACGGAAGGCTGTGTATGGGCGTATGAGTCTACCGTTACAGGCGTGATGCCTGAGGTCTTCGATACCATTGCTTGTGAGACCTTTGCGGGGTGCCAGTTCAACAAGACTTTGTACTACGATCAGATAGATCCTTACGCTGCTACGAGACAGGACAGTTATAAGCAGCAGTTGAAGGTCTGGCAGCAGAGGGTGGAAGCAGCAAACTTAGCCAGGGCTTCCGCTGCAGCTGCTACCCTCATGGACGATATGAGCATAGCAACTGCACCCCCAACTCCGCCCACTGCCGCTCCGGCCTACTCCGCTCCAGTTTCAGACGCGGACGGCGTCCAGCAAGAGCTCGAAAAGCGACAACTCGTCTTGCCTGAAGCCAAGATGACGTTCGGCGCCCCTGAGTCTGAAGGCGTAACAACCCCCGGTTCCGGTACCCCAACCTATGAATACAGTGTCGGCAACGCCCCTATTCAGGACATCAACAAACCGCCGCCGATCCCTACAATGGAAGAGCTTGAAAACCAAAAGCCAGTAACGCCACTCTCTCATGAGGAGTACGCGGAGGACGTTATAAAGACGAGTGCGCTGCCGCCTGGTATGCTGCAAGTGAGAGATAGGCGGTACATACTCCGGTGAGTCCCCACTGCTCCCCATACCGTTACTCCCCTTGACCCATGTTGTGCATCAGACCCGAAGCCATCGAGTCCGTCTACTACCTCTATCGCACTACCGGCTCCGCTCACTGGCGCGAAGCCGGCTGGCGCATGTTTCAATCTGTCGAAAAGCGCACACGCACACAGTACGGCCATGCTGCCATCAACGACGTCACGAGGGAAGCCCCAGGGTTCGAAAACAGCATGGAGAGCTTCTGGACCGCCGAGACGCTAAAGTATTTCTATCTACTGTTTGCGGATGAAGATTTGATTAGCTTGGATGAGTGGGTGTTCAATACGGAGGCGCATCCTTTTAGGCGGCCGACGTAAGATGCTCGTGTTGTACTTGTAGCTTTGATCAGTGGGAAAGGGGGCGCTGTGGAGTTGTGGGATGGGAGAGCATGGATGGTTATCGGTGGTCTTGCATATGCATTTGGCGGCGTCAGCTTGTCCGTGGGTTCAGAGCGCTTTCACAGGATACCAAATTTAGTCTGTCACGTACGGCCTTTTGGCTTTCTCTGCTTCAATGCTGTCAGCGAACGCAGGCCTGTCCAACCCATGCGATCACTGTGTCTATAACCTCTCAAAACATCAATACGAAATAATCGCTCTTGGCAGGACTCATAACAGCGCTATTCAGCCTACTGATAGCCACGAGGGAATTCATGATATTCCAGTGGGTGACTCGACAACCATATCAACGCCACTAGGGTCTCCACCCCCCCTCTGTCACGTATTCTTTATCATCCCATACTGAACAGCAATGAGGTGCGGTATTGCCCGCTTAGTCGGTGCTCATCCCCACAATCATCACTATCTCTCCTCCATACAGCCACTACAAGCAGATCAATACCGCCTTCACTACAGGAGTTCTTCGATACCCGTGAAGACACATTTTCCCGAGGCGCAGCACGTAGACCTAGGCCCTTCCTTTCAGCGGGTTTTCGAAGCCCACGACGAGCAGTACACGCAGCCCGAGCGACAACATGAGCCATAAACAGCCTCTCGCGTCGAACCCTGCCCCATGGAGGAACTTCGTTACAGCCACCCGCTGCAAACCACCCCGCCTCCACTCCCGACTACGCCCAGTGGCCTGGCTCGGCCGGCGCTGCGGCCTCGAGGACTGCAAGTTCATGTTCCTGCTGTGATACTGCTGCGATCGCGGAGCCTTGCTTGGCGACCCTCGGCACATCGGCAACAGGTTCTGCTCGTCCTGTGAGCGCGAGGCATGTACACGGACTTGCATGTGTAAGCTCCAGAGCGCGATGTCGCTCTCTGGGCTTGGAATCTGACGCTGCTGTCGTGGTAAAGCGCGCGTGTGTGGATGGTGGACGGCGAATCGATGCTTAAGAGGCAGAACACATGGGCCACTTGAGGAGAGTCTGAAATATGTTAGAACGCCGCTGCTGTGCCGATATTAGAGGAATGTCTGATGCGGAGCGCTTAGCATTGGCCTTTTTTACCTTTACTTGTTCTACTTTGGGTAGGCTGCACCTGTGAATTGGCTCTGCAAAAGCTGGGGACATTGAGCATGCAATTCTGCGTAAATCACGTGAAAGATGAGCGATGCTGCTGGAAGGGAAAGCGCTAAGGGATATATTGGCATTTCTTGGCCTGCTATACACCCTTTCTCAGCCCAGCACCTGCCCACAGGACGGGAGCTAAATGCTTCGGCATGTTCCAGCCGAATAATGATATGAACCAGAGAATGACTAGCACGGCTATGGGGCTCAAAAGGAGTTGGGTGTGGTGGAGGAAGGGCAATGCTGCATAGCACGTTAGATAAAAGCGTATTTGGAATGGGGAGGAACGAGACGCAGTGCTGACCATTGTACCCTAGAAACGTGATTACAACATAATACAGAGCAGCCGCGAGATATAGTGAGTTTCCGAAAAGCAGCGACAGCCTAGATGGAACGTCAGTACGTTCCAAGCCATGTTCCAGACCGGATTTGGGGCTTACCAGTAGTCTCTCGATACCACAGGCATAAGCAGGAACTGCACAACGTATAGGAACACCCACGCAGGGAAAAACGCTCGTATCGAAACCTGCCATCTCGTCAGTCTTTTCCGCTCGGTCATTTCGTTGGCGAAAACGCGACTCCACTCACATCAAAACAATACCCAAACTCCAGCCCATCCCCCTCCCCCGTCGCCGGCTGCGCCAAATGCTGGAACAGCCCCTTTCTCCTGCCGGGAAAGCTCTGCAAGCCTCCTGGTCCCAGCAGCCTGCCGACTAAGAAAAAGGCTGCGGAGGACACTAGCAGGGAGAGGCCGATGAAATGTCCGAATACAAAGACGAGTGTAAGGCGGATGGTTTGCGGGAAGCCGTCGGCATAAGCGAGGCCCCAGGCCAGCGAGGTCAGGAGGAGGAAGAAGGCGAGGAGGTAGGTAAAGGAGGGGTCGGCGCGGTGGTATGTGTTTTTCGTCTGTTTGTGGTAGAACATGTTCCTGAACACCTTCTTCGGTGCTATCAACAAATGCGTCATCTCCCATACGGCGAGCTCGAAGTCCATCTGCGGGAATTTGAATAGCCGCTTGAAGAAGCGCGGTAGGCGGAGCGGGCCCGTTTGGCGGTCATTGCGGTTCGTGGAGTAAGAGGTTGGGAGCGTGCTGCCGAACGTCGAGGGCCCGCTTCGTTGGGGAAGGGTGATGTGCGGATTCATAGCAACTGTCGTGAAATTGGTGGAGTGTGTCCCCGTGGTGGACTGGACAGGTAGCTTGGGGCTAGGCTCGACGGCATGAGAATGCGGCGAAGTGTGGTTAAGCTTTTACGAGCAGTGTGTATAGCAGAGCGTGCTCCGCGATCTTTTACACTGTCAATACTTGTACGTTCGATCAATTTGAGGACGAGGACTCATCCATGTCCTCGGCGATCGAGCAGGCATCGCTCGTTGGTGGTCACTTTCCCACGCCGGCGAACCGAGATCTACTCCACCCTCCGCAGTGTCACCACCACCACTGCACGACTTCGTCTTGCATACCATCATTGTTATGTTTTAAGGGTAGACGCCATGTTCCCCCCAGCCTTTCAAGATGTTACTTAGAAAGCAACCCTTCATCGCCTCCTACAACTCCCTCCAGCACTGCTCATGCCAATCCACGACGTCATCACGAGCTACACGCACAAGACCACGAAACTATGCAACGATAGCCTCCGACGAAGGCAGCACCAACAGCCAAAATGAGCAAAGCCCTCACCCCTGGCCCGCGACCTCCTCCCCGTCTCCCTACGACATTCTCGACTGCTCCCGCTCCGCGCCCTACTCGAAATCCCACTTCACCCGCCTAGTGAAGATCTATCACCCGGATCGCAACGCACACAGCTCCAGCCAAAACTCCGCACATGTATCCAAAGCCATCGCCCTAGAGCGCTACAGGCTGATAGTCGCCGCACACACCCTCCTATCCGACCCCACAAAGCGCTCCGCATACGACCGCTGGGGCTCCGGCTGGAACAACACCGCGCCCGCGGGACCCTCGGTATGGAACCAAAGTGGAGCGCATGAGGGCCGGCGGGCGAGCAGTCAGAGCTACTATTACGGTGCGAGAGGACAGCACTACAGCGGTGCGGGTTTCTACGACGCAAACTCGCCTTTTGCGAACGCCACATGGGAAGACTGGGAGCGCTATTACCAGAGAAGAAGTGGCAATACAAAGAGAGAGTCACAGACACCGGTGTTCTTGTCGAACGGCGCGTTTGTGAGTCTCATTGTGATGATGGCGGCGCTCGGTGGCGTCGGGCAAGCTACGCGCGCTGAGAATGCGAGTTTGAGTTTTCTGGAGCAGAGGGATGCGCGGCACGATGAGGCGAGTAAAATTCTGAATCAAGTGCGGAAGGAGGCTGCCGTTATGGGGAGACAGGAGAGAATCAAGCAGTTCCTGATTGCAAGAGACCCGGCGTATGCTGATGAGACTATTAGGAGGCTAGTCATGGAGCCGGAGGTTTGCGAGAGTGAGGGGATGGGCAGGAAGGCAAGGAAGATCGAGAAGGGTACCTGAGGATTGGCCCATGGAATGGTGTTTGGGTTGGGATGCTCTTGGGCATTGCGTGGGCGCTATATGAGCGTTGATATTTCTTTTGAGAGGAATGATGTATATAGGAGCCTCGCGACGATAAGAGAAGCGAGTATGTGAGCGACTTCATCCGTGTGCCCTTGACAACCAAATCCCTACCCGTTTCACAGACATCATTAGCAGCGGCAGTGGGCGACTCGCTTAACAGTCTCGCCGAGCTTATGCAACTGTTCATCGCTATCGTTGTGCCATAGTTTACACTCGCTTTTGTGCGTGATGAACATAGCAGTGGACTGCAAAGGTCGTGAACAGGTGAACGGCTACATGTGAAATAGCCTCGGATGGAAAAGCACCCTTACTGACGCACAATTCTAGATTTCTTGAATGCTTTCGCGCTTTTGTAATCCGCTCTGTCACGACGATTGCATGCTTGATGGTGTGCTTTGCGTATCTCTTGGCTTGAGTTCGAAGGCAAACAGCGAATCACTGGTTCTATGGGCGTTCGAACACTCTTCACACTACCATGCTGCATGACAGGCAGTATACGTGAGGCTGTCAAGATTTCCTTTCACTGTTAGCAATAACTCGAGGCTGCAAAGCTGGCCCTGCCGGAGTTCTCGACTGCGTATTGTGCAATCCACAGTCTTGACGAGCTAAACAGCAACTTGATTGCAAAAATAGATGCGTAGTGTCTGCCACTGGGTAGACCGCTTAGTTGATCCGCGATAGCATCCGCTGCTGTGAAGCGCCCGTTGACGCAGGAAGATCTAGAGGATGGGATATCATTTGTGTTTCCAGGTCAGATAGGTGAACTCTCGGCTTCTGCTAATTCTTCTCATGCTTTGGGCCAAACTGCAAGCTGAGTATGTTAGGCTTTGCTCCGACTGAATGTCTTGACAAGGACTTCGGGGTTGTAAAGGCTGGGAGAATGTTGAGGTGAGGCGCGCCAGATATGTATGTTACCAGTCCGGCTTGTTCCGATCCTCTGCATATCGGCAGTCTATCATCTTTCTACCATACGTGCAATTCGAGTATCATGTCTGCCACTAAGACCATGCCAATCAAGGATGCCCGCGGCCGTGTAAGCACAGACTCGCTGTGCTTCACCATCAGATGTCCTTTAGGCTGAAGGTACTAGCGCAGCGAATAACTGACGATCTGCCCCTCTACATTACAGCGCACAAAGACGCCATGAAGCTCTTAAGCCTCTCCTGCGGGGAATGGTGAGCATCCGGAAGATCTTCTGTGCGGACAGCGAAATCAGAGCCAGCTGCTCGACCGAGGGTTCCACACCGAAAACGGGTACTGCTCCTGAGCTTTTAATATGTAGGTGGTAGATTCCCTGCCGTTGTTCCCCATCTTCGATATGGTGAAGTCTCCATCGACAGCAATCAACTATCCGGATCTCGTTGGAGCTATCACATAAGATCATGGCGAGGATCAGACTTGGGCTTGCCGCCTTACTACTTGTTCCTTTCCTATGCTTGAGCCAGTCTACTTCTAATGTCACTGAATGGCCACTCCATGACAATGGACTAAACAGAGTAGTCCAATGGGATCATTATAGCTTCAAGATCAACGGCGAACGCCTGTTTGTCTGGTCTGGAGAGTTCCACTACTGGCGCATACCTGTTCCCGAGCTTTGGGAAGATGTTCTTGAGAAGATCAAGGCCGCTGGCTTTAACACGGTTTCGATATATGCCCTGTGGAGCTACCATCACTCCAACCCGTATACCTTGGACTTCGAGACTGGTGCCCACAACTTCCGGAGCGCCCTCGAGCTTTGCAAGAAGACTGGTCTGTATGTGATCTTCCGTCCCGGGCCGTACGTCAATGCGGAAGCAAACGCGGGTGGATACCCGCTGTGGATCACTACTGGTGCATACGGTACGCTGAGGAACAACGATACTCGATACACCAATGCTTGGAGGCCTTTCTTCGATGAGGTCTCGAGCATCGTTAGCGAGTATCAGGTTACCCGTGGTGGTACCGTCATCACATACCAGATCGAGAACGAGCTTGGAACACAATGGGTGGGAGACCCAAGGGACCGGGTACTCGACGCTCCTATCGCCGATTACATGGAGAAGCTGGAGGCCGCTGCGCGCAAGAACGGTATTGATGTTCCCACACAGGCTAACGCGCCAAATTTGAATGCCAAAAGCTGGTCGGAAGACTTCGCTTCAGGCACTCTAGGTAATGTTGATATATATGGTGTCGATAGCTATCCATCATGCTGGACATGTAACCTGACTGAATGTCTTGGTACAAATGGCGCCTACCAACCTTACAAGACGTTCGACTACGCGGCCAACTTCGAAGAAGTCTCTCCTACTCAGCCATCATATTTGCCAGAGTTCCAGGGAGGCTCTTTCAATCCATGGGGAGGACCCAGAGGAGGCTGCCCCAAAAATACAGGACCAGACTTTGCGAATCTGTACTATAGAGACAATGCGGCCCAAAGAGTCACAGCCATGTCGCTGTACATGTTATATGGTGGTACGAACTGGGGAGGGCTAGCGGCCCCTGTAGTAGCTACCAGTTACGACTATTCCTCCCCGATTTCTGAGGGTCGCGGCTTGACCACAAAGTATGCTGAGACGAAGCTCGTAGGCATGTTCTTTAGGTCTGCCCGGGATCTTACGGTCACAGAATCGATTGCAAATGGTACGAATTATACGACGAATCCAATGATATCGGTGACCGAGCTCAGGAACCCGCATACTGGCGCTGGCTTTTACTTCACGATTCATGACAACTCCACCATTACCACGAGAGAGGTGTTCAAGTTGATGGTCAACACATCTATAGGTGCGCTGACGATCCCCCGTCATGCGCCGAGCATCGTACTTGACGGTCCACAATCCAAGATCGTTGTGACAGATTTCAAGTTTGGGTCGACGCATGTACTTTATTCGACGGCTGAAGTTCTCTCCACATCTACTGTAGGCCGTCATGACACTCTCGTTCTCTGGGTACCGACTGGTGAAGCTGTTGAATTCTCAATCAAAGGAGCGAAACAAGGCATCATGACGCGGTGTGCGGGCTGTGCCTCGTATGACTTCATCCAAGGCCGCGAACAGCTTACTGTTGTGATCCCATCGAAGGAGCGAGGAATGGCTGTGGCGATCATTGATCAAGACTTGACGGTCATAGTTGCAGATAGATCCTACGCGTACTCCATGTGGGCTCCTACACTCAGTGCGGATCTGCTTGTGAAGGACAATGATACTGGTACGGGGACAAACGGAAGAAGCACTGATATTTTCGCTAATAAAACTCGATAGTAATCGTCCACGGCCCCTACCTTGTACGCAGCGCCACTGTCTCCGGCTCAACCCTCGTACTGACTGGCGACCTCAACCCCCTTAGCCGACGAGCATTCTAAGACTCCGTGCTGAGAACGCTCGCACGAATAAAACCTATTCTGAACAGTGCCAAATTTCCTCGGTAGTGTACCGTGGGAAAAGTTGCCATGCGATACCGTAGAGTGAGCTACGGCAGTCCCAACACAGCTTAGTGGGTCTGTTGTCCTCATTGCAAACTCTAACGCAACCAGTCAACTTCCTCCAGCCTGAATTCTTTAGTACGCTACTTGGCCTTTCGGACGCATTCCGCTCCACTCCCGTAGTACGGCATAGTTCCCATGCAAACAATTCTTCGAGGAGAACGCTACTGTACGCGAAACCACCGAGGAACGCTCCACCGTTTGCGAACCACGACGTTTCTTCCCACCATGACGGATTCACCTTGCAGTAGCGTGCTTATGTAAAATGATGCACCTTTGTAATCACATCCCAGTGACGTCTAACTCTCCTACGGAGCGCAGAATATGCAATGGATGGCCCATCATCAAGCGCCGGAACAATTCCGCGGCGGTTCTTCGGCAATTCTTTCGAGTCATTCTCGTACGCCATGCACCACGCTGACATCTCTCATCTTTCATTAATTGCATCCTTACTCCACGAGCCGGCCAAGATGGACTGTCAAGCTTTGTTTTCGCTCGCTCCTTTCTCCTCTTGTCACCACGTGGAAGCAGAGAAAAGTCACGGATCCTGATTGATCGACGATGTCGTTTGAGCCCACTCAACGTTATTCACTAGGTACCTCTTTGCAGACTTCGCGATCCACTCATTGTTCCTAGGATCCTTATTGGGTCCCTTTCTTGGGCTGGTAAGAGTGCAACCCTTCTAGCAAAGGGAGAATTCGAGCGAGGAACAAAAAGTAGAGGCGAGAACTACCCCATTAGAGATGCATGCAACTCACTCTGGCATGGCGCCAATGTCTCCGGCCACGTCTACCACAGACACTTGCGAATGCGGCCAAGCAACTTTGCTTTGAGGCTGGTTCCTCATCCAGATCAACTGGTTGGGGGGTAAGCGGCAAACTCCCCCGAGAAGCGTTCGATGCCCCACTGCAGTCATGGTTGCCACGAGTCGAATGACGTTGATCGAAGACTCACAGGGCAATCCGGCGGCTCTATCCATGCGGCGCAAGATGCTAGCCGCACTTTCGACTAGTCAGGCCGCCTCGTGACCCGTGTCATCTCGGCAACTATGCACGCATACGGAGTTCAAGAGGTGTTGGTTAAGAACGGCCTCGCTAAAGCATCGCACTATCCAGTATCGCCGCGCGCATTAATTACGAGGATGAGTAATCCTCCGTGGAGATGGAGGAAGCTAAGCTGTATGCCAAGACTCTGCTCTGCCCATGTGCACCGTATCTAGGCGCGCTATATCAAAGTTCTGCCCAGCCATTGAGTGCTCCCTTCTTGTGGTGAATCCGACATGACGCGTATGCCGCCGATGTTGGGTCGTGCGAACTATCGCTCATGGCATTGCTTGTTCCCCCACATCCCCTCCTATCCTTTCTTGGTTCTAATGTCCAGGAACTCGAACGGAAATACACTGCCGACTACAGATATCATTCATCAAAGGTCGTACAAACACTCAGCGGCGTTAGATATGTACGACACTATGGCAACAAAACATGAAGGTGTTACACATACAGATACTCAGCAGCTAAAGAAGCGTGAGGGAGCTGACTACTGTTAAATGAGCATGCAACCTCCCTTCCCCGGCGGCAGATTCTACATCTCGACACAGCGGTTTTCGAACAACCCAAGCCTTGACTCATTGAACGCATCCCGCATGCTCATTTTTAGAACACGACTTCGCTTGAATTAAGGCTGAGTAAAGATCATGGTGGCAGACCTTGTGAATTTATAGACATTGCGAACAAGTATATAGCTTTATACACTTAGCACAAACCATGTGACTTGACAGCCAAAGTGATGCTTCTCGTGTACCACTGCAACAACTTGTTCCACACGTCAGGACACCGCCCGCACACTCACTCTCAAGCCCAAGCCAGTCTCTCCTGCGTCCACCCCGGCCTCAAATACACCCCATCAAACAGCGGACTAAAACTACTCTCCACAAGCCCAGTGACCTTCCACCCAACCTCTATCCTTGCACCCTCAGTGCTCTGGCTCCAGACACTAAGTCCGATCACGTTGTCGCCACTATAGTCCAACACTCCCGGCGGCACGGGGAATTCCACTTGATTACCGATCCACGGCACGAAACGACCGTACTGGTATCCGTTCACGAAGAGCTGCGCTCTTAGCTTCGAGTTGGAAGGCGCTGACAGGGTGAAGGATATATACGCATCGTATCCTGCGGGGATAGCGAGCGGCGCAACGATGCGGTAGAAATTCACGCCTGTGCTGTTGAGACCGATTGAGGGCGACGAGGTCTTCCAGCCACTGTCGTCGAAACCAGGCAGGTGCCATCCCAGGCGCTCCGCGGCAAGCCCACCTTCGTTGAGGGGCCCGCGAACA
>Ga0115842_100952_pt1 | contig 11249 bp, 5 predicted proteins | sample InSIn2SAF170_2_FD_83856 | JGI IMG/M metagenome (GOLD analysis project Ga0115842, IMG submission 83856) | reverse complement strand
TCTCCCCGCCGCTCGATGGCGGCCTGATCAGTCGAGTACGTAAAGGTGATGGCGGCCAGTCGAGCCTGCTTACGCATCCTCTTCAATTTACTTATTTGCCCCTCAAATAAGTCAAAAAATGGTCGAGCACCTAAAGGTCCTTATCAGTCGAGCACCTAAAGGTCCTTATCAGTCGAGCACCTAAAGGTGATGGCGGCCTTAACAGTCGAGCCTGCTACCGCATCCTCTTCAATTTACTTATTTGCCCCTCAAATAAGTCAAAAAATGGTCGAGCACCTAAAGGTCCTTATCAGTCGAGCACCTAAAGGTCCTTATGGTCGAGCGAGAAATCGGGCCAGTCGAGCCCCTGCCGGACCTTATGGTCGAGCACCTAAAGGTCCTCTTGGTCGAGCACCTAAAGGTCCTATTTGGCCACTATTTACCCACCCACCCCAATCCCCGGCGGAGGTTTTGGACATTCTCCCTACGAGATAGGCCATTTTCTCTTGGCGGAGGTTTTTCAAGATTCCGATGGCGGTGGTCGAGCGTTCGTTGCCTCTCCCAGAGGTCGAGAGTTCGACAGGCTCACCCTCACCCTCCTATTATAGCCACTATTTACCCACCCACCCCAATCCCCGGAGGTTTTGATATGTAATGACATATATAATAGATATTGGGAGCCACTGCTGCTCGAGCAAGTCATTCATCTGATTTCATTTGGATATGTTGCGCTATTCCTGATCGATTATGTAGATCGATTATTTATTTCTCTAAATACTGCTTTACGTAACTGCTTTAGGGCAACCAACTAATGTAACTTATTCACGTAACTGCTTAACGTCATCATACTTATATAGCAATTCCTCTATATCAATGCTTCCCGGATCGAAGCTTCCCCTTCCCGCGTCCCTTCCCGATCGCTTCGCACCTCGTCCGATCCAGCAAGAATTCCCCTACCCATTAAGCTTCAAGCCATAAGAATACCTGCTGCCAGCCCAGCCATGCCATGCCCTAAAGAGAATAAGTAAGACGACCATCCATGTAATCAAGCAATCTCTAATGGGGGGAGCAAGAGGCTCTGGTTCGATCAACCCAAACTGAAGGTTCATGGCATGGGTAACTCGGGGCTCTCTATGGTTTTATAAACCCAAACTCAAGGCTGGCAGGAAGTAATTAAGATATATAGGGGGGAACAACTAATTGGCAAAATAGGGCTTGTAAAAGAAAAAGTGGTGGATGCAGGACTTACAGTACGGCACTATGATATGAACTTACCTTGTTCATACAAACAACCTACCAGAAATACATATTGACTGACCCTATACCATGAGGGCTTTGGAGGGAATGCTATCAGACCTTTATAAGTGCCGGATCGGATGATGTGGGAATTACCTGAAATGCTATCATGAAGCCACTTGCCTAATGACAAATGCATGACAGATACCCCGTTGAGGATTATGACTCGACCCATACCAACCACCCGTTTTAGAGCTCTTACATAGCATTTACGACGTATGTATGTATGGCCCGCGCTTCTGTGGGGCTCTCTCTTCTCTCCGTTTAGCATGGGACTCTGTTACGTAGCAAATCTCCTGCACGGTTGTGGGTGGGATTAATGGCAGTCTTTGGAACAGGAACAAATGAATCTGAATATCTCACTGGGTAACGAATTGCCTCTGCCTCCCCTGCCTTTCCTATTGCTTTTGGTTTTGGTGAGCCAACAGGTGCTTCAACTCTTTTCATGGGCATAATAGTATCTAGATCAATTGCAAATGAAACTGGATATGAATCTGCTACTACTCGATCTGCAGTTACTTATATATCGCTCAAGGCTGCAAGCTGCCTCTGCCTTCAAAGACTTACTTCTTCCTAAAGACGGGGTAAACTAAATACTGATGGTGGTGGATCAACGGGTCCATCAACCCTATATATTCCACCCAAATCCCAGGTTCAAATGCAACTTATGCTGGCGGATCTGCTACCTTTTCTTTCACTGGGTCAACTAAGTCCACTGCTATTGCTAGCACATTCACTGATTCAAGGTAAACGACTGGCTTTGCAATTAGATATGCTCCTGCTTCTGAGACTAGATCAATTGCTCCCCCGGGAACTTCAAGAGATCTGGAACTGCAACTTACTCTACAGAATCAACAGCTTAATCGACTACTTAAACCACTGATGATGCTATTGGTGATGGTGCTGGATCAAGGACTGCATAAACGACTGCATTGTATATAACAACTGGCTCTGCTACAGCTGCTAGTGGAACAACTGCTTATTAAGCTACTTATGCAGGTGCTTAGTCAACGACTGAATCTACTGCTTAAACTTCTGCTATTGATGAATCGTATCCCGCCATAGGTGCCGTACCTGCTACTACGGGCTATGGATCTGGATATGTGTATCGATCTCTACGTGGAAGGGATGCATTCGGCTCTGGATCCGGAAGCTTACTTGCCTTCACCTTATATGGTTACCTATTCTACCTACTACCCACCTGAACAACCTTTCACTAACTCACTTATCCTCTTAGTTATTGATTGGACGGACGGCGGGCTTGCTTCAGTGCATGGGATTAGTACTGCCTTCCTTTTCCAGACCGGAGGGATCAACCAAACTTACCCAGACTTTCACTTACTGCCTTCAACCTAGGAGATGGAATTCTACCCATTTATGAAGGCCAGGAATGCTCTATAAAGTGGGCGAGATTTTCCCTTTTATACCTTTCCCTTATCAATTCTTATAGGTACCACTAGAACGACCTTCTGGGTACTGCTATTAATGTTCCGAGGAGCCCATACATCAAATTATTGAATTAGAGCCCACTGGCTAGGAATCAGAACCCTACCCGCCTTTCAGTTAATGCTACCCACCTTATTATAGTTACCCGTCGTACTAGACCTTCTTAGCCCTAGAACACTTGATTAATTAATTGCTCAGGAGGTACGGCGTAGGATATTGAATCTTTACCCTACCTTAGGATTCTTGGTACCACGTATTAACTTATGGTTCGGCCGGAGCCTTTATGATACAATGAAGGAATTTGACCCACTAGCTAAGAGAAGAATAGACTTAGACTTATAATGCCTTAACCTCATAGTTATACACCTGTTCTTAGTGAGTCGGGACTGCTACTTATCTTATAAGCACCAGATGGATGGTCGATTAACCAATGGAGTGGTTTACCTTTAGCTGATATCGTTTCACTGCCGGATGGCTTGCTTAGATTATGGTACATTAGAGAGCCTCGTTGGGATGGACGGGCTTCAGACATTCATTGATAGGATATGCCCGGCCAGGAGATGCTTTGATAACATTTGCCTTTATGAATCTTAGTAGGTACGGGGCATAGCCCTTTACTTACGAGCATCCACCGGTTTACCAAACTTGACTTACTATTGACTTCACCCTACCTTTGTTTATTGAGTGCTGCCCCGGAGACCCATGACCTTCTCTTAGAAGCACCAGATGGATTGTCGATAGCCAGAACGGAAGAGATACGGGGCTGGGTGGGGTAGGCACTTACTGTCTTTGCTATGAACTTTAGCCTACTTTTAGTACTTCAGTGCGATCTACTCACCCACCTTGAGATTCTTTGCCTATTATACCTCTCACTTACCCTACCCACCTTTAGAACAGTATGCACTTCTTCAGTAAGGGGGTAAGGGCGAATAGCGCATGCCATACTCTACTTCTCTTCCAGGTGGAAAGAATGGGTTGGGCCTCCATGTCCTAGGGTGAAGATAGAAAGTCTGGGGATAAGTTGTTGAATCCCCGCCCGCCCAATAATCGAAGGTATAGTGCAGTAGCCATGAAGCGATTCCGTAAAGGCAGTACTAGGTGGAAGGCAGATATAGTGGTGGGTAGCGGGCATGAACTGAAAGGCAGATAGGTTAATTCCTAGAATGCAGTGGATTAGATGAATCATATTGGCTCCTAAGCGGTATAGTTAATAGTGGTACCCCCTTAACTAAGAAGCATGAATTAAGCAAGTGGATTATAAGAGCAGGCAGCACTTCATCGTTCTAGGATGACGGTATAAAGGTCAGGGTAAGGTGATGGTCCTGAAAGGTCAATAGTAGTCCCCATCCAACCCTCCGCACTAAGGCAATGACTTCCTCAGGTGGTCTAGTACTAACATGCCTAGCTCTGAAGGTGAGAAGTTTATAGTCTTTAAGTAAAGGTAAGGCAAGGGGGTGAAAGGGTGAATAGCATGTCATCCTCCTCTCCTCTTCGTAATGTGTCAATTGAGGAGGAGGGTATAAAACCGTTAAGTGTGTGTCTATCAATAATATACAATATTGCATTGATACGTCCTCACCCTCCTTATGTCAGGCGAGCCCTCCGTCCTTTGTAACAATAACAAAATACATCGATATACAAGTATGTTTTTTCATACAATCTTGATTTGGAAATAGTAATAAGACCTGCCTGGTATTTTGGAACATAGAATCCCAGCAGCAGGGCCCAGGCATTCCAGTTGAGTTGGTGGAACAACGGAGAAAACCTTGCTTTCCTAGCGTCAAGCAAGCCCCTACCGGTCCTTCTCATTTTTCACATTGTCATAGGGCCGTACAGCCGATATTCGCATATCGTTTAACTTGACTCGCATGTATACGTTTCACTCTGAAATCTCTAGATAAAGAAATCAATCAATGCATTGATACTCTACGAACGAGATATCGCATCTCTATGTTTACTACCTTTTCTTCTATTGTAACACAAGTTCTATTTCTTCTTGTCCGTTGTAAGTAACAGGATATAATACCAATGGGATAGGTCATACAAATCTCCTTTGAAAGAAAATAGGGATAAGACCTAGCTGCTGGTAAACCTAACCAGCATACCTCGCCATAGCTGCCAGACCTAATGCTACAACCTATTCCTATATGAGCTCGCATAGAGACGTTGAACTTTTCCATAATGAGTAGTTCACAATCACAATCTTAGTTCTAATTAGTCGTTTCTAGTTCTTCAGCCTGAGCTCTTCCTATTGGGGAATGAAAGTGGATTGTCTTATTATTGAACATGGCCATTTAGGGCCCTCGGGTCCTTGCCATACAGCCATCACATCATTTCTACAATTCACTTTGCCATTGTAAATTGTCAAAAGAAATACGTTTATGCATATTCGATGGCTTCTATCTAGTGTCATCAGTTTGTGAACCCCGAATAACTAGCTACAAAGTAGTAGAGCTAAAGAGTATCACACATTGAAGACATTAGAGGTCACACTAGGATGAGGTTACACGTAGAGCTACAACAAATAGTGTGCTACTTCATCATTATTTGAATTATATCTTATATAATATGATATTATGGGAATTCAATTTATATTACTTCAATGTGAGACCCGTAAGGGGAGTATCAGCTATCTTTAGCTAGACTACTGCCGGTACTACATGCCAAGTTTCAATGCCAGGTTTCAAATAACTGCCAGGGCTCTTTTCAAAGTGTCGATCAAGCCAGGTGGCGACAATGCCGGGAATTGATCCAGGCGTGGATACATGATTCTCGGTACTCAATAAAATGGACAATTCCAATGGGGAATAAGAAACATCCATTCCATAGAGACTAGCTTCACAGTCTGTCGTAGAGAAAAAGAACTACGGCAACAGTCTCAGTACTCTTAGACTTCCTTCCATAGCTCTACGCGGTACGGTAAGAGCTTCAGTGTCCGTACAGTAAGTTCCATAAAGTAAGCCCAAAGGTTATTGCCTTACTTAAGCCAGCCGTAGCCATACGGTATTTTCAGTCTCCATTCAAATCAAAATAGATAGTGAAAAGCATAGGTATGAGCGCCTTCCTCCTACAAGCTCTACTAAAAGCCTTAGGAACTTGCCTTACATTGACACGGTATGATAAAAAGAGCATAGTTTTGAAAGCCCCTATGGACTTATTGCCTGAGCTTGAGTTCCCATGGCCTCTAGACAGGAGGATAGTTATTGCCCTTCCGGAAAGTCAAAATAGAAAATATTGCATCTATACGTTGTCACATACGATACGCGCATCGAGACGTTGAACTTGTCTATGTAAGGAAGGTGAAAAGTAGTAAGTTGATGAGGTTCCCATTCATGGCGAGTAAGAGGTAGTAAGTATTGATGTCTTAGTATGAAATTGCTATGGTAAATTGGTGCACCTAAGTAAAGCAACTTCCTACTTTTATTATCTATGTTAAAACACAAAAACCAAAGAATCACGCGCCGCCCACTAAAGCGTATCGCGCCCGTACTATAACAAACCAAATCAATCAAAAAAAGTCATGCTCTAAGTGCTGAAAGAATGAAAGCTCAGTTGAAATCACATATATAATCTATATCTCTTGCTTTGTGATGTGAATCTCTATCTCTCTCTATATCTCCGTGTTCTTTTTTTGTGTGTAGGTCCGATAACGTGAAGTGAAGAGGGAAGGAGAAGGAACTACTCAGTTCCGTCTAAGTGACGAGAGGGAAGAACGTATGAAGGCTGCCTGCTATGATATCCCACGGCCTAATCCATGCAAGTGTTGAAGGATCTCCCGTTGCTGAAGGATCTCCCACGGACTCATTTCATTCATTCGGGATGTGAACGCCTGACTATCTATCTATCTCAATCACCTCTCCCCGGTAGGGCACTCATGGGTCGGTCTGAAATAGAACTTCCTTGCACTAGGAAGCGCAAGCCCCTCCGGGACCTTCATATCTTCTCGTCATGGGTTAGAGCCTGCTTTTTTTGCCATTCCCTTTATCTTAAAGCAACGATCCAGTGTGGGTTGGTAGAGTAACCGGGATGCCTTGGTCTTCAAGCGAAAGCGATCATTTGAACCGCTATCAAGGCCATTCCGCTTTGGAGAGCGAAATTGATCAACCACACCAAGAAGGCCGTGTGGAGTGTACCGCTGGCTATCCTTAGTTTACCGCCATCTGCCACGGACTCATGCAAGTGTACTGCTGGCTATCTCACAGACCTCTATCCCGTAGGGGACTTCATGAGGCGCGATGTATTTTCACCTTTCTATTCTTATCCTCTCGTAATGCAAGTGTTTAAAGCGATGAAAGGGGATCTTCTATCGATCGTCGGTAGCCATAATGTGGTCATGGGGATATTGGTTAGTCATTCCCCCTTTTGTCTTCAAGCGAACGATCAAGTTTTTTTAGTAGAGGTGGATGGGATACCTTTTTTGGGGGCAAGCTTCTTTACTGGATAGATTTCTTCATTGGGAAGGGCAGCAGGACATGGGTTGGGAAAGTCAATTGGTATACTGGTGGCTGCTCCGGCGGCTGGTAACCTGCTTCCTATACTGGTCACCTGCTCCGGCAGCTACTTATCGTTGCTCATCTTACTGCTGCTTATCCAAGTTAAGTTCACCAAGTTCAAAACCAAGTGAAGTTAGCCTTTTCACCAAGTTACCCACGTTACCCAAGCTTTTTTACCACGTTGCCCTAGCCTTTCACCAATCATAATACTATTGGTCGGTCTTCTTATCTACTAGATCGATTCACTTACTCTCCGGCTTACCTACCTGCTCTACTGGTAACCTACTCAACTCAACTGCTCAGCTGCTCTCCTGCTCCGGCGGCTGCTTGGGAAAGTACCACTAGCACTAATGAGATTTTCTTTCTTGGGCTTGTCGAGGAAGGCATAAACTGGTAACCCTATCAACAGAGTAACCCAGACATAAACCTAGACCTTGTAACCCTAGACTTTTTTACCCAAACCTTCATAGAGAGAGTAATTAGACTGAAAGGACAGGGAATTATACATCACCTTTCATAGCTGGATTAATTGGACTTAAAGGGCCTTATTCCTGGCTTTCTTCTATTATTGCCCGGCTTTCTTCCTGGCTAACAAGGCTTTCTTTCTTTCTTGGTGGACTGGTCAAGGAAGGCGTAACCCCACCACTTCACTATCGTTCGTTCTTTTACTAGCGGGAAAGAATCTATTTCTTTTTCAACCGTTTTTCGCGTTAGGAATAAACCTAATTATAGAGATAACCTTTCATAGATGGAGTAACTCTTCATAGATAGTAGAGTAACCCTTCATAAATAGAGTAATTGGACTGATTGGATAGAGTTACTTACTGGATAAGAGATATTAATTGAAAGCCAGGCCAATAGTTCGGAAAGCCTATACATACTATTCTCTATCTTCCCTAAAACAAATTAGATACAGTGGACTTCTTTCCTTGGCCGGTATTCGCCAAATGATCTTTGGAGTTATGCACTTATCTCCTTGGCTTTATGCTATCCCCCTATTACCCGAGATATGTAAATACGTTATATATGAGTTAGCGTGCCAGGGAAATAAGTGCGCACAGGACAGATATCTTTCTTTGTCTATACTATTTTAGCCCAACTACTTCATGTCAGGCCCCTTAATTGAAAGCTAGGTGAAGGAGAGGAAGCGAAAGCTGGCTCGACCAACGTCCGGTTAGGGGCTCACTATTCATATGGTGAGGATGCGCAAGCAGGCTCGACTATAAAGGCCGCCATCATGCCCCCGGCAGGGTGAGGTAACGTGTGAGGAGAGGACCCGGTAGGGGGCTCGACCAAAGGGAGAGGAACAACTCTCTTTTGGGGGAGGGGCCCCAAAAGAGAGGTCCGTCAGGGGCTCGACTGATAAGGACCCTTTAGGGGGCTCGACTGATAAGGAGAGGAGAGGACCGATAGGGGCTCACCATTCCGATGGTGAGGAACTTGAAGAACTAAAGGCCGCCATCGCTCGACCAACGCCATCGGAGAGGTATTCACGCTCGCTAAAGTGTAACGGCAAGGTATTCACGCTCGCTATAGCCTCTTTATCGCATCTATATCGCCTCTTAATCCATCTCTGGTTCGAATGTTTGGCGGTGGGACATCACTTTAGATAAGAACCTCGAGCCGATAACCATAGAGAGAGTCTTTCTTCGAGCAAAGCCAAGGCCAAGGATATAAGTAAGTGAGTGCATAAAGAGACAACACCTTCAGATCTTGAAATAATCTCTAATGAATCATTAGTAAGCGAGCGAGATTGATTAGCGGTAAGGTCCTGACTGTGCCGGTCAAAGGTCAGGCCCAGGTAAGTCTTTTGCTTCTTACTGTACAAAGTGTACTTTGAAGTTCAGTAATGACTGACTTCGGTAGCGAGAAATAGAGTAAAGAAGTGCCAATGCCAGGTCTTGACAAATCCCTTCCACGAATGTTCTTACATCCATCTTGAGTGGCCGGAACGTCCCATAACAAATCCCAAGAAAGAGAGTTAGTTGCTCCTTTCCCTAACTCCGTTCGGGTTCCTGAGCAGCCACATTCTGCTGGCTTGTAGGAGTAGCTTCACCCGTGATATGCATGCGGCATCGCTTCAGCCAAGGAGCTACTCGGCCAGAGTATTATAGACTGGGTGGGCAAAGGAAGAACGCCCGCCTTCCAGTTGGGATATTTTATCATTGGGGATTGGAGCGGTACACCTAACCATGGTTGACCTACCAACGGCTCATGCAATCTGACTGTCTATAGAAGATAAGAGGATTGCTTCGGATCAATCAGCAAGTGGTATCATTCCCGACATTCCCTTCCCAGAGGGGTCCCTTCCTTCCCTTTACTCCTTGAACAGATCCCTGATAGAGGGGAAGGAATGAAAGAACCCTCGGGAGGGAAGGAAATGACTGTGTGGCTTGATCTTTGGTATGAAGTGGTGAATTAGATTCTACAGACAGACAGTGAGGGGAGATAGATAAGGATCCCCACAATGGCTATCCACACCAGTAAATAGATAGGAGCTACTCTTTTCCAACCAAGCGCCAGATCAGATCGACATCAAATGAGATAGATCGCGCTTGCTTCTTGGTTGGTTAGGCATGTTATTACCATGAAAGAGAGATAGAAGGAAGTGGGTGTTGGTAGCAAAAGTAAAAACATGAATCCAGTGGGCTTTCCTAGGTGCTCCCTCCCTCCATGCAATAAGGCACGCACGGTACGGGAAGGAAGATATGGTGCAACGGGAAAGGTAAGTACAACAGGTAGGTGAAGGAGTACACTTTGAATCACTGGTTGAAGACACGGGCTTGCCGCCAATATACAGAGCAGCGTTGCTAAAGCTTGCCCAGAGAGCTATTTAATGATGGCCAACATCTCCCGAGAGATAGGGTCCAACGGACAACAACAAACAGACATCATCATCTCCCAGGGTGGTCCAACGGATGAATGATAGCCTATGGCGGGCTTATTGAGCTTGCTGCAGAGATCGTGTGACGAGACAATGAATGGCTGGATTTCACCAATGAACCAGTGCTGCTTGATTGATAACGACTAAGGCTTATGAGTAGTGCTGCTGGGTCAACTAAGAAGTAAGCTGCTTGATGAGCCGGTTAGACAATAGATAGACGTGGTGCTAGAGAGAATTGCCTAGCACTTGAGGCAAGGGGCAAAACGACTATGTGCAGTTTTCAACGACTATGTGTGGCAATCCTGGGACAGACAGGGCTATTGCAGTGAATGATTACTATGCGCAACGAAGATGTGCTACGACTAAGTCAGCTGCTATATGGGTGGGGGTTTCAAACCAGTTAGCTGCGACGGATAAGTCTACGACGGATATACAACAGTTACATACGTCGATAGATCTTTGGAAAATCATACGCAACAGACAGTGGCTATACAAACCGTTCACCATAGGCCTAGAACTAAAAGACCACCAAGTACACCAAGTACAACAACACCTACGACAATAGACCAGACCTCAGGAAGGGGCTAGAGCTAGTATTCGAGAGAGGCTAGATAGACCCAAGGAAAAGGGACTAGGTTGAGCCATTCAGGGAGAGATATAGACATCCCGGGAGGTGAGGTAGAGCCATTCCAAAAACTCCATTGCACCCAAGTCGCCACCAGACGGGAGAGATTGAGCCAATAAGCTCTTAACATATGAGCATATTGCTGCTTGAGTTCTACCTAGCTTACAAAAACCCCGGGAGATTCTGTTGATAGGGGTGTCCAATATGTGCCACGATGGGGTGCTACAAACAAATATGTGCAACCACTAGAGCTTCTTTAGAACTCGATCTTCCTCTCCTCTCCTCTCCTCTCCTCTCCTCTCCCTTAAGGACCTTTAGGTGCTCGACCATAAGGACCTTTAGGTGCTCGACTGTTAAGGACCTTTAGGTGCTCGACCATAAGGGATTTATCGCTCGACCGCATATCGATAAGGATAAACAAGTGGGACTAAGACATCCGAACAGTTATCACCCGGACACAGAATCGAAGCATACCTAAAACACTTCTATTTCTCTTTCAACATTTCTATTTTCTTGGATGCACTTA
>Ga0115842_100950_pt1 | contig 11253 bp, 16 predicted proteins | sample InSIn2SAF170_2_FD_83856 | JGI IMG/M metagenome (GOLD analysis project Ga0115842, IMG submission 83856) | reverse complement strand
TTCAGTTCCACTATATCTCCTGGGACAAGTTCTCTGGAGGGAAGATCTGCAACATAATGCCCATCTCTCAAGACCTTTGTGGAAGCTGGTAGTGGAGCAATTTGATGATACAGTTGTTAAAATACTTCTGCTGGCAGCTGGCATTTCATTTCTTCTCACCTACTTTCATGATAATGTGTCTTCTGAGGAGGGCATAACAGCCTATGTAGAGCCCCTTGTCATTCTCCTGATTCTCATCCTCAATGCCATTGTTGGAGTATGCAGGAGAATAATTCTGAGAAGGCTTTGGAAGCTCTTAAAGAAATGCAATCCGATCATGCAAAGGTCTTGAGAGATGGACATTATGTTGCAGATCTTCCCTCCAGAGAACTTGTCCCAGGAGATATAGTGGAACTGAAGGTGGGAGACAAGGTTCCTGCAGACATGAGAATTGTGTCCCTGACTAGAGAAAGCATGCCTGTGGTCAAAAGAACATATCCAGCCACCTTGTGTGACTGTGAGTTGCAGTCAAAAGCATGCATGGTGTTTGCAGGAACTACAGTTACCAATGGCTACCGCACATGCATTGTTGTGAGCACTGGCATGTTTACAGAAATAGGTAAAATTCAGGCACAAATTCAGGAAGCTTCAATGGAATGTCATGATCCCCCTTTGAAAGGAAGTTAGATGAATTTGGTGAAAGACTGACAACAGTGATTGGTGCCATTTGTATTCTTGTCTAGATCATGAACTACAAATATTTTCTTTCATGGGAAGTCATAGATGGGTGGATAAAAAAATATCAGGTTTTCCATTGAGAAATGTACGTACTACTTTAAGATTGTTGTTGCTATGGCAGTTGCTACTATACCAGAGGGATTGCCTGCTGTGATTACTACATGTTTGGCTCTTGGCACTCGTAAGATGGCACAAAAGAATGCTATTGTGCGTAAGTTACCGAGTGTGGAGACTTTGGGTTGCACCACAGTGATTTGCTCTGATAAGACAGGTACTCTTACAACCAATCAGATGTCTGTCAGTGAGTTTATAGCCATAGGGCACAGTGCTGGTTCACTTAGAGAGTTTACTGTTGAAGGAACAACATATAATCCTGAGGATGGAAAAATATTGGATTGGCCTGCACATAATATGGGGGAAGATTTAGAAACTCTGGCAGAAGCTGTTGCAGTTTGCAATGATGCAGGGATATCTTGTCAAGGTCACCAGTTCCATGCTACTAGTATTGGTTGAAAAAATGGGAGTTCCAGACCCAATGGCAGGTGATACAAGTGCCATTCTCAACAGTGGCACAGTGAAATTGGGCAATTATGATTGGTGGATACAAAGATCAAAGAGGTTGGCTTTATTGGAGTTTGATTGTGATCGAAAATCCATGGGTGTTATTGTCACGGAACCAATGGGACAAAATCGTCTGCTAGTAAAAGGCGCCATGGAAAATTTGCTTGAAAGGAGTGATTTTCAACAACTTGCAGATGGATCAGTTATTGAATTAGATGATGCATAAAGGACTCTTGAGGAAGTTTCATCAAATGAGTTCAAAGGCTTTGTGTTGTTTGGGACTTTCTACAGGAAGTTTGGAAAGAGGGAAATAGAAGGAGAAATTGGCCAAGATTTTAGCTAGGGAGGCAGCACCTGTGTTGGCCACACTAAGCACATCCATCCCCTCCATGAACACTCATTTCTTTCAAGGTTCGGGCACAATTTAGTCACGATTCAACCTTCTACAGGAAGCTACAGGGCTTTCTACAGGAAGTTCTGTATTTTTACCAAAAACATCCTGTAGAAGCCTTTTGGCAGGCCAGAATCAATTATGGAGAGGGATTTGAAGCTAGAAGTCTGTTGAGGAGGCATGCAACCACTCTTTTCTTCCATCCTCCACTGGTTTCATCTCCTTTCATATGATTGCATATACTTGCACACTCATACCAAGGCTGAGAATTCACTAGGAAAAGGAGTAGGCAGTGGGAAGAAGCAGAGAGAAAAGCATGGTTTTCATGACAGAGAAGAGGACATCACTTCAGGATCTTGGCATGACAAGGAGGCCATCAGGGCAATCAAAGATGAGGAGAAAGATTGGTTGCTCAGAGGATGAGCAACACTTTCAGTAGGGGGTGATGATGAGCCCCAAAAATGGATAATTATTTGGGCTCATTCAATCTCCTAATTTGACTTAATCCACCATTCTCATTAGTTTATTGCATGTTTTTGATTATATTTATGCTAATAGAGTGAATTTGGTTAGTCATTATGCCAACAAGTCTAATGGGTTCTTTGTGTAGCCTTTTTGGTCAATTTGGAGACAAAATTGAAGGTCTTAATGAGCACTTGGCAGCCAAATTCGTGGGAGAGCAAGGGAGAGGATTTGTAGGAAGGTGTCCCCTTCATTTATGGGCCCTTACCTCGAATTCTCCACCATCAGCTCGGAGTTCAAGGGCCACCGAATCAATTAGCACAAGGGCAGCCAAGCAAGTCAAGTAGGACTGCTGTTAACTACAAGTTTTGGGCAGCTGAGTCCCTAAAGTTTAGGAGGATTGTTGGGTCCTCAATTTGTATAAATAAGAAGGCTTAGGGCCTCATTTTGGTTAGCTAGGGGTTAGTCATTTTGTAGCCAATGGTTAGTCATTTTGTAGGCAGAAGTTAGCTAGTTTGTAGTTCGATTTTTATGCAATAGATTAGCTTTGCTTTCAGCTCATTTTCAAGTCCTCCTTGTGGACAGTTTTGATGTAACTCTTCTTTTCTTTCTCAATAAAGATGAATCCAGCTTTGCACCAGCTCTAAATCTCTCTTAGGAGGCTGTAGCTCTTGGGGTTGGGCCCATCTCAAGCGCCTAGAACCTCCTTTGTTTACTTTCATGTGTCTTTGCTGCGTTCTTAAAATAAAATCTGCTCTTTAGATTTAAATCTTGCTTTGTTATTTAGGTTTCTTTTGATGGTTAAAGTAGCTTTTTATGTTTAGAATAGATTGGTAGGAGTTAGTCATGCATTCAGATCTTTTGAAATGTTCTTGCTCACGTATTGTACGTGGTTCTTGTTATGAATAAAGCTGTTGTTCATTGATTTCATTGACAGTTAGGATAGATTAGCTAATATTTTGATTGTGTGCAGGACGTGGTTGATTTGATTAAGTATACATTTTGCAGGGCATCTCCATCACTCTCTCGTCCATCTAAGCTTCGTCCAAACCAGCTACTCCATCTCTGAGTTAGGTTCCCCATTCCACATCTACTCTTTTGCCCACGTAACCCTACCTTCTTGCTCTTCCATTGCCTCAACCTTCTTCAAGACAAATTAGCTTTTCACACCCTCTCCTCACTTCATCCCTCAGTCACTGATTCATTTCAGACCCCTACCCTATCTCCCTACCCATTCATGCATCCCCTTCCACTCATCCATCATCCAAAATCTAATTTTCAAAACATCCTGTAGAAATTCTGAACTTCCTGTAGAAATTCCTGAAACATCCTGTAGAACCCCTGCAGACTTCCTGTAGAAGCTCATAAACATGGTTTCTTGGTAGCCAAACTTTGTGAGACTCTTTGGAAGGGTGTAGGGGACCACTTAGACCCTCTCTGAGCCTTTCCAATCTTTCCCAAGCATTCCTTCCCTTGATCCATCCTTGCACAGTGAAAAGCTAGTCAAAAGCACATGCATGATAATTTTCATAACTTAGTCAAAAATACAAAAAGATGTTTTCTTCAACTAGAGGCAGTGTAGACACATGTATTTGACCTTCATAGAAGTAATGGCATCTCTTCTCGTAGTTTGCATTCTCATTTTTGCATCAATAGGACTAGTCGGTAGAATTAGGGTTTGCTAGGGTTTGCGTTTATTTTTGAGCTTTTAGTTTTCTTTTCACAAATAGATTAGCTTTCTTTAAGTTAGCTTTCATCCATCAGCTAAAAAGCTTCTTCTCTGAGCTTATAGAGGTTGGCTTGAGGCCCTAGTGGACTTGTGCCAGCTGACCAAGTGACAGCTACGGCAAGAGCTAGTACTTGTGCATACAGCACCGTCGCTTCCAAGTTTGTTACGAACTACCGAGTTGATAAGATTAAAGAAGGGAGCTCCAGAAGTTGTAGCATTATTGCTACAATACTGGAGCCCACCAAAGTGCACATCCCATCTTCCTCTATCAGCCCATTTCTTCATTCTCCTTGCAGCTTTGTGCAAGAGCAATCATGCCAACTCCAAGGTCTCATCCCAAGCCTTCATGAACTTCTTTGCATGAGGACTCATAAAAAAACCTCCTCTCACTACAGTATGCGGTGCAACTGAAATCTGTCCATTCACCAACTCAAATGGACTATACCCCATCGCAGAACTCTTTTGAATATTTCCGCTGAACTAAGCAATATCTAAGAGTTTAGTCCAATTCTTCTGATCAGCTATCACATAATGTCTCAAGTAGTCCTCCAGAAATGCGTTGATCCTCTCGGTCTGCCCATCTATCTATGGATGATAACTCGAACTCATCAAAAATTCTGTCCCGACTAATTTGAACAATGTGTTCCAAAATCTACCTGTAAAACGTGGATCTCTATTCGACATGATGCTCAATGGCATCCTCCAGGTATCTCTATTGGAACAAAGACAACATACTTGGAAAAACGATAAACCACGACCATTATCCCATTATACCCCTAAACCTATGGCAACTGAGTGATGAAGTCCATCGATACACTTATCCATGGTCTCTCAGGAATTGCTAAAGGCTATAACAGTCCTCCTTGCCTCTGAGTATTCGATTTGTCCTGCCGACAAATGATGCACGTATGTACATATTCCTCTACATCCTCTCATATATTCTCCCAAAAGAATCCTCTATCCAACAATGCCAAAGAACGACGCTGCCCTGGGTGGCCAGCCCATGGTGAGTCGTGGCACTCCTTCAAAAGGTGCCCTCTGAGCCCAAATGACTTTGGAACATAGAGTCAATTTCCAAAGAACAAGATGCCGTGTTGTAGAAAGAAATTTCGTGTCTTCCCCTCCTTTATCTGCTTCACTATATTCTGCACCAAAGTATCGGTTTCAACACTTTCTTTGAGATTATTCTGCATCTCTTCTGACACCTGAACTTGACTCCTACCCCTAGTTGTCCAGTCATCTCCTTCCAATGTTGCAAGTTGTCCCTTCCTGCTAAGGGCATCTGCTACTGCATTGTGTCTTCCCGGTTTATACTTGATAGTCATGTCGAACTCTGCCAAGAAATCCTGCCAACGAGCTTGCTTCACAGAAAGCTTCGGTTGTGATGCAAAATAAACGACTTCCCAATCAGGTAATGCCTCCACACATGAAGATAGTGAATGATTGCAGTCATCTCCTTCTCATGAACCGAATACCTTCGTTGTCTATCTTGCAACTTATGACTCTTGTATGCCACCGGATGCCCATTCTGCATAACAACCCTCCTATGGAAAAATCTGAAGCATCAGTGTGTACCTCAAATAGTTTCTCGAATTCAAGCAACTTCAGTGTCGGTGCTATAACCATCCTCTTCTTCAAGTCATCAAATGCCTTCTGACATTTATTCATCCAACTCCACCTCTTGTCTTTCTTCAATAGGTCTGTGAGTGCTGATGTCACCTTGGAGTACCCCTCTACAAACTTCCATTGGTAATTGGTCATGCCCAAGAACACCCTCATCTCATGGACATTCTTCGGTTCAACCCAGTCCTTAATCACCTTCACTCTACTCAGCTCCATCTGTATGTACCCTTAACCAACAATATGCCCAAGGAACGGAATCTCGGTCTGAGCAAACACACACTTAGACTTCTTCAAGAATGATTGATTTGCCCTCAGTACGTCGAACAAAATTGCCAAGTGCTTCTTATGATCCTCCATGTTGTCACTGAACACCACTATATTGTCCAAGTACACTACTACGAACGAATCCAAGTATGGTCGTAGGACATCATTCATCAAAGTGCAAAACGTAGTAGGAGTGTTACACAACCCAAATGGGAAAACAAGGAACTCAAAGCTACCATACCTTATTACTGTCGCGGTATTCTTCTTGTCTCCTTCAGCCATCAACACCTGATAAAACCCATGCCTCAAGTCCAGCTTGGAAAACACTCGGGCTTTCGCAAGCTTGTCAAAGCAATCAGCAGCCAAAGGCAAAGGATACATGTTCCTTACCATTTGATTCTTCAATGTACGGTAATCACAGCACATCCGTAGCTCATTCAAATCCTTCTTCCACTGGAACAATACCAGAGCTCCATAAGGGGACCTTGAAGGTCTGATGAAACCTGCATCAGCTAATTCCTTTAGCTGTCGCTTCAATTCCTCCAACTTAGGTCCTGACAACCGGTAAGGTGCTTTAGCTAGAGGTTGCTTCCCTAGCTCAAGCTCAATGCTATGGTCCACTGCACACCTTGGTGGAAGTTTCTTTGGTAGTTCATCAAGCATCAATTCTGCATATTTGGTCAGCACCTCATAAATCTAGGCTGGAACAGGCATCCCCACTTCATCACCTTCGACTCCCTTGAACGTCACCACATATGTCTCCATATTTGATTCCTTCATAGCCTTCTCCAAACTTAGTGCAGAAACATGCTACACCTTGACTTCCCTCCTTTGCCTATGAGTGGGCAAAGTCCAAGTTTGTGACTGTCCAACCAACACCACCTCATCATAGAAGGGGACAACAATAGCCTTGTTGCCCTTCAAGAAATCATGTCCGAGTATCATATCAAATTCGTTCATCTCCATCACTATGAAGTCCAACTAAGCCTTCCAGTCTTTTATCTGCATAGGCACTTCGTGTGCCAAACCCACCACTTTAGCTCTAGAGTTCACTGCCTTGACTTCCACATTCGATGGGAAGATCATCAGTCCAACCTCTTTTGCTAATAGTGTCATCATGAAGTTATGAGTGGACCCCGTGTCCACCAGAGCTTGAATGGTACTGCCATGAACCATCAAGTCCATGAAACCTAGACTGTTAATCCAGGATTTCTCCATAACTTTTCCCTACATACATGTCCATTCTCTGTGTTCATCAAGCAGCGGCTTCACTCCCTGTGAACCTGCTCTAGTACCACCTGTCACGAAGTGCAGGTGTGTATCATCTTCATCATGCATTGGCTTCACTCGTAGTGAACCCGCTCTGATACCACCTGTCATGCCCCCAATTTTTTTCCTTAAATTGGCCGGGTGCGACATCGCCTAAGTAATTAACACTCACCATTGTTATATTACTTTATGAACTATGCCTTAACATTCATCATAAAACATGAATAACATATTAATGTGCAGAAACCATTAATATAATAACACCATAGAACAACAAGAGAACAACATCACATGTATAATAATCTTTCATTATATATGAAGAGTTTTTGTACAATGACTAAGAGCTTTGGCTCCACTCGCATTTATACCCAAGTTGGGCACCCACCCGTGCAAAAGCACACGGTGGTCTCACCATGACTTGCCCAAATTACAACACAAGTTTTCTTTGCCTGAATGGGCGGGCACACCTGTGCACGACCCAAGCCCAACACAACCCAAAACTTGTTACAAGACTTGGCGGGCGGGTGCCTTAGAACACTGTCCACCTACACTTGACTGAACTACAAAACCTACAGAAATCTTCGTGTATCCTACCCGACGAGAAGGTGCATTAGCACTGCGCCTTGCTGCGGCTATACCCTTATTTCTGTGACTTTCCCTTGTTCGAATGAAGCCAAGTTTGATGGTAAAAATTCCATCCTTCGTCGTGTGTATATATGTTTCCTCCGCAGAGAGCTACACCCTTGGCCGACTCTCCAATTATGTTTCCAACCGACACGTCCAAGCAATCGTTCTATGTCATTTGGAGGTCCGCACACCCATGGTGCAGGACCATCCCTCAACCCATCCTCCATTTGCCACTGCTACCTTGGTCAGCTTGTGGATGAGCTCCTCCTCGACTCGCCCTTATAAACATGAATGCCAACATCGCCTATATTATATATGTCGTCCTTGGTCGCACATGCTTAGTTTTCATGCCTTAGTCGATTTTGTGGAGCGGGTGGAGCGCGTGCCCAGTTGATATCAACCGCAAGGCATTACAGGTTGGTTCAAAACGCGTCGACAAATGTTTTACATGTGATTTACACAGAAACTCTTTTCTTAAAACTGATATTGATCACAAAAGCCTCAATTCAACAATTGTTGTAGGTTCTTGGGAATTGTTTGCAATTTTTTAAAGTTTTATTTCTTTTTCATTGCTGAGAATATTTGCACACTTGAAAACAATGTTAGATTCATAAAGATAACCATATTGGTTCTTGTCATATCACTCCTTTAAGAGGGATTTCTTTTCTTCGTCTTTCTGCTCACATAATTGGTTGATTCATGTCTTCAACCTCTTTAATCAATTATGTTGCTGCAAACATGTTGTCTTGCATTTGATCTATGTATGGAGGCATGCATTTATTTTCACTGAACAACAACTCATCAATAAGATTCTTTTCATGCATGAGATTAATCCACTCTTCACGAGATACATAGTTCTCATCAAAATTGACTTCATACATCTATGCATCCGGGAAGCTTTCTTCATAAAAAGTTTCAGATTCTACACCAGTGATTGTTTCTTCATCATCACATCTTTCAATTTCAATTACACTCACACATTTGTCATCCATCATTGCAGCTTCAATGTTACCATATTCAGTTTCATAATTAGTTATGAGATTGATAGCACAATCATCATTTTCAATAGAAATACCTTCATCATCTTCAACCTCATTCAAACTATACTTCATCTCTAAAATATCCTACAACACTTTTGCATTTTGAATCTCGCCATATTCATGTAGTATACTAAACAATATATTTTCATCTAATACTTAGTATACTTAGTATTTTCATCTAATGCAGATGTTCTAAGATGTAATGTTAATGCATCTCTACTCATATCATGGTTTAAATTAACAAAATCATCTTCAACCTAATTCAATAAATCTATTTTCCATAGTATTTTTTTCATTGTAGTTGTCAAGATTTTATAATTTATACCTGAGAAGCCTTGCAGATTCGGCATTAAATTCTTGACTGTGTTGATCTTGATCTACATTTTGATTCTTTGCTTGATCAGCTACATGTCCATCAGCATCAACCTATAACTCTTCACCAAATTCAGCTAAAAAATTATACTAATTATGCCCTTTGACTCTTCCTCCTGTTATGTTTCAGTTATCTCTGGACTTGTTTGAGTCTCCTTTGTTTACCCATCACTACTCCTCACGGTTTCAAATGATTGATCTTGCACACAACAGTGCATGCTGCAATAAGCTCTCCAATAGATCTGCAAACATGTCAGATCAAACAACAGGTTCCCTGCGTGCTACAGTTCCACGAACAACAATAAAAAAATAACTTCAACACTTTAACTGCGACCCTTCAACAAATTTTATTGTTGGCTATAGTCTACCACAAAAAAATGTGTCTTGCACTACCCAGAAGCCAGCTTCAGACCTTTGGTGTGAAAATAGAGATTGGTGTAAAAACATAATATTACCTGAGGCTGCGTTGCTAGTATTACAATTTCAAGAGAACATCCTATAATCAATCCCAATGTGAAGGCGACTGCGAATTTTACTCCTCCGAACTGGTGCCAACGTCCAACCACGAACTCTCCAATGGCTCTCCAAAATTCTCCATGACAGATCCATGACTCCAGCAGCTCACCGCACAAGCATACTTAACTCCTTACAACCTCCCATCTCTGACAGCAGTACTACAATGACCTTAGTCTCAGCGGTGGCTTATCTAGGGCATTGCTTCATGCAAGCTCCTACCGATAATTACACTGCTACGACATTTCCCACTACATATGTTATGTTACCACACTGCTTCCAAAATAACTAAAGAATAATAAACTCTGCTTTCCATCTCCTAATTTACCGACTTATGTATGAAACTGGGGCATGAATTTCCAAATTTTAATTGTTCAGGATTCAATTTTCTTCAGAAGATGACGTTTTTATTAGGGCATGATCTTTCTTTCTTACATTCACACATTTTCCTCTAACAATTTTGTCTCCTCTGAGAACAAAAAATGTGGTTAGATTCAACAGCTATTCTGATTAATTTTCATATGCTTGTTCCTTTCCATGGTTTCCTTTGCTTAAATTTGTTTTCTGTTGGTCGAAATTGTATGTGCACACGTGCAAAAGTGGTTACTCAAACTTCTGTAGCCTTCGAAAAAAAATGATTTGCAGATTCACTGGACAATTCCAGGTACATTATTTATCCCCATAAAAAGAACAGTAAAAAATATATTCGCAGATGTTTACTTTTTTGAGCTTATGCTGTCAGCGTTTAGTCACTAAGACCACACATGGTGTGATACTACGCATAAGCACACCAAACACTAGATCATAGTGTAGCTCTTCACAACTCGCATCAAGAACCACTCCACGAAAGGGTTTCTCTGGAACGAGCACTCAACCGAGCATACTGTTTTGTGGGCCGCCACTCGAGCTCTCAAATCACAACTCAGTCACGCCAATCCAGTCGGCCCCTCACAGCTAGACTTACACCAACAGATCATAGTTGGACAGATTGGCCACCACTCCAAACATAAGATCGCCTAAAGAAACTTCACACCACACTGACATAATTCACACGAGACACATTCCAGCTCAAACACACTCACCAGTGAAAAAAATAAAAACAACTTCTCCCCAAGCACCTCCACACTTTCGTCTACAATTATCGGATGACTCTCTCTCCTTTGGCCGATCCGCAATTTTTTCCCACAGGTACACATCTTGCAATAGACAGATCGAAGACTCACGTTCTCGAGGGGGCTCCTCTCACGGCTCTAAAATTTGCAGCTCCTTGCAAGTGTTTCTTTACTATTCAACGCATGGCTCTTTCGCGGGTCTATGGAGTGGCCAACATCAACAAAGTACATAGCATGCAGGAGTGGCACGCTCATGTTGCTTTTCGCCTTGATCTCCTCACGTTGAATGTCGAATTGAAGAGTGGATATCCTCCCGATGTCAAATTGAAGAGTGGATATCCTCAACCCACGCTGAAACAAAACTCCACGTGTAGATCTTTTCAGCTATAATTATTTTTTCACAACATTGTCTGAGGGATACTCACTGGCTCAAGCTTATGTCTCCATGCTTGCTGTGGAAGCAAAGTGTAAATGTGTTAGAAAATCTCTACAAATGAATCTTGCTAGTAAAGGTTGAACACATAGCTTTGCAAAGCAAAAACACTAAAAGAAAATCGAAAGAACAAAATAATG
>Ga0115842_100914_pt1 | contig 11265 bp, 6 predicted proteins | sample InSIn2SAF170_2_FD_83856 | JGI IMG/M metagenome (GOLD analysis project Ga0115842, IMG submission 83856) | reverse complement strand
TCTTTCATGAATTCTATGGAATGCGAAGTGAACAGATCTAAGCCCATTTGCATCTGCATCTGCTACTCGAGTTACCCAGGTATACCTACCTGATAAGGGGCACCTCACTATTCCTTCCTGTGCATGGTCAAACATCTTTTCCCCTTAAATAATAAGAAAAAGGGTCAAATCCGGATCCTCCCAGCAACCGCATGTGCCTAAAAAATATTGAAGTTGTGCTTTTATCATCATCTATTACTAACGTCGTAAGCGCGTTGCCCTTATTCTTATTCTTATTGCAGTTCATTCTAAGCCAACCCTCTAATACGGACAAGGTGGGGTAAAATGACATTTCCTAAGGTCCAAGGAGGGTTTTGAGGATCAATGGGAAGAACTATAACCCAATAAGTAAGGGTCAACAGGTAATACCTTGCTTCCTTCTGGGATGAGTATTCGTGTAAAGATAGGGTATGGGCTTGGTGAAATTGAATGGAATAAGTAATGGAGGGAAAGCAGGTCCGAGGGTGAAAGGTAAAAGTAAGCAATACAGTGGCTGGTCCAACACTCACTATCTAAGGGTCTGGTCCTCAATCAAACACTATGCGTAAGGGTCTGGTCCTCCATCCTACACTAGCGTAACGTAAGGGGGTTTTCACCTGAGGTCTGGGGCTTTCTTGGTCCTATGCTCGGGTTTAAGGTAAAAGCGGTAAAAGTGAAAAGGTAAGGGTAGGTGGTTGCTGGTCCTACAATGTCCTAGGGTATTAACGTATATAGAGTACAATAAGTAGCTGCCCCTAAGGAACCGTAATTCAGGCAGTGGGTGACGGAGATTGTGTGAAGGTGTTGTAGCTGGTCCTAAATTTTCGTATTCACGTATACAAGAAGGTATATGCCCCAAAGTCGTATTCACGTATACAAGAAGTCTATGCCCCATATGCCCCTAAGTAACGTAGGTAATTCAGGCATTGGGTGACGGATAACATAGGAGTGTATCTCCCTCCCCTCCTCTGGCCCTGTAACGAGGTGTTGCTAGCTAACCTAACCTCACCTCACCTAACTAAACAGATTGGGGGAATGCCTTTCTCGTCCCGGTTAAATAACCAAGGGTAAGGTAAACAATAATTGGACGCATGTGGTATGTGACCAACCCCCAAATAAGTAACTAAGGGTAAAAAGAAAGGTTCTACGTGTCCTTCCCTTCTGGGATGAGGATTCGCAGGATAGGTAGGGTAGCTTGGTGAAAGGTGAATTCCATCATTAATGGAGGGACAGCAGTTACGACGGTTCAAATAAAAGGTAAGCAATAAAGTAGGTGTCTGGTCCAACAATAGCTCCAGGGTCTGGTCCTCCATCCAACACCATCAACCAATAGCGTAAGTATAGGTCCAACGGTTGAAAGCAAAAGTAAGCAATACAGTGGCTTACTGACTGATAATGTGGTTGGTGTGCCTTACATACAAGAAAGTGCTGGTTGCTTTTTTATTCATGTGGTCCATGTTTGCTAGCGGGCGATCAATAATAGATAAAGCTGGATCGACGGTCAATGAGCAAGATCGACGAGTCGGGATTCCCATAGTCAAGGTAGGTGGATCGATTCGGGTTGGGTGGAATTAGAAAACCAGTCTTTATTCTTTTCCTTTCCTTTGGGGTTGGAGTCACTTTGCCATATATATATATATAATACAAATTTGCTTTTCTTTCTCTGCCGGTTCTTCTTCCTTTGGAAGAGAATTCGGTTCCTCTTCCTCATCCTCACCTGCCTCTTCTTTTTCGCCCTCATAACCCACCCCTCGCTATGGTAAGGTTTATACCTACAACCGAGATATAAATTCCACCTGCTCCTAGGCCCACTGAGCAAGTGTTATGACGGATCAAGTTAGTTATAGACGGCCGTGTAGCCGGTGTAACGGATCAAGCCGTAGATGGCCAAGTGGGAAATTATATATCCTTCCCAATACTTCGGATCGTTAGATTGGTTCGCCTCGGCTGGGGTTTATGACCAATGGGATGGGGTACATCTTTGGGGTAACTAAACCGGAATAAAACCTACGGAGAATAGTTCCGGAAAAGCACTTAACTGATGGATGGCTCCTTCTTTCAGTCTGTACGTCACAGATAGATTCCAAATCCGTAAATGGGCTCAATTAGCTCAGCTCCTTCGTTCCTTTCCTTTCGGTCAGTTCGCTTGCTTCCTTTCTTTTGGTCAAAGCAACTACTCGACAGCAGGAAGTAGTTCTCGCTGAATCCGTTTCTATTCCCTCGAGTTCCTACTTCCGGGTATCGAGATCAGAGGCAGTCGATGGAGCAGGCACTCGAGAGCAGGCAATCGAAGAGTCCGTCCGTAGAAAGAAAGACGCTCTTCGTTCTCCCTTTGAGGGGTTGGGGGTGGGAGCCGAAGGAATAGGAAGTGCGTAGAGAGAAAGAATTAGTCGTTCCGTTTTTGGAAGGCAAGGTTAGTAAGGCTGCTCTATTGTTAACTATTTACCCACCCACCCCAATCCCCGAAGGATGGCTCACCTGAGGTAGGAGGGTGAGGAAGGAATTGGGAATAAGGCTTATTTAGAAAAGGATATAAGAAGTAAGTTTTATATAAGAAGTAAGTTTTAGGCTTTTCCTCTCCTTTAGGTGCTCGACCAAAAGCCCCCCCACCCAATAAGTAAATTGAAGAGGGCCGCCATCACCCTTTAGGGGGCTCACTATTCATATGGTGAGGAGAGGTGCGAAGCCGCTTGTCCCTCCGGGGGCAAGGCTTTTTTCTCCAGCGTTGATTAGTTCGAGAACCGATCCTTCCGAAGCCTTGTCCTACCAAGCAAGCTAGAGTTCAGGCAGGTTGAAACTTTGACCGATCAATCAATGGAAAAGAGTTCCACTAGCCAAGGATATAAGTGGCATGCTCGTAAGTAATATACAAAAGGTGATAAGGCGTAGCTGCTGGTCATTCTTTATATATGTAATTACGCTTTTTCCTTTGTCGCTTGGCTTTATTATATTTCTAGTGACCGAAATAATACAGGTAATTACTTCATTAAGGGAAGAATCTAGTTATACTTCGTACATTCAGAGCTACTTAAAGAAAGACTTGACTGGGTTATTTCTTTCTTCCCCTCAAAGAGCTATACTCAAGTAAGTGATAACCTGACCTAAGCTAGAAGGAAAGGCCCTATATTCCCCTCAAATCGCTAGCTAAAAGGTCAGGTTTTTGGGAGTTATACATTGCTAAAGGCTGTTCCCCGTTATTCGCTCTCCCGCATCAAAAAACTCTTGACCATCACAGAAGCCGGGTGACCCAGAAGTATTGAGTAGCTGCTGACCCATTCTCGCCTATGAACCCAACTTGCTTGCGAATGATGGCAACAGGTAGATGAGTGAGTAGTAGTTTGCTTTACGTCTCCCCCAGAAATATTGACCCAGAATTCAGTATTGACCCAGAAATCAGTATTGAACCAGTCCACTTTAGTAGCTGCTGACCCAGTTGGAAGGTATAGTTGATTTGAGCATCCATCTATTGCCCATCTATGAAGCAATCTAGTGTTGTTATCATCCCAAGTATCAATATTTCCAGGGTCATTTGTAAGCCAATAGACATTTCCTTCGGGTTTCCTTGGAACAGTAGATTCTGTATTTTTCAATCTGAAATTCATGCAAGAGAATCTGGATTTCATCCCAGCTTTCTCTATTTCTGGACACCTTCTCCAGCGGATCTTATTGGTGCACTATTCTCAAGCCGGGCATGGCCGCATGTTCCATCCACTTGTTTAAGAGACCAGAAGGGTCGGCCTTGCTTTCAGTAATTGAAATAGAAAGCACTAGTTATGGGTAGGACTGGGAATGGTTGCATCTAAAGAGTGATTAGATTCAAAATGAATGAGTGGAGGGCAGTAAAATGGGGTTGTTCTCAGGGCTGCCTTTCCCCCACTCCCTAAAGCTTTATTGAAATCCAACAATTGTCTGATACACAGGCCGCCCCCATACTTGAAAGCAAGCTGTGACATGCACAGGAAGAGCTTTGGTGGGCATCTGGCTACCATACATCCCGAAATAAGTCAAGTCCTACCTCAGAAACCAGTCAACGAACTTGGGGTCTGGGGCACATGGTTTTCCTTATGCAGGAAGGGATTCTGGGCATGGGTTGACCAAACAGGTACTGGTGATGTATTGCACCAAACCAATCATTGGATTCTATAGAAAACTTATAGCCCTTTCTTTGATGAATTTCGTTTGTCCGCAATTGAACTGGGACATGAAATGACCTCTTACAATTTACATTACTAATTACCATTATGGAGGATCGCTCACCTCACCCACCTGGGTTAGGTTCTCTTGCCTTTATGCTTCTCTTGTCTTTATACAAAGTATTTCTACTGGTCCTTGCCTTTATACAGATTATTTAGACTGGTCACTGTCCTTACCATTTATGATTGTTCGACCTCTTTCCTTATATATGACTTTATTGACAAATTACTTTCATCACTGCCCAAACCTATGATGTATGAGAGCTTGTCCATATATTTGATTCATTATCTAATCGAAAGAATGAAATGGAGTGAGGTGCATTGTATTATAAGATCATTACTATTTATCACTTCAAAACTGCAGGAACTTACCATTTCTCTGTTTGCAGTGCGGTATGTGTGTTCAATCTCTGAAACTTAGAAGGGATGTGTTCAGATTTGAGCATTCATTTCCACATGCAAATGTCGATAGTGCATCGTTATATAATATCATATGAATTGATCTCTGTGAATCAAGAGGAAATAAAGTTTCTTATCACACGATCTTTTCTCCATTTCAATCAAGCATGCATCGTTATATAAGCATTCATACATATTTAGTCTGCGATGGGCGGGTGTGTATGGAATTCATCATGCGAAGGGATCATACGGGAACTTCGACTGTATACGTGTCCTAGCACCTTCAATATTGATACTTCGAGTGATGGGTTAAGATTTCTACTTTGATCTTAGCTTGCTTTATGAAGTGAGGCTTGGTTTAGTAAGTCTGATCCTGTATATTCTCTTGGTCTGTACTACTGGTTATTCTTATACGATGCTACGGCCGACATTTAGACTTTGCAGGTTCCTCAGGCGTCGGAGGGCTTATGCAGAAGCTCAGGGTGCGACTGGGACTTACCTTTTTGATTCTCTTGGATAGCTTAATGTGCCTTCAATCTAAGGGTGGCTCGCTCAGGTGAGAGGTTAGTCTATTCTTTATAGCTTAATCCTGATATTCTTTCTAGCTTTATCCAATAAGAAACGAGGCAAGTGGATTAGTCAAAACGAGCATGAGTGTGACGTATATAAACACGATCACATATTTTGTCTAGTATTTGCCTTTGCCGTATGTATGAAGTTTTAAGAGTGGAGTAGCTTTCTATACGATGCTGCTAGTAGCCCTATTGACCAGTCCATACTTTCTTTCTTCTGCTGGAAAGAGTGATTACCGACAGGTAACAATGGAAAGGGAGAGCGATTCGGAAGCGGCTGGCAGGTGGTCGAGAGCGTGAAATCGTTATTCGGGTTGCTCATTAGCCGAGCCGGTTCACATAAAGATCGATCAGACTAAGGAATAGGAATCATTCATTCTTTCTGCTACTGCCCCTAAAAAAGTGAGAGGGCTACGTCCGGATCCAAATGTCCACTTCCTTTTCCACCCACTGCCCATACCGCTAAGGTCGTCTTTCTATGATTGCTAGTCAAGATGATCGTCTGAAATGACGTATATAATGATGAAATGACGTATATAATGGTAATGATCGTCAGAAATGACGTATATAATTGGAATCTCATTTATAAGAGCGTGTAGAGGGAATACCTTTATGAATGCTATGTGGATCGTTGATTTGTATAGCGTGTACGAAGGGGAGATGTGTGTGGGAGTGCTATGGGGATTTGTCAGTTCTAAAGCATATATATATATCCATCTATATCCATGGGGAGATGTGTGTAGGGAAGACCCTGTATTGGTGCTATCAGGATGGAACCACTCTATAGCATTTCTCTAGGGGATGTGCGAATGGGAAGATCATAGCCGTTATCCAAGCCCCTGATTGATGCTATGTGTGTGTGCCAGCTCTAGAGCAATTACCTAGGGGAGATGTGGATGGGGGAGATCTGTTTGATAGCCGTAATAAAGACCCTAAGAAATGCTATGTAGATGGCCCATTTCTATAGCATTTCTCTAGGCTTACACCTCTGGAGTCGCTAGGAAAGCCAGCTGATAGGGAAGGGAGAGAGAAGATATCACAGGAAGGATAGATAGATCGGGCAAGCGGCAATATATATATAGATATCAGCAGTTAGTTGCTCCCCCGACCCTTTCTCTAAGGGGTGCAGCAGCACCAAAAGAACATCCCTTCCTTAGCCAAGAAGAGCCATCCACCAGAAGCATTCAACCTTCCGCCTTCATCACCAGCCATGCCAAGTCCAACAGAAGCCAGATGCCTTGAACCTTCAGCCAACCTTCAGCCATAAGCCTAGCACATACTTGAACCTCAGCCGCCATCAACTTGAAGAACTATCGTCCGGAAAGGGAAATAACAGTACCAAGCACTAATAAAAACGAGATTAATTCGCTTACTCATTCGTTCATTCATATCCTTCAAATGGTTCAGAAGTTGGTTATGCTCTTGTAAGTTTAAGCAGCACAAGCAGTTACAGTAGCACCAGTAGATCATCCTGCAGAGCTACCAGCCTTAGTAGCCATCTAACTAAGCCAGAAAGACAGAAAGCTAGCCAAGAAGGCCTCATCACCAGCCATTATAACTATCTATCATTCTCTAGGTATGGGTAAGCCCATCCCTAGGTTCCCAGTCGGGTAGTCCCGGCCGCCCTCCTCCCGGTCGGAGATTAGAGCATTCGTAGCTTCCGGGCAAAGGTGGAGTTCCCGAGGTTAACACATCATATCGTCTCTCTGTGCCGGGTGTAGAATCATTCCATCTATTCGTAAATCCTCATCCCAATCTCCAGAAGGACCGGGTTGAACAGAAGAACCATTTCAAAGTTCGCTGTCTCAGGAGTTGGAGCATCGGCAAGAGTAGACTAATCTGATCTAGCAGAAACAGGAATACTGCCTGCCTACCCAAACAAAGCAAACTACCTACCTATATACTACCTACCTTTTTCTCTTTATACCTAATACCTACCTACCGGAGGAGCTTACCTAACCACAGATGCACAACCAAGAACCAGGCTTATTCAGGTAGGTTTCGATGCCAGTATTCCAGTTCTGGTGGTGGTTAGTCACTAGATGTAAGGAATCTTTTCCGCTAGTCGATTCAGGGAGGCACCTTATTTTCTGTTTGGGAACTATGTATTACTTCTCTGTCTGTGAACCGATAGCAGCCCATCCCCACCCATCATTGCCGAGAGCCAATAGTAGTCGATCCGGGTGTCGATGCTGGGAGGCGCAATCCAGGTGTCAATGCAATCGATCCAAGAGGTGATCCTGCTACTCTATGCTGCCAATCGATGACAGGTGCCGATCACTCGATGCAGTCGATCCCAGAGTAGATGATGAAGTCAATTCCGGTACTCAATGCTGGTACTCGATCCAGGTACTCATAAAGAGTCGATCCCGCTACTCGATTCACTCGATGCCAAGATTCTTTGCCAGGAGTTACAGTATCGCCAGTTGTCAGTCTGAGCTAGTCGGTGCAGCAATAATTTCTACTCAGTGCAGCATGGCATGATGAAGCTCTGGTCAGTGCATGAATGGAAGCTCTAGTCATCGAATCTAGACTCATGGGAACCTATACTCTGTGCATGAACCTCTATTATGGAAACTCTACCCATTGAACCTATACTTCGTGCATGAACTATACAAGCTGCCAGTCAGTGCTACAAGGTCAGTGTTCTACAACCTTCAGTTACCAGTTTTGTTAGTGCCCAGGAGGTCGTTAGTGCCCACCAGTTTCCATCCCCCGTGCCCGATAGGTGTTCGTGCCAGGTTCTACGTGACCCATAGTACGTACCCAATAGTTGTATGTGACCAGCTCTCCGTGACCAGGAGTACGTGCCTTAAGGGCAGTGCCGAGAAACAGTTCATTGACAGACGGGGGCAGTGCCATAGCAATTGCCAGTCATAGCGGGGCTGGGATCAGGGGCTTGGCTGGGATCATCTTTAGCTTTGATTGGCTTGGATACTCAACTGGGCTACTCAACTTGGATGGCTGCTGCGCTATTTAACTGCAGGGCTAATAAAATAGGGGAAAATCCACTGGTGGGGGATGGCTGCTTGGCTATTCATCTGTGGCTGCTCCGCTATTCAACTGCACTAATCGACTGCGCTAATCTCAACGGCTTGGCTCAACGGTTCGGAACAATGTAAGATTTAAGATGCGTTACTTACAATGCACCTGTTTAGACAAATGGTTTCATTCACGCTTGTCAGGGAATGCCAGGAATCGATGGGGAGTACCACCGGTTAGTGATCGATTGATTAGACAGAAGGGTGGTCCAACGGCCCATATTACTTAGGGGCGAATGAATGCTTGAGCGTTGGCAGCCTTACCGATTGATACCGAACAGGAAGGAGTTCCTACAGCTACTCACAAGGAGGGGCCTACTCACAGAGGCTACAGGTCACAGGGACTAATCCACAGGGAGAGGGAGGGGGCACACAGATACACATAGAGCTAATCGAAGGGGAATATTCGAAGGGGACTAATCCAATGGGAGGGGTCTACTCAATGGGACCTAATCCACAGAGGTTACTCACAGGGGCCTAATCAATGGCAAGGGGCCACCCCACAGACACCCTACAAGCCAGACATAAGAAGCACCCACCAGGCGGATATTTACATGGATTCGATGTGGGTAGATATGGATGATTTCGAGTTCGATGTCGATGTTGATTGGCGTTGGAAATGGCAATGGCGTTGGCGATGAACGATGGAAATGGCGTTGGCAAGGGCAGAGAAGGAAACAACCTAGTGCCCACCTGTTCTCGATTCCCCATGCCTGGAAGGAGGGGGTGATTCTATGTGCGTTAACAGTTTCTGATCACACATGCCCAGGAATTAGGTGTTCGTGCGTGAACAGTTGCAGTACTTAAACAGGAAAGGGATGTTCTACGTGCCTTGTTATTGATACCCCATTCCAGCAGGTGGTTAGAAAGTGAGGTGATTCTAAGTGTGTTATCAGTTCTCATCCCACGTCCCAGGAAGGTGGCGATTCTACGTGTGTTATCAGTTCGACGTGCACAGGATGGAAGTGGTTCTAAGTTCGTTACCAGTTCGACGTGCACAGGATGTGTGTTCGTGCCAGGTTCTACGTGAGTGATCTATACGATGTACCCAATAGCTAGTAAACGATTGGATAATGCTTACTCGAACCATCTCTGGTATAACAACACCAGGATACATAACCCTTCGAACATTGAAAAACATTTCTTCGACTCCTTGTCTATATGAAAGAAACTGATTCATCCTGCTCCTTCTCCGAAGTAGAAATCGTCGTTGAGCCAGTCAGATAACTACCTACCTGCATAGGCGTTCATGAAATCAAGGAGAAAGGAATTAGCCATCGCGAGATGGACAAGCTGGACGAGTAAGAAAGTTATGAATCCCATTCCTTACACCCATGTTATCTGCTGCAGGGTCTTTCCGTCCACCATAGATAAGAGGACTCACTGGAATAGGACTGGCCATGGGCTAGCCATTGCTCTGCATGATACTCATTATGTGGTTGCACATTCCCATTATGTACTTACTATGGGAGCCCTGCTTCATCTGCAGGATTTCACTTCCGGGTGGGTAAATAAAATGCCGAACCCTGACTGACACTTTAGGTAAAATCCACGGATCGGGGTGGAAATCGTTCAAGTTAAAAGCTTGCTTGTGCAAACTGGGAATTTCAATAGTGAAACGTGGACTATCGAGTTATCCTATTTGACCCTGGCCTTCCGATAAGTGTAAAATTAAGTACATAAAGGTAGCGCGGTCACTGAAAGAAAGGGCCCCAGAGATGGTCAATTTGGTAATGAAAGGTGGCATATAAGGGTATTGGGCAAAGTGAAAGGTGCAGGTAATTGGGTACTGGGGGCTGTAGGATAGTTTCCTCGTCCAGGGCGATCCTTCCTGTGTGACGGTGGACTGATCCATCCTGGGTGTTACTGGGGAGGCGTACGTAAAGCGAACAGAAAGGGTAATGTTCTAGGGGGCGGATCTAGAGAAAGCGAAATGAAAGCGAACAGAATACGGACTGAATGCGAACTGACTACGGATGTTTAACATAAAGCGGAAGGCAAGTCCATAGGGAAAGGTGTATAAAGGCAAGGTTGGTCAGAGGGTAAGGGTGTTTCATGGAATCGGTGATCTACCTCACACGACTTGGCTTCGGTCCCCTCCTTCTTCCTTTGTCCGCTCTGATACGGCCAGCCAGCATCATTGTAAGAATCCAATCAGTATCGGTGGTTCATTGACTTGGTGCACCTACCCACCTCACTCAAACGACTGGGCTTATTCCACCACCACTCTGTTTCGCTAAGCTTCAATCTATCTTTGATTCGGCCACAACTCCTCCATCGGTAACACTTAAAGCATGGATGTATCCTGTTAAGCATCCTGGGATTGATCCAGGGGCGTACTGGGGAATCAGGGTAATAGTACCCTACCCACGTAGCCAATAGGGAAAGCGACTACCCACATAGCCGATAGGAATTAGGTCAACCCACATAGCCGGTATGGAAAGGTTAGACCCCCATAGCCAGTCATAGCCACCGATCATAGCCACCGATCATAGCCAGTAGTTCTTGCCAGCAGTCATTGTCGGGAGTACTTGCCTTTTCTCATTGCCGGTATCATTCTACAAGCTCAGTCATCGCTAGAAGCTCTTGTCAGTGATACAAGCTCTACTTAGTGCAGCTATAACTCTGGTCAGTGCAGGAAGAAGCTCTAGTTCGTGCCCAGTAGTTCGTGCCCAGCAGTCGATCCAAGAGTCGATGCACTCAATAATAGCTGCTAGTCGATCCACGTGTCGATGCCAGTCATAGCTGGGCTTGGCTACTCGGATACTAGACTTCTTCTCTTGCTTTTCGGGCTTAGCTAGCTTCTCTGGCGGCTTCTCAGACAGAAGGTAGCAGATCCGGAAAAAAGAGTAGGAACTGGTGGATCTGGGTAAAGTGGCGGAATAACAATCGGATCAGGTTCCATCTGCTCGAGACGGGAAGCACCCCAGCCCGCGGGTACGTATTGAGAGGCCACCCGTTCAGACTCCTCTATATCATTTCGCAACGCCCACTTGAATTAGTCAATTTCCCATCTCGATGGACCAGGTTCATTCACATTCT
>Ga0115842_100946_pt1 | contig 11288 bp, 11 predicted proteins | sample InSIn2SAF170_2_FD_83856 | JGI IMG/M metagenome (GOLD analysis project Ga0115842, IMG submission 83856) | reverse complement strand
TAGATCTAATCTGGGTCTGTGATCCGGTTGGTTCCCCTTGTTGGCATAGCAAAAATTCGCAGCATCACGAAATTGGTGCAAGAAGGAGGGCCTAAACCGCTACCCACAATTCCATTCATTCATAGCTTTCAAAATCAGATCTCTTTGCTGCGTTAACTTTAACAAATCGATGTATGTGATATTAGCTCGTGATTTCTTAAGATCATCCAAAATGTTGTAATCAATGTTATAAATAGGGTAGGGTAGAGTAAACATACTTTTTTTTCCATTCTTAGGTGGGAGTTTACCATTTTGAGTCACCCTCGTTGAATTTGGAGATGTATTATGTTTCCGTGGACAGTTCACAACTGGAGTACTCTTGGAATCACCACTAGGTCTAACCTTCTCAACAGGAACTTTGGGAGTGAATACCTTCAAAGGGCGACCATCTTTCTTTGCTTGGTCTGCAGGCTTCATCACACTCGTAAGTGGCCCTTTACTTCACGTGTTGATTTCATTAGTGTGGATTTCTGCCATACTATCTCCTTCATCATCATTGTTCTCATTTGTATAGAAATCCCACAGTACATTGATTTGAGATTCCTCGTCCAAGGGCTCTTCTACTTGGTACTCTTCCTCATATTCTTGTTCTGGCTCCAGCTCTACTATAGGTTCTTATTTGGTAAGAAGTGATTCGATAAGAGCTAGCTCTCTCATATTTAAATTCCTTTCGTTGGGTGGAGCAGGCAATGCCAGTTGACCATGACCACCTTTTGTCTTCTTACAATAGAAAGTTTTGAAGGGTTTTCTGTTGTTATAATCTCCTCCATTCCCACTTGTACTCTCTCCAAAATTCCTTTTCATATCGATGACTTTGTTCATCAATTTCTTAATGATATGATGCAAACCTTTCATACTAGTGGTATTCTTTTCTTTGATCTCAGCCACTTTGTTATCACTCCCATTATTTTTCTTGGATGACTGAGAGGCTTTCTTTCCTTTGGTTGTATGATGACATGCTATGAGACTGATCATTTCATGCTTGACTTTTACGACTTCATCGATAGCACCTTGTAAGGTTTGTGCATTACTCCTCTTGACCCACATCGTAGTAGGGATATGGATAGTAGTGATATAGAATTCCATGAGCACCTCATCAGTAGGTCTAGCGTTAACTGGGATTCTGTTGAGCAAAAAGTTGAATCGGATGTTAAAATCCTTGACCTTCTCTTTGGTTTCCATTTCTAAGTGGGATAGTTCTAAAACTAAGGCCGCAAGTGTTTTGTCATTGCTAAACTTGTCTCAAAAGTCCTGTTGAAAGGAACCTCATGAGGTGATTGACCCTACTCTCAAGCTAAAGTACCACGTGGAGGCTGCACCAATCAAATTAAAAGGGAATAAGCGACATACTACATGTTCATCAGCTACCCCCAACATGCGCACGGCTAGGAAGAAAGAGTGAATAGGGTTATCGGCAATGTATCCCTGCTTAGGGTCGAATTTAGGCAATACTCTTTCTGCATTCTTGGGTAAGGCATGCTGTTTCCTAGGTACTGCTATGGCATCCTGAGTGAGCTAGGGAGGGATTGATCCCAGAGGAGGTGGGGGTTGATTCCCACCCGGAGGAGGTGGTAGAAGAGGATTCCCACTTGGAGGGGGAAGTAGAGGCAGATTCCCACCTAGAGGGGGAACGCTAGCCATATTATGGATAGGAAGGTTCTGGTTGAAGGCTTCTTCGAGGCGTTCTTTGTTAGGATTTTCCAAATCGAGCCAGGGATTACCTTTAGAGGGGGAATCCTCAATAATTTCTTCCCAAGGAGTGTCCATATTTTGCAAGGACTCTAGCAGAATATCTTCAAGAGAAGGTTTTGTAGATGTCTCTTCGGAGGTAAAGAGTGAAAGATGGGGAGTTGAGAGAGGGAATGAGAGTAATCCCGAGTAAGTACTCTGACTAGTTGTTCCTGAGTGACAAGGTACTCCCATAGTCTCTCTTCTTTGGGTGACCCAAACACGAGAATTAGAGGGATCTCTGCTTCTTCAAAATGAGGCTCTTCGAAATGAGCGAAATGATCTTTTAGACCTTTACAATCCATACATTAATCTTTTTGAATCCATGCATGACATTTATAGATGAAATCATGAAAAATTGTGGGTAGCGGTTTAGGCCCTCCTTCTTGCACCAATTTCGTGATGCTGCGAATTTTTGCTATGCCAACAAGGGGAACCAACCGGATCACAGACCCAGATTAGATCTACTTTCATTTGGAATGGCTAGTTCTGATGGGTTTTAAAGGACCCCGTAAATTGTTATAGGTGTTGAAAGATTGCTCCTCGAAGGAAGACTTCCATTAAAACAACAAAAGAAACAACTAAATTACATGTATCAGATCCTATCTATACTAATTTTAACTACTTATGCTAGTCCTAACTATTCTAATCTATCCTGCAGGAGCATAAAAAAAGCGATTAAACATTATATATAGATTCCAAGTCCAAATGAATCAATTACTGGTTCACAGATGAACAAGGTTGTATTAAATCTTATTTGTAAGCTAATTACTCATACAGGAATACACATTCCTTTCCATAAAAATAAAACTTGCAAGTGATGTTTGACAAGGTTTCGAATCGGGAACCACTCACGAATTAACCATGGTAACAAATTATATTTGAATAACCAAGACTAGTCACAAAATATCTATTATCAATATGCACAAAAAAAAACACATTTATATTTATGCCAACAACAACAGCCTAATTCTAAACACATGAAAGAAGAGGAAAATAAATATGAAAAAGGCTTCTTCTTGACCCAAACAGTGTTCTTTATTAGCACAGTAAATCAGAGTTTGTTCTTCCGTAACTAGACTGACCCTCCATCTCCCCCGACTTTCCACCTTCCTCACCTTTTCAATATACAAATCAAAATATACAGACATAGAATGGTTAGTGAGACTACTGACACATCGAGGTCACATTTGCTAGGGCATTCTATTTCCTGGGGGAAATGAATGGGTGTCGATGGAAAGGAGAATGACTGCGTGTCATCTCTTCATGATGAAACCTGAGACGACATCATTTTCAGAATACACAGGTAACACATGGAAACCTGACCATGAATTACTAAGGCCAGATCTTAAATAGAGTACACTTGCATATATATATTCTTTGGATCTGCTTATGCATCTTTTGCCCGGAGCCATTATTGATACTTACAGATCTGCTCTTCGACCTCGCTTGCCTTCTCTTGGTCCTCGCCTGTAGAAATAATCAATATCAACTATGGTTATGAAAATATGATAGAAATGCCTAAAACACAAATCTTTCCTTCAATAAAACTTTTATAAAAGCAAAAGAAACAAGTGTGAAAGAATCAGCCCTTGGTTTAGCCAAGGTTGTGATGCAATCAAGTCGCAATTGCACATCACAGTGGGAAGTCACATGCAACATCACCCCTGGTCCTGCCAATTGCGATTTTGCGATTGGCTAGACCCAAAAATATATGTTTTGCATTTAATAAGCCCAGTGGGTCTACCATATCGCATCGCACTTTATGTATAAATTTTGGGTTTCGCCGATTGCAATTTGCGATTGGGGAGAAGACCCGAAATCATATGTGTTATGCTTAATAGTCTCGTTGGGTCGTTGTCTCACATCATGCCTTATCTATAGGCTTTGAATTCCACTGGTTGTAATTTACAATGGGCTTTGGACTTGAAATCATATGTGATGCGGTTAATAATCTCGGTCGGTCCGCCATATCATAGAATGCCATATATATGGGCCTTGGGTTCTGCCGATTGTAATTTGCGATGGAGGAGCAGACAAGTGATTGCGATAAGCGATGTAACGACAGACCCAAAAGGATATGGACATGGTTAATTACATCTGAAGTCTGGAAGGTCCTCGCTTATCGGATGCAAAAGAGGAAGGCGTATTGTAACCGCGGGAATTGCAAGATTGTGATAGTGATAAAGGTAGGCATCAAGAAATTTATAAGGACCGAAAAAGTATGCAAATGGTAAGTAGAATATTCTTGCAAAGTATTTCTATCACATAAGTGTTATAATAGAAATAAAGGAATGATGGAAGGTTTTGAGGGTTGAGTCCATATACACCCATAGTAAAGAGTGGGGAGTGGTCATATGTTTGGGCATAAAGCACCATGAAGGTTTATGAAGATTGAAAAAGTCCTAATGAAGGATATGAATGAAGAGCTAGATTGGGTTATAAATGAATCATGTTGCAGATATTTATTCAGGGGGTCTTAACCATTAAGAATTGAAGATTTGACTCTGCAGAGAGTTAAAATCCCTTGGAAAAAAATAGATCATTTAGAGAGTTATCATTTGAAGAAATGAAAGATCAAACTTCTAGGGGACCCATTCAAATTTTCTACCAGAGTAGGTTTTGATAAGGTGGTGGTTGTGGCCACAACATGATGAAGCCTCCAAAATGTTGGAAAACCTTACCATTTCTCAGCCACAACTTCTAGCTAGCTATGACAAGATTTCCCCTAATCCTCCACTAGTGGATGAAGAGAATGATCATAATCGATCTCTAGTCAATCCCACTCTCTCTAAACATGAATCCCATGAGTCTGTTCGCAACCAACCACTAGTTGAGAAAATGGTAGACTTGATTCCACCTTCATTTGATTGTACCTTTCCCATGAAGAGTGGGACTCATACTGCTCAAATTTTTCTCATTTTTTGTTTCAATGAACCGGGGGAAATCCTCCCATTACAATGGCGCAAGGAGGAAATCCTATGATTCCCATGACACAGGGGCAAAATCCTCTTGTTCCCACAACACATGGGAGCAGTTATCCCATTCACGTAGCACAAGGGGTGATCTAGGTGGATATTGGTGGCCACCCTCTAACTCCACTTGGACCCCCACCATTATTTCTTTAAGATTTTTAGTTTCCTTAATTGTAGCACAGTTTAATAATTTTTAGTAGTTTTTTAGGTCCTGAACTTCTGAAGCTATTTTGAGGCCCTAAACGACATTTTTTGGGAAAACTGGAAGCAACATGGGTCCATGGATCGATGTTGCTCTTCCCAAAGTTGGAGTTCTTGGATAGATCTTTCTAACAAGATATTTTTCTCATCAAACAGAGATCACATGTCAAAGTTACGACCCCGGGAAGTTGATGTACCAATTTACCTAAACAGGGCCCATAGTTTGGTGTTTCATCTTCTAGGGTTAGGTTTTTGGATGTTTAGGGTTTTCCATTATTTCTCAACAATAAATAGGCCTTCAAGCCTCATTGTAACACAGTTCAATGGCATGTAGCCACCACATCTCTTCTCAAAGATAAGCTATCATCGCCCTAGCTGGTTTATTTCCATTTATGTTTATAAACATATTTCAATATTTTACATTAATGAAATGAAGTATTATTTCCACTCCATCTTTATGTTTTTGGTTATCTTTGTAATTTGTTGCATTCTTGTTTAAATTTGGAACAGTGGTATCAGAGCAGTTTGTTTTTTCTTTGTTTTTCTTTGCATGTCCCCAATGAGGTCAGGATATAAGGAGTCGAGGCTTGAATTGGTCAAACCTTTGCAAGACTAGCCTCACAAATCCCAACAGCCTCACATGGTGGATGAAAAGAAAGATGAGCGGGTGGGAGATCCTATCAAAATATTGCTTGAAGAAGCCCTTGAGTGACAAAGGAATGTGACGATGGACATATTTTCCCAAATCCTTCAGCGGATACCCAAGGGCGATGCATCGGCTTCCAACAGCTACTCTGGAAATGCCACACCATTTAAGGTACAAGTTAATTTTGAAATCCCCATATTTGAGGGTCAGATAGAAACAAATGTTGTTGATAAATGGTTAAATCTGCTAGAGGGTTATTTTTTTGTTCATGATTTTTCCAGTCGGGAAAAGATTATTTTTCGCTCTTCTCAAAGCAGCCCCCCATGTCAAGGACTAGTGGGAAACCTACTGCGAGCAGAAGGATGAAAGTACAGGCTCACTATTTTCAACCGCACCCACTTAGAATTCATTCCAGGATGCCATCAGGGAGCAATACTACCCTGTCGGAAGCTATGAGGATCAATACATAAAGTGGACCACACTGTGGCAGGGAAGGGACCAAGACGTGCCAGAGTTTACCAATATTTTCCATACCCTTCGCAAAAAGTTGGGTATCGAGGATTCAAAGCAGCATTTGATACTCAAATACCATGGGTGCCTACACAAGTACATCTAGGAAGAAATAGAATTCCTGAACATCTCCTCGCTTGGTATGGAATATCGATATGTCGTTAAGGTCGAGCAAAAGTTTAAACAGAAGAAGTGAGACTTTGGATCTGTGAATCTAAAGCAAGGGAAAGGTGCCACCAAATCACAAGAAAAAGGACAAAGCCAAGGCGGGGCTGTCTAAGACAACCCGACAAAGCTACAAGCAAAGAACATCGCTGTGAAGCCGAAAAAGGACACAGGAAAGTGGTGTGAGTTCCATAAGAGCTCCACTCACATCACAAGTGATTGTCAGGCCAAGCAGTCACTCATGGCTGAGCTAAAGGTTTTATAATTAGATGCATGTTCCGACTCTAAGTCAGAACCTGACAAGGGGAATGACAAGGGGAAGCAGATTATTGATGTGTAGCCCAACACCACCATTTCCACCATAAAGATCCAGAAGGAGGAACCCTAAGATCCATAAGAGGAGAAGCGTCTCTTCCACTCCTAGATGTGGGTAAAGGGCTCCCTGATATAGTTTATTGTCAACAACGGGAGCCAAAAGAACCTCATTTTCAGAGGTCGTGAAGCGGTTGGGCTTATTGACCACAACACATCTACAACTGTAGACAATCAGGTGGCTTCACCAAGGATAGGATCTTCGCGTGAGCCATCAATGTTGCCTTCCATACAACATCAAGCCCTTCACATATGAGGTATCGTGTGACATCGCTCCCCTTGAATTTTGTGATGTATTATTAGGACAACCATCCTTGTGGAAGTGACATGATGTGTATGAATCAAGGCCCTGTGCTGTTATTGTTACTTTGGGAAATAAGTTGTACAGGATATCAGAGGTAGCGCTTCCTACCACCATCTCTTTAGTTACTACAAGACAATGTAGTAAGCTCATTTCCAAAACCAGGAAATTTGTTTTCCTAATGATGCGCCCTCAAGGAAAGAAGAAGACGTTGGCCATGACCTTTAGACAAGGCCCCTCCGCATGACAACTATAGATGGACAAGATCATGGAGGAGTACAAGGACGTCTTCACCTCCCCTGCAGGGGTTCCTATGCACTATCAGGTCAAACACTCTATCGATCTGGGCCCAGGTGCTTCGTTACCCAATGGGCCAATCTATCAACACTACATTCTGGAGAATGATCAAATCAAGAGGCAGATTTAGAAGCTGCTGCAGAAAGGTCACATATGTCTGAGTTCATCGCCCTGTGGGAGCTCAATCGTGTTGGTACAGAAGAAGGATGGGACTTGGAGACTCTGTATTGACTATCGGGCATTGAACAAGATTACTGTCTGTAATAGGTACTCGATCCCATGGATTGATGACCTTCTGGACCAAATAAATGGGGCAAGATATTTCAGCAAGATCAATTTGAAGTCAGGATATCACCAGGTATTGAACCCTCTGATGTGTGGAAGACTGCCTTGAAAGCTAAGGAGGTTCTTTTCAAATGGTGTGTTATGCCTTTTGGATTGATGAATTCTCCTGCAACCTTCATGAGGCTAATGGTTGACATCTTGTGACCATTCACCAAGTCATTTTTAGTGGTATACTTGGATGACATCTTGATCTTCAGCCAGAGTTGGGAATATCACCTCCAACACATCTGACAGGTTCTCCAAACACCGCGGCAACACAAGTTATGTGCCAATTTGGAGAAATTCACTTTTGGCATGGCCCAGGTTCAGTATCTCGGATACATTATTGATGAATAGGGGGTGCATGCTAATCCAGCCAAGACCCAAGTCATTCAGGATTGGTCATCTCCAACCACTCTGACAGAGCTCCGCAGCTTTCTAGGTCTTTCCAACTTCTATCATAGGTTCATGTTGGGATTTTCTCGTATCACTTGGCCATTGAGTCAAGTCACCACGGAGGAGTGAAAGAAAAATTATTTTGGTCTAAATCTCAACATAAGGCATTCACAAAGTTGAAAGATCGCCTCTGCTCGGCACTAGTGCTCAGATTACCAGACTTGCAACAACCAATTTGAGGTCAAGATAGATGCCTTTGACTATGCTATTGGGGCAGTCTTTACTCAACATGGGCATCCAGTGGCATATCATAATGAGATGTAGGAATTTATAGGGTAATTTCCTCAGACAGAACACCAAAGGACACTGCTCACAACCAGATCACAGATCAATACACCAGTATTTTTGACGTGGTTAAAACCCTCAAAGAGGGAAATAGTCCATGACCTGAGCCAACGCGGCCACTTTAGGCAATTTATTAATAAAAGAATGAAAATTGACATAAGCTTATGTCATAGACAGACTACCCTAACAATGACCCTCCATGCTCTTTGAATAGAGATCATGGACCAATCGGGTGTTAAGCCACGGATCAAGTGTCAGTAATACCAAGGAGAGAATGAAACGTTGGATCACTACATATCGTGACCGTCGAATTGTAAGTTACAAAATGTACATAGTAAAGAAACACACTTTACCTAACCCTATACTAGAACAAGTTGTACTGAACTATTTCCTATGTGTCAGAATATCTTAACATCCCCCTTTAAGAACAAATTGGGATAGAATTGAAGGATTTACAGTTATGACACAATAGGAGAAGGAAGGAGGCACTAGAGCCTATCCCCCCTTAGTGACAACTTCCTGAACTCCAACCATAAATCGAAGTTTAGTGAACTTCGCCTCTGTGAGAGCCTTTGTAAAGATGTCTGCAACTTGATCATCTATTGAACAATATTGTGCTTAGAGAACATGGTCATGAATGAGCTTTCTGATGAAGTGCATGTGTAGTTCAATGTGTTTTCTACACTGATGTTGGACTGGATCTTTGCATAGTTGAATGGCACTTTGATTATCACACCAAAGTGTAGTCAGATGCTGTTGTTGAAAGCCAAACTCTGACAGGATCTGACGAAGCCACAAGGCTTCCTTACTAGCTTCTATGGCACCACGACACTCTGCTTCTGCTGACGAAAGAGAAATGGCACCTTGTTTCTTGCAAGCCCATGTAATAGGTCCTAACCCAAGAGTGAACACATAACCGGCAGTAGACTTCTAATCATCAGGGTCGCTAGCCCAATCAGAATCAGTGAAACCAACCAATAGAGGAGCTGCTTCGGGAATATAATGAATCCCAAACTGAATTGTACCTTGAACATAACGAAGTATTCTTTTAGCTTCTTTCCAGTTAATTTCATGTGGTTTTTGCATAAACCTAGCAACAAGGCCAACAGCAAAGGAAAGGTCAGGACGAGTATGGGTTCGATACAAAAGTTTTCCTACAAGTTGACGGTATAAGGTAGCATCAACTTCAGGAGAAGTACAAGTGACTGAAATTTTGACTCCAAAATGAAAGGGAGAAGGGGCTGGCTTACAGTCTTCCATGTGAAAATGGCGTAGAATATCACAGGCATACTTGGATTGGGAAAGGGAAATACCCTCCTTGGATTGCAAGACTTGAAGACCGAGAAAACAATGTAAGTGTCCTAAGTCTGTCATTTCAAATTTCTTTTCAAGGCTGGACTTCACATGGTTTATAAGGTTGGGATCACTACCAGTAAGGATAAGATCATCAACATAAAGAACAAGAATGATAAGAGACTTTCCCACTTTCTTGGTGTAGACAGTATTGTCAGAATAACACCTAGAAAAGCCAGATTCTAAAAGAAAGCTATCCATTTTGGCATACCAAGCTCGAGGAGCTTGCTTGAGACCATAAAGGGATTTCTTAAGCCAACATACAAGGCTAGATTATTTTTTTATAAATCCAATGGGTTGTTCCATATAGATTTCTTCATGCAAATCCCCATGTAAGAAGGCAGATTTAACATCCATCTGATGGACTTCCCATTTGAAAGAGGCAGCAAGGGAAGGAACAAGGCGGATAGAGTTCATTTTGGCAACAAGGAAGAAGGTTTCAGTGTAGTAAATGCCTTCAACCTGTGAAAAACCCTTAGCAACAAGATGAGCTTTATGTTTATCAACTTTCCCATCTGGTCCTTACTTGGTTCTGTAAACCCATTTGCATCTAACAAGTTTTCGTCCCTTTGGTAGAGGAACAAGATCCCATGTGTCATTTGCCAATAATGAATGATATTCTTCATTCATAGCTGCTTCCCAATCTGGAATGGCCTGAAGCTTCTGCAAAGGTGTCAGGATCATAATTCACTGGAGCTTGAGTAGTAAAGAAGAGGCTCTATCAAACTGAGAATGTGTACGTCGCTGATCTGTAGGATCACTGGCAAGATCACCTGCTGCATCCCAAGTAGCATGGACCCATCTTGGAAGCTGAGGAGCTGAAGGAGGATCCCGAGAAGGTGGGGGAGGATTTTCATACTCACTTTCATCATCTGAAGAAGAAATATTTTCAAAAATAGAAGAGATAGGGAGAGGTGGCACATCCGCCGAGCTAGGCTCACAGGCCGATATATTTTCAACAAATTTTACATCTCTTCTAATGATAACATTTTTGGACTTAAGTGGAATAAGTCTATAGCCTTTGACATCTTCAGAATATCCAACAAAAGTACATTTTTCACTCTTAGGTTCTAAAGCTTTATGCTTTTCATCTAGAATATGGGCCCATGCTTCACTTCCAAAAACATGAAAGTAACTTACATCTGGGTTAATTGAGCTCCATGCTTCTTCTAGAGTGATATTCTTTAAAACCTTAGTAGTAGTGTGATTTATTATGTAATTTTCATAATTAATTGTTTCTGCCCAAAAACTAAGACCAGGTCCTTTAGATTGTAGCATACAATTAGCCATTTCCTTTAAGGTGTGATTCTTCCTTTCAGCTACACCATTTTGTTGTGGAGTATATGGAACAGTATGTTGCATTCAATTTTCACCTCATGATGTTGTAATTAAGGATCTAAGAGATCCTAGACAGATTTTAGCTACTAGAATTGTTGATGATTCTACAAGGTTGTATAAGTTTCACAACTTTGGGTCATGAAATCTTCCCTCTGTATTTGTTGCTCATAACGATGAAGTGAGCAAACTTTGGCATGATCGATTTGTTCACTTAAACTATCGCTCCCTTTAGCATCTATGTAAAGAAAATATGGTGACAGGTCTTCCAATGGTATCTTGCAGAGATGGTGTTTGTTTC
>Ga0115842_100945_pt1 | contig 11288 bp, 11 predicted proteins | sample InSIn2SAF170_2_FD_83856 | JGI IMG/M metagenome (GOLD analysis project Ga0115842, IMG submission 83856) | reverse complement strand
AGTTACAATTCATGGCAGTAGCGATGGCAGAACTTACACAACAAAACCAAGAGTTAACTAGGGAAGTTACAGTCAACGTCAACAACATGGTGGAGAATGAGGTCAGAACTCAGGATGTGAAGGTGTTGAGAACAATGCTGAAAGGGACCATTCCAGGGGTACTGTCACTCGAAGGGTGCATTTGGAGAGAGAGATGGACCAAATGAAAAGACCTATGGAAGAAATGAAGGATTCCATGAGAAGGGCAAACCACTTGGATGACCTCGTCCACAGAACATATTCCCCCTTCATTGCGTCCATCACCAGCCATCCCTTTCCTTCCAAGTTCAAAATGCCCTCCCTAGATTCATAAGACAGGACATGCGACCCTTATGATCACATTGCCACGTTCAAAACAACCATGCATCTACAAGGTGTTCCAAATGAAATTATATGTAGAGCCTTTCCTATGACCTTGAAAGGACCGACTAGAGTGTGGTTCAGAAAATTACCGCCAAACACTATAACTTCTTTCTAGGAGTTAAGTAAGTTGTTTGTTAACAACTTAGTAGGTGGACAAAGGCAGCAACATTCCTCGTCCAATTTGTTGAGCATAGAGTAAGGAGAGAACGAAAGTCTACACTCATTTATCAGCCATTTCAACAAAGAAGCCTTATTAGTGGATGAGATGGACGACAAGATCCTCTTGGCAACTTTTTACAATGGAGTTAGCTTGGACCTGTTCATTCATAAGCTATATGATAGGGAGCCACAGACGACAGTTCAGTTGATACATTTAGCCCAAAGTTTCATTAATGCAGAGGATGCCATTATTGCTAAGAAGAAAAAGAAAGGTGAACGACTAGAGAATAGTTATCTGCACCACCCAGAACAAGGTCCTCGTCCAAAGAAAGCCAAAGTGGGGGAGAAAAGAGACCGGGACGGCAAGAAGGCAAGGTCGTCCTTAGGACGATATTCCAACTACACTCCTCTGAATACTTCGCTCGATCAAGTGTTGATGCAGATAAAGGATGATCCATCTTTGAAGTGGCGAGAAAGAATGAAGGGATATCTTAACAAAAGGAATAAAAGCAAGCATTGTCGCTTTCATCGTGACCATGGGCATGATATAGATGAATGTTATGACTTGAAGCAACAGATTGAAGTTCTTATCAAACAAGGAAAATTGCTTTGACGAGATCATAAGGACGAGAGACAACCAATGAAAGGTAAAGTGGAGGAACTAGTACGTCCATCGTTTGGAGAAATAAAGATGATTGTAGGGGGCACGTCTATAGGAAGCTCTTCCAAGGCTAAGAAGACCTATTTACGGGTCGTCCAAAATGTTCAACTGTCTAGACGACCACCAAGGATGATCAGAGAAGACGAGCCAAACGATTGCACTACCCTCATGATGATGCGATTGTCATCACTTTGACGATTGCAAATTATACGACCAGAAGGGCGTTAGTAGACAATGGGAGTTCAGCAGACATCCTTTATTATCCAGCCTTTCAACAAGTGAGGATTAACAAGGAGTAACTTCATCAAGTGAATGTGCCATTGATCAGGTTTGGAGGAATGAAGGTTCTACCATTAGGTACAATCTCCCTACTAGTCATGGTTGGCTCTTATCCATGACAAATTAATAAGGAAGTAAATTTCCTTGTTGTGGATTGTTCGTCTTCATATAATGCCATCATTAGACGACCAACTCTGAATAGTTGGAGAGCTGCAACGTACACTTACCACCTGTCTGTCAAGTTCCCAACATAGTATGGCATTTAAGAAGTACAAGGAGATCGATTAGCTGCTAGAGAATGTTACTTAGCAATGCTTGCCATGGACGAGCAAATGCAGACGATGAACATTGAAGAAAGGAGAGTGCTAGCTGAACTGATTGAAGTGTTAGAAGATGTGCCACTAGACGAGTCCAACCTGAAGAAGTTTACCAGGATTGGGATAAGTATGAAGGAAGAGACGAAGCAGGATCTTGTGAAATTCCTTAGACGAAGCACAAACATTTTCGCTTGGAGCCATGAAGACATGCCTGGGATTGATCCAAGTGTGATCACCCATCGTCTAAATGTATCTTCATCTTACAAACCTGTTCGTCAGAAAAAGATAGTTTTTACCCCAGAACGAGACAATGCCATCAAAGAAGAAGTTCATAAGTTAATCACCACAGAATTCATTCGTGAAGTCTACTACCCTAACTAGTTAGCTAATGTAGTGAAGGTCAAGAAGGCTAATGGCAAATGGAGGATGTGTGTAGATTTCACAGATTTAAACAAGGCATGCCCCAAAGATAGTTATCCTCTTCCACGTATTAATCAGTTGGTAGATTCAATAGCTGGACATCAACTATTGAGTTTTATGGATGCGTTCTCGGAGTATAACCAGATCAAGATGGATGAGGCCGATCAGGAGAAAACATCTTTCATTAAAAGCCAAGGTTTGTTTTGTTATAAAGTTATGCCATTTGAGTTGAAAAATGCAGGAGCCACCTATCAGAGGTTAGTCAACCACATGTTTCATCCATAGATTGGACAAAACATTGAGGTATACGTGGATGATATGCTAGTGAAGAGTGTAGAGGAAACGCAGCATCTGGACAACCTTCAAGAGACCTTTGATACACTTAGGCGATACAAGATGAAGCTGAATCCAAGCAAATGTGCTTTCGAAGTTGCATTAGGGAAATTCCTTGGTTTTATGGTTTCGCAAAGAGGCATTGAGGCAAACCCTGATAAGATCCGAGCAATCTTGAACATGGAGTCTCCAAAGAACATTAAAGACGTCCAGAGCCTCACTGGATGAGTGGCGGCCCTTAACAGGTTTGTTTCAAAAGCCATTGACAAATGTTTACCATTTTTCAGAATATTATGGAAGGCATTCGAGTGGACGGACGAGTGTCAACGAGCCTTTGAAGACTTGAAGACTTATCCCACTTTAACCCCGCTGCTGAGCCCGTCCAAACCAAGAGAAGAGCTGTATCTTTACTTAGCAGTATCGCCCTGTGCAGTAAGTTCAGGTTTGATTAGGGAAGAGGGAAAGATACAGAAACCCGTCTACTACACTAGCAAAGCATTAAGAGGAGCTGAAGGACGATATCCACTAATGGAAAAGTTAGCATTTTCACTAGTGACAGCAGCAAGACAGCTCAGACCTTATTTTTAAGCCCATGTAATCAACGTTCTAATTGATCACCCGTTAAAGAAAGCTATGAATAAGTTAGAAGCCGTCAGACAATTAATCCAGTGGGTAGTAGAACTTAGTGAGTTCGATGTGCGGTATAAGCCAAGAGAAGCAATAAAAGCACAATTCCTTGTACACTTCATTGCTGAATTTACTCCTGCCAACAATCAGCAAGATGGAGACCAGGGGGCAAAGCAGTGTGTCGTCCATGTTGATGGGTCGTCCACACAGCATGCAAGAGGAATTGGGATCATTTTACAATCACCGGAAGGAGATCATTTGGAGTATGCTGTCCATCTACAATTCCAGACAACCAATAATGAAGTTGAGTATGAAACCTTACTTCAAGGTTTGGAATTGGTCAAATCACTCGGGGCGAAATCAGTCCTCTTCCAGGGAGATTCGCAACTGGTGATGGGTCAAGTGAATGGGACATACGAAGCCACAAAAGAATGAATGAAGATGTACTTATAAAAATTTAAGCAATGTAAGCCCAATTTCAATAGGTACTAAGGGAAAAGGATACAGAAACTGATGTCTTAGCCAAGACGGCATCCTCGGACGAAATGGTCGATGACCAAGTTAAAGTCCAGTATGTTCCAAGCATAGACGTTATGGAAGTGAATCAGATAGATGGAGTTGTCAACTGGACCACCCCAATTATGTCTTACCTCAAAGACGAAGTACTCCCTGACGACACAGAAGAAGCAAGGAAGCTAAGGATAAAGGCTGCGAAGTTTGTCCTCATGGACAAGGTGTTGTATAAAAGGAGTTTTTCTCAGCCATACTTGAGGTGTTTGACTCCAGACGAGTCCCTTTACGTCTTGAGGGACGTCCATGAAGGAGCCTGTGGAAACCATTTGAGAGCCAGATCATTAGTCCATAAGATGGTCTGTGCAGGGTATTACTAGCTGACTATGCAAGCAGATGCCAAAGCTTATGTCAAAGTGTGTGAGAAGTGTCAACGCTACAGCAAAGTCCCTAGATAACCATCAGAATATCTTACCCCAATGGTGGCTGCTTGGCTTTTTGCCCAGTGGGGACTTGACATCCTTGGTCCCTTTCCAATGGGGACAAGATAGATGAAGTTCTTAGTAGTGGGGATTGATTATTTCACCAAATGAGTGGAAGTGGAGCCTTTGGCAAAAATCACTCAGTAGAATGTCAAAAGCTTCGTTTGGAAGAATATCATTTGCCATTTCGGAATCCCAAAGATACTCGTCTCAGACAATGGACGACAGTTTGACAACACACCTTTTAAGTAATTCTGTAAGCAGTTAGGAATCAGGAATCATTACTCCTCACCCGCCCACCGACAGGCCAACGGACAAGCTGAAGTTGCAAACCGATACTTGTTGAAAATCATCAAAACTCATCTTGAGGCAGCAAAAGGGATAGGGCCAAATAAATTACCTAGTGTCCTTTGGGCATATAGGACGACAGTATGGACTCCAACTGGAGAAACTCCCTTTAAGCAAGCATATGGAAGTGATGCAGTGATATCAGCGAAAGTTGGATTAACTAGCTATAGGGTGGCCCATTATAAAGAGGAGGAGAATGAAAAACAACTCCATCTAATCCTTGATCTCATCAACGAGGTAAGGATGGACGCAAAGCAAATGGTGGCACGATACAAGAATCTAATGACTAAGTACCATGATGTGTTGGTGAAGCCAAGACACTTCAATATTGGAGACCTCGTCCTAAGAAAGGTATCATTGGCCACTAAGGACCTTGCTCATGGAAAGCTGGAAACTAACTGGGAAGGACGGTACAGATTTATTAATTCCAAAAGGCGAGGATCATACTACTTGGAGGCCCTAGATTGATAGAAGCTGGAACACCCTTGGAATGTGGAGCATTTGAGGAAGTAATACCAGTGAAGGAAAGGCAACTCGTCAGGAAGGTCAACATGGACGAGATTCAAAAGTTTGTTTATATTATGTTTCAACATTTATGTTTTAAAACAATATGTTGTGTTTTTAAGTATTTTAATTCCCTAAAAAGCACTAGCTACTGGCATGTGCTATGGACGATGTCATGAACTAAGTCCTTTTGTACATAAAGTAATTTAAATTCCCTAAAAAAAACTAAGTATTAGCATGGACGAGATATTTGGACGATGCTATATACTACATCCTTATTATCCATGAACAATGCTATGTATAGATGTTGTACGTTCACAGACGATGTTGTGTATAAAGCAGCTTGAATTTCCTAATCTAAGTGTTTATGATTTTGTAAAATCAGCATCCAAATGAAATGATAGACGATTAAAATCTCTGGACGCAGATAATGTCTTGTCATAAGCTAATAACACTTTATTATTAATTTTCTAATCTCTCTCTCTCTCTCTCTCTCTCTCTTTGTATATATATATATATATATATATATATAAAATATAAATTTACACTCACATATCTCATTCTCATCTCACAACTAGTCACAACACAAATCTAAGCAAAAAATCAAAAAACAACATCCTGAGACAAAGATTCACAATCACAAAATCATAACCGTAAACCCAAAAAAGAAAAAAACACAATCAGTCAATCACAGCACATTAGTACACTATTCTAGCATACTAGCACTACCTTATCAGTTAATAAGCATTGTGAGAGAAAAAAATCATAGCAGTTAAACACTTCAAATTTTTAAAGAGAAAGAGAAGTACTTGGCAGGTAGAGGGCAGCGTGGTGACCAGCGACGGTGATTTTGGCAGTTGGGTCTAGCTAACTGGCCCTCTGTGTGTCCTGTGTAGACGTTGCGTGGGTACTGAAGGGTTTGGGTATTGTCTATGTAAAGTTGAATTTAATCAACTATCTTGTTGGCTTTATTCCGTGCCAATTTACTTATAATTTAGCACTTAGAAACCCTGTATTTAGGTGGGAATCATGTAAGGGTAGTGTGTGAGAGAGTGTGAAGAAATGCTCAAGAATGTGCACTGAAGCAGGGACTCGTGACTGAATCTCGCGGGTGGCTCGCGACTGGCAAGCCGCCAGATGATGCACATGAGTGAAGCATGCAGAGAAGCTGAACCGTCATGCTAGCTGTAGCACTACAGGGCAAAAAGTCCAGACTGGCCATTCAGTTAGCTCGCGGCTTGGATTCGCGACTCAGTCAAGTTGCGAGGCCAAGTCGCCAGTCCACTTTGTTATGGAAAAACTAACTCTTTGCATTCATTTCTCACTCCAGTATAAATACCCCTTATACCCACGAAATATTGAGAGCTTCCAGAGAGAATTTTGAGAGAAAAACCCTAGAGAAAAATAAGATTAATACATCCACAATCTTTACATAGTGACTCTTCAAATTCCTCAACTCTCACCCTCTCCATTATTAAATCCTTGAAAGGTACATTAGCCAAAACCTTTTCTCACCATACCCATATCTGTGAAAAGGCTATTTGGTGCTTGAGAAGCAGTTAGGAAGGGACCAATTGATAATGGTTGATGCTGTGGGTTATAGCGGAATCCGGTAAGCTAAAGAAGACAAAGGTTCGGCGTAACCTCGTTGGAGCAAGAAGCTTGGAGGGCTTAGGTACATTGGGTAGATTAGGTTTGGAGGGTCTTCTGCTGTTCATGTATCCCAACTTCATTCTTTAGTGGATTATTTACCGCTTGGAGGGCGACGAAGAGGTTTTACGCGAAGGGCTTCGGTTTCCTCTTCGATAACACATCGTTGTGTTGTCCTTGTGTTTGCATCTCTTTTCCCTTTATATTTGCCATTTAATTTCTGCTGTGGATGTGATTTTATTTGGTTTAGATTGTTTATCAATTCTGTTATAAGCTTATGTTCATTTTCCGCACATATATTGTTTGATAATAAGCTTGAATTGGTAATTTGTAAATTGGGGGTCTAAACGTTCAAGGTGTTTTATACACTATTTGAACTTTCAGTCTATATGCATTTCTCTCTAATTTTCCTTTTTTATTATTAAAATTAATGGGTGAATTCTTACTTTATTGGACTGGGTTTTTATTTGTAAAAAGATTATTGTTTGAATAAGTCTGGTATCACAACTTGTGCCACAACTCGCCCATGTGGCGAGTTGTGGCACCAGAACTACTCTTATTGTTTGGGCTGAGTTAAGATTTTTGCTTTGGAGGAGCGGCACTTTTTTTGAAGCAAAGAGGGCCCAACTCTATTTTGTCTTAGGTCTTAACTGTATTATATTAAAAAAATATATATATTTAAGGAATATCAAAGGGGCTCGGGCCCCAACGGGCCCCTTGTAGGTTCGTGTGTGTGTATATATATATATATATATATGAATGGTGTGAGGTATGGGAATTCCAATAAGGTAATTTGCCACATGTCATACCCGTGGCCGAGAATGGCCATTATCATGCCGAGGAGGCCACACCCACGCACAATAGGGCCACATCAATGGCACGTCACCAGGGGAGGCCATACTAAAGAGAAAGAGTTTTGGGGAGGGGGTTAGCACTAACATGACTGAAGGGATGGTGGTTGCCACCACATTTAATGCATCCTACCAAACCTCCTGACTGCATTTATGTGGAGAAGACTCTTGAACAGTGTTACTTTGGCTGCCACAACTCACAAAGGGTTTGTGAAGGTGTCTGATAGGACAAACACTCAAGTAGCGGACTTAATGATCAACAAATAGAGGGCCGTGATCATCTAAGAGGGGCTATATAATGTAAGAGACCCTCCAGAGATAAGGGATTGGAAAATTTGTGGAGAAAACACTGTAGTAACAAGAACTGTAATATCCAAGTCTAAAAGGAACATATGTTCTAAGATCAGTCTCCTCAGATTTTGCTGAAGAAGGTTTTCTTTGCTTATAACTTGTTCTTCTTGACTTTCTTGCTATCTTTGATTCACTGCACATGCTCTTGGACCCATTGAAGCCTAGCTTTCAAGCCCACTCTCTACAAATTCATTGTACTGGGCTCTTTGGGCCTTAATCCATTCATCTTTTGGGCTAGAGGACCAAAGCCCGCCCCTACAAATGGCATTATCCAAAAAACATTAAAAAATTGATAGTTTTTTTTTTCTTTAATAATAATAATAATAAAAAAAAAAAAAATTTATTATTTTTTTTTTTTTTTTTTTTTTTTATATAAAAAAAAAAAAAAAAAAAAAAAAAAAATTTTTTTTTTTTTTTTTTTTTTTTTTTTTTTTTAAACGGCCCAGATCATGAGTCAAATCGTTTTTATTTCAAATAAAAATTTTCATGTTTAGGATGGGTTATCCGTTATTGGGTCCCAACCCCTTTTTACATGTCTAGTTGTTGGGATTAACTAAATGTTGAGTTTTAATAATAGCAATTGTGGGGATTAGAAAATAAAAATAAGGGAAAATAAAAGAGAAACAGCATAAGTCCTAGGCTAGATCACCTAGAAATTGCCAATCCTAGGCTTCACCCCCTGAGGGTGCTTAGAATAACCACCAGCTTAGCGAAATATCTCTAGTAAAAAAAGTTATTCAAATTACTCCACTCAAACTATTTTATCTTTCTAACAAGTTTCAAGGATTATATTAAGGCGGTGGATTCCAGTTAGCTTAACTGATAAAGTCTCTGATGGTTGTATAAGAAATCTGAGGTTCAATCCCCGCCTACACCAAAAACTGATTGGTGTCTTGGTCTGATGATAAAGAGCTATCATCAGGAGCGGACGCCATAAGTTAAAACTCTCTCTAAAAAAAAAAAAAAAAAGATTATATTAACGCTCCATTTGTTTCGATGTAAAATATTTTCAAATGTAAAATATTTTACATGTAAAAAATTTTACTGTAAAATATTTTCATTGAAAACATTTTCAAGTGTTTGGCAAGATTAGAAATTTGAAAATGTAAACAACCACCAACCACCAAATACAAGCACCACCGCCACTACTAACCACCCAAAATCAAAAAAAAAAAAAATATCCACCACCGCCCCACTGCCACCAAAATCTAGTGACTAAATACCACCACTCACACGGCCACACCACCACAACAACAACCACCAACAGGAAGCAACAATACCAAATGAAAACAAAAATTCAAAAATCAAAGATCAATGAAACCCACCCTTATTCAGCCACCATCAAAACCCACAAACCACCACAATTATAGCAGTTCCAGCCACCAAAAACCAATCCCCAAAATCAAAACCAGACCTGAAAACACCAAAACCAGCCCACCAAAACCCAACACCCATGACCCAGCCCACCAAAACCCATCACCGACGACCCACCCCACCACTGAGAGAGTGACACCAGCACTCAAATCTGACGACAACCCACCCCACTACCGACCTTATCACCGATCTGCACCATAAAAGGGGTAGTGGTCGTCAATTTGCACCGGCTTTGCTCTCGTCGGGAACATTGATGTCGGTAGTCAAAAGTCCCAAGGGACTGCTGGAGAAGGTAGAGCCGGTGATGGGAGGGAGATGAGTGAAGGTGGGCTGGGTGGTGGAGAGAAACTGAAAGAGCGTGAGAGAGGGGCTGATCGGGACTGTTGAGAGTGACAGCTGCAAATGTAAAATATTTTACCAATTTTTTAAGCGTAAAATATTTTACACTTATTTGCCTTAGTTGTATTGTTTGACTGAAAATATTTTACCATTGAATAAATGTTTTACTACAAAACAAACACCGTAAAATATGAAAATATTTTCCTGCAAATATTTTACATCAAAACAAACGGAGCGTAAGTCGCAATTACATACCAAAGCATCATCAATCATAATAAAAGCTAAAATCAAAATTCAAAAATAAAATCTGTTATCTTAAAACACATACAACAAATTCTGAAATAATTTTGGTTGTGCTCGTTGCATGACAAGCTGCATGCAGCGAGTGTTCCACTGCAGGCGACGGAAACAGAAGATCAATTTTCTTCCTCTAAAACAACTTCCTTGACATCTGCGCGTACTCCAATATCATTAATGTAACGATGGACACAGTATGTGCCATAACTTGCCGCTAGACCGGCAACACCGGTAACAACAGCTCCAAGTGGTGAAGAACGGGCTAACGCAAGTGATGCAGAAAGGGCAACACCAGCACAAGCAGCAGCTTGAAAGGATGCTGCCTGCCCACTCTGGCCCACGCTAACAGCAGGAATCACTTGCAAGCCTGTTTTGCAGCATAATGCAAAGTCTCCACTGTTGTTCTTGATAACATCATAGTCACCAAAGCCCTTTCGGAGGAAATAAATGGCACGATGAATAACTTGTTCGGGCGAGTTTGCTAACTTAGATGAAAATGAAACAAGAGTGCAGGTACCTCCATCAGCTTTTGCAAGAAAGACAGTTCGTTCGACACCATACTCATAGCGGTAGAGATGATCCCCACCTGAAAGAAAACAATCTATACAAGAAGAGATGACTCCATCACTCTTTGATTGATCACTACATATTGGGCATGGATTGTCCAAAGGATGTTGAGGTAATGAGCTCCCAATGACGTGGTCTAACCCAGTTCCTGTACCAATTTCTTGGCCTTCTCCCCGAGTAAAGTGGATAACATTTCCCTCGTCCACATATATCCCTGTTGTTACAAAGTAGAATCCAGCTGTTTTTACTTAAAATAACTAAAATTATAATATACATACATCAAGCAAACTAGAAATCAACTCTTGCCGTAAAAACAATTTTCCAAGAAAAGAAGATTGCGTTCATTCAATTAAACACAAAGTATAACCCTTTTGTTTTTCAAATTTTCTGCTGGTATAACTAGATAAAGGTGACTAGGCATTGAATAGGATTTCAACATTGTAATCAACCCCACCTGGTTTAACTTTACACCTTTTTTGAACCGTTGATTTTATTTAGATTTAACGGTTAATGACACACAAGCTGCCATGTTAAAATCAGTAATGTAAATGCATTGAAGTCATTAAATTCTCTCATTCAAGAATAATTAAAGGGTCATTTGGTAACATTGTTTTAGTAATGTTGTTTATATTTTTTGGAAATATGTATGGGTGAAAAAGTATATAGAAATATGTGTAATGTTGTTTAAAAACTGAAAGCATGTGTTTAAATACATGTACCAAACAAGCCCTAATTGTGCGTTTGGATTGTGCTTGCATTGGGCGTTTAGGCCTTCTCTTTTTTTTTTTTTTTTTGACAAGCACGTTTCAGCTTTCCA
>Ga0115842_100943_pt1 | contig 11311 bp, 10 predicted proteins | sample InSIn2SAF170_2_FD_83856 | JGI IMG/M metagenome (GOLD analysis project Ga0115842, IMG submission 83856) | reverse complement strand
AAGTCATCTTCCATGGAGACATACATTCATTATGCTGCAATGTCTAAAGTGAGTAGAGACCGTGGACACAGGTTGATGCGTACTGCTTCGAGAAAAGAACAAAAGCACCGTGCTGCTGGTGGTGGCGGAGGTGGTCGTCAAGAGACTGTTGTTGTTGAGAAGAGGAGGAGGAGGAGAAGTCACAGTGCTGCCAGCAGTGTGAGACGGCCGAGTCGAGTCTATTCGAGCCATGGTTGAGCTTGAATCGACTTGTTTGAGTATGAAAATTGAAACCTGGTTGGAAGCATTGCAGACACACTGGATCCTATCGCAAACGACTTCCGATGAGCTCAGGCTCGGCACCCTCGGTCAGAAGGGTTTTATACACAAGCCTCCAGACATATTCCGCTTGCGACAGGTTGGTCTTTGAGAAATCACCTCAATCGTACATCACTCATCGAGCACGGCGTGTGTGTCTCTACACGTGCGGCAGCTGCCTATCTGGATATTCGAGCCATCCGCACCGGATGAAGAAGCTGTAAAGCTGTCTATTGTTCAGTCGATTGTTAGCAAAGAGGTTGGCCATTGTCAGTAGTCAGTCCTGGACTTCGAGTGAGGAAACTAGGTCAACCTGATGCGGCAGGTGTCACGCCCAACGTCCGGAGATAGTGAATGCAGGACCAAGAGTTATGGTATTTGTTACTAGCAGCAAGCAAATATTGTTAGGAGTTTTCAAGAGTCGTTGAAATTCACATCGAATCTACCACCTTTACACGTCAATCAACTGAGAAACCCGACCGTTTTAACTCTCCGTCCCCGTTGCCCTCAACTAGTGTGGTGACATCGCTTCGGATATTAGAATTTTCGAATTCATAGAACTCATTCTGCCGTGAGGGCAATGTCCAGCAACTGGTCAAGAGAGATTCATATCTGTTGGTTTTGACGGTGCTTTTGTTCTTTTCTCGAAGCAGTACGCATCAACCTGTGTCCACGGTCTCTACTCACTTTAGACATTGCAGCATAATGAATGTATGTCTCCATGGAAGATGACTTGATCATCGAAAGTCTCGTTGATCAACTTTCTAGGTGTGGTCATACGTCCACCATTACTAATTGCTATCATCGATCCAGAACGTGCATCTTCCATCATGAGTAACAATGGTCGCTTCATGGAAATGGTCACTGTTTACATATCTGCATCGTCCAGACCAGAGACAAAGATAGTCAAGGAGCCGCTTGTCGTGCTGTCGTTTCGTGTTGCTTGGAGCGCTCGAAGCGGTTCCAAGACACATGCCACGAAATCTGCTTCGTTGAGTTTACGAACGAAGCGCTCTTTGCCATATTTTCCAATCCTGACTTTGAACATCTGACGTTTGATGTTTTCAGGACCTGCTGCAAGCGAGGCCATTCGGAGATCTCGAGAGTTCCCGCATTCAGAGAATGGCATACTCCTCGTGATATTGTCGTGCCTATCGATGAATGTGACATGTACTAAACGTTCGGAAATGCCAGGGCTTATTGTGGTTACGGCACTTGAATACTTCAAGCTCAGATGGGAATATTTCTTTGCTGAATGTGAAGTCGATGAGTGCTTGCTGTGACATTGTACAGCCGTTTCTGAACCTAAGATGGAGCTCTCAACCGCAGAAAGGTTCACATACGAGTACTTGGAAGAAACTTCACAAGCGGTCGTTTTTGACAAGCCGAGTTCCTGAAGCCCGTCAAATTTCGCCTCGAGATCACCCTTGCGATCTCCTTGGTCAGAATACTCAGTGTGCTCTTCACACGAATCTACGATACCCACACTTTGTGGAGGCTGTGGCAGTAAGTTGTGCATCTGGACATCACGGGGTGGTCTTGGACGTTGTGTCAAATGAATGTCATCATCGGATGAGTCGCAGGCCTTCGCCTCCAACGGACGCTTCCTCTTGACATGTGTACTGAATATTTTACTCCTGCTTCGAGCCTCGAATACACTGCTGAATGAAGCCTCGGAATCAGCTTCGTCTGATTGCTCGCTGTAGGACGTCTCTTGGTCTATATCTGCTCTTTCTGCTAAGCAGTACATAGTCACCGCGTTTGCACACGGATTAGCATGGTTGGCCTTCCACACGACATAGTACACGAGAATATGATGTGCCATCCTCTTCGACTGGTGTCCAAACCTTATCACGTCTGACAAGGACGCATGACTCTGGTGCATCTGTGCCAGCAACAGGCAGATGGGCGATGATTATTTGGCATTTTTTCCGGCCGTAGTAGAACCTGCTGATGTCGAATTTCTGGCCAGTTTTCTCGAGTCTAAACTCTCGACGGGCATAAGGAAGATTTGATGAACTCTCCCACGACCAATTAGCAAAATCGGCATTGTGCCCTTTCAAGATATGGGCCAAAAGCTGCTCTCTCAAGTTCTGAGGCAGTTGACACATCGGTCCATCCATGTGTTCGATGTTCTTAAGCATAATTGGTGAATTGCGAGGCACATCGGTGTGTCGACTAGATTTTGGGGATTCTGAAGAACATGGTCGAACATGTGGGAAGGTTTGAGCGGCTCGTGGGTTTGCACCGTCATGAGACATGCAGAGTCGACCAGATGACAGTCTGCGGTCCTGCATGCCGTTGCATTCGGGTCCTGCACGGTCGAAACACTTAGTACTCGAAGTTCAAGCATATGTGTGATAGAACGGGCGATGAGGTACATAGAACTGCTTACCTGAAGGTCTGGCAGCAGGATTCAAAGTGCTTGGGATGTCGCCGCCGGAGCTTTCGAGAGACATGCTTCGTGAGTCAGAGTCGTCGCTTACAAACATCGAGGCAGATACAGCTGTGGGCTTGAACAACTCTTGCGTGGGCGAACTCATACTCCTCATTTAGGGAATATCCTTTAGTTGCGTACCGAGTATCTCGTCCAGGTTGCAATCCTGAAATCATGCAGAACGGGGTGATGCAATTTGATGATATTGTTTGCTGTGAGCAAACACATCTTGCCAACAACGGCGAGCAGTTGGTCTTCCCAACTACAGTAGTAGCAGGGCACAAAACAAGATTTGCCATTGCGAGGCAAGGGCCTATTGTGCGTGGTGACATGTTATAACGCATTGGCAAGAACGACCGGAATTCTAGTTCCTCGTAAGCATCGTTCAGATGGAACATATTACGTTCTAAACCAGGCTGGTTGTTAAAGTGGAAGCGTAAAGGAGCATTTGTCTTGTGTGAAGATGGGCCACTTGAATGGTTCATTTCATACTATTTCGGTACAGTACATGGAGTCAGTGTGAGTGTAAAGAGAATGAAAAGGGAGGAAGGGCACTCTTCACCTAAAAGTGATCATGTTGCAGACTATCTAGTCGTTGCATCAATTTTATCTCACATAAGACACCTACGTGTCACCATAGTGAGCTTGTGAAGAGCGTCCGTGACACACCGAACGTCGTGAGTGACTGGAGCCTTTTATTTATCTTTCGCCAAGACGGAAAGGGTTGTGTAATACACCAATAACAATATATTGGGCAATCTGACTGCGTCATTTTCTCTTCGTTAGCAGGGACCGTAGTATCCCTAGCAGCGCTTCCCATGTGTTTGCGAGATAGTATGTTCAGTCAGCAGCTCACGAATAAAGGTATATTTGCAGGTCCATTTCAAATCACAAGACATCATACACGACGAACCAAAGCTGATACACCTATGCTCACGAAAGCCAATTCTGTAGAGGTTTGACTGGCATCGTCAAACATTTTACATGGATATCTCTTTTGCCCCGTAACTCCTTCTGCGGAAGCACCTTGCTCCAGTCACCATCTTCATGATCACAAAGTATTAGTCTTCCTGTTTCTTGTTCTCATGAAAACGGTGAATATTCTTGTGCTCTCGTCAGCGGTATCTGCAGCACCCGTTGCGAAACAATTCGGTGGCGAGCTTAACTCGGCGAGCGTGAGTTTCTGTTTCAACAGATATTGCTACAGATACGGACTGACAATGATCGTAATAGTCGAATTCTTCCCTTTTTTGGTGAGTACTCCGAGAGGGGAGCTGATCGAGCTGTCGAAGTCGTCGTTATTATCAGGTCGTATACGCCCCTGCGTCCCGTCCCCAAACCTAACTTTAAGAAGTCGTGTTGCAGGAGGTTCAACCTGGGCAATCTGGCTGACACATGCCACGTCGAAGAGTTTTTGTGCATTATCACACTCACTGAAAGGGTAGGTGCCCATCGGCGTTCCAGAACCATCCTCGAAGACGACAACCGTATTAGAACAATATTTGGTATCACTCGTAGTATAATTAGCTTTGGGTCGGGATGGTGGGCATGAGCTTCGACCACTTGCTAGATCTTGTGGGTTGATGGGAGCTCGAGAAGATTGGGACTGTACAGTTGAAAATCGTCCGTGTGTTCCACGATCTCTTCTCAGCCCCAATGACATGTAACCTGTGTCAGAAGGCTTCTGTCTCTTCGTATTATGCGCCAAATCCTGTATTGGTTCTATGTCATCCGTTCGCCGCTTTGCTTTTTCTGAGACGGATAAACGCAGACGGATGGTGTCGTGATCATTGCCATGTTCGACTGGTGTGCCATCCACTGCCAAGTCCGTGCTGGACGTAGAATTCTTGGGACTCGCGGCTTTCGGGCCACTCAGTGCGGCAGTACCTGTCTTGGGCGGTTTGTCCTCGATCAGTCTCAGGACTGTGCGCTGGGTGTGGATCTTTGACGGCTCCCAAGTCTTCCAGTATACTGTCCTCCACCTTCTCTCCTTGTAGTTGACAATAGCGTTGGTCTGGCCCTTGTTTAAATAAATGACCACGTGTGGGGCCCAGGAGCTCGATGTATCCTTCCCTGACAACCAAGCAATGAAGAATTGCTTAGTACCACCATAAAGATATCGTGCCACAGGAATGTCTCGAGGGTATGGTATTTGATCATCAATGTAGATTACTTCTCGTCCCATATCATAGAAACATCCCTTCTGATTAGGCCAAGGTGTAGCAATAACTTTACTTGTAAAGTCACCGAGGTATCTAGCAACCAACTCGATGATTGCTCGTGGACATTGCCTCTGGCTTTGCGATTCTTCGCCATCCTTCCATACGATATCCTTCATAGACGGAGGAAGCTTGGACTGAATGAGATTCTCCTGATTCGACCTCATATTGAGTGGTTGAATCTGATCGATGGCCTTTCGCTCAGAGAGTTCCAGCGAGTTGGTTTTTGATTCCGCTCGTTGTCTTGATCCGCTTCGAGAATTCGGATATACACATTCCGATGGCGTTGTACATCGACCGCAGAAGGGCAAAGCGCGGTCACAGCCTCGATGTTGAGCGATGCATTTTGTGCAGCGCACCGCGTGTCCAAAGTCCGCAAGTGCAGTGGGACTATCCATCATCGTGGTATTTTTGGTGGCAATCTCAGACTTTGATATATCGGATTCAAGATAGAACTTTGGTTTGATGGCGGGAATATCTTCCAGCTCACTTTCGCTAGTGGGACTATAGTCGCGCATGTAGTCCGGGATATCGTCGTCGATGAAGACGGAAGGGGAAGGCTTCGATGCCTGTGTTTCGGAAGCCGGAGGCGGATAAGCTAGTCGACTAGTAAGTGGCTGACCGATGAAAGTATACTCGTTTATGTCAAAAAGGTAACGGGGTCAAGAATTACCTGTGTACACATTGATCACGTCCTCGTCTGGGCCATATTGCTGGCTTTCATCCACAACTTCGAGTTCTTCATGCTGTTCACTCGTACCATTTCTCTCCTCAAACCGCTGATTCTTAGGAGAGAAGCTAAATGGATTAGAGTTGAAGATCTGCACCCCCGAAGTGAATTTGTCGGTACTGTCAGTATCTTCGGCATCAGCTGCCATTGCAGACATACTGAATGGCATGGCTGTGCGATAGAAGGGCCGCGCGTTCACACGCACCCCCCAACGGGAACCCTCAAGACATTAATGTCACGATGGCGCAATGACCAGGAGCATAACCTCACGTTGACTTAGTAAGCTGTTCAACTTACGACTAGTGGTCGGTTCAGATCTGGTCGACAAGTGCTTGGAAACCATGGGATATACTTGAACCTTGATCGGGCGTAAACCAATTCCAAGACGTACAAGGACGAGTTAAAGCTGGCTTCAGATTCGGGAAGAGCCGATGTATTGCGTTGATTGTTAGAGCCGGTAATGCTGGGAATCTTGGGAGAGATTCTATGGGGTCAGACTAGACTGATAGTTAGTGCAGCTTTGTAGTCGTCTTGTAGTATTTGATGATTATGTGAAGTAGTGACTGATGTTACGAGGATATGCCGGCAACCATCGCGTTCCCGGTCGAGCACCTGCCAAGACATGACATGTGCTTACCTCGTTGGTAGGTAGCAGAACAGCAACTTGTGCCTGGGGCATTAACATGCAAGCACCCCTGAAAACATGAGATTGTATAACTGGCGAATCGAGTGCTGGCCTTCATGCTTTCAATAAATATCCATCCTCAACGGCACGCAACAACACGAATTGGAGGTGCTTGTCGAAGAAAATCACTTTATGTTTTACTACGTAGCTAGCCACCCCTTTCGATATTGGCAAATGCACACATCAGAGCCCTTCACCAAGACTCAGTTGAGGAATTTGATCCTCCACGCCCGTCGTATCATAATCATTGAAAAAACTTCAGCAGATTAGAAGCTAGGTATCTATACCTGGCATAACTTCCCTATTGTTTGGAGGCTTCCTCATGCCACTGCCTTCATCGGAACAACCAAACAAAGATAACTTTCTCTACACCAGGTCCTAATTCGTTCAACGGTGCGACAACTCTCTTGTAAAAATCATCAACATCATCGACATACACTTCGTGAGGAGTTCCAGCTATTCCAACTTGTACCGTGAGCAGGGTTGTCTTTGTTGTTGCGATCTCTGCAGCGATAGCCCGGTCAATCAATTTTCGAGGATTGTCACACTGCTGGAATAGCTTTGTCTCAACAATCTCCTTAGCAGCATCTTGAAAGTGTACACGAGTCATCGTTGCTGTATCTGGAGATGGGTTTGATTGGTCTGAGGCCGGCCGAGCTTTTCGTTCTAAGCTTCGTGTTCCACTTACAGCATACCGCACTGGTTGGCCTAGTGTCAGCAGAAGGCTCTTTCCAAGTCGTAGACGGACGATAAGACTGACCTGTGGCTGCGATCTGGCTTGCCGCGGATGGAAATTTAGATTATTCATAGCATCGTTGTTATAGGCGGAGGATGTCGGATCCTTCTCAATAGAAAATTCCGTACATTCTGTCTCTTCACTCTCTGATCTTGAGCGATTTGAAACTTGAACTGTGTTGTCTATACCGCGCATCTCGGAGCTTACTAGTACTGTTGCATCCTCGACCTTAATAGGATCCGATGCTGAACCCTTATCAGGCGAGTCCGTTTCGAAAGGTAGAGGCGTCGAGGGGTTAGAGATATCCGTCCCGATAAAGGTTGAGCCAGTCGTACGTCTTTTGGAGCGTGACTTGTATACTTTTGTCTTTTCTATCTCTGAATCGGATTCTAAAGAAGCTTCAAAGTCGTCGTCGTCGTCGTCTCCTGGAATTGGAGGCATGCCCGAAGCTCGAGGATCTGTGTCCAGTGGAAACATCGTTGTATCCAACTCTGGCTTGTCTGCTTTTTTGACCATACGCAGGACTGTGGTAGGTCTTGTCCGATTTTGCATTCCGGGCTGCCAAACTCGCCACTTTATTGCTCGCCACAGTGTGCCGTCTTCCTCGCGATTGACCCAACCTTTATCACTAACGATAATGCAGGCTTGTCCTTTGTTAAACAAACCGTTGAGAGACTGAGCTACAAGAATCTGGAGGTCTTTACGCTCTCGACTAAATGTCCACCTTGACACATCGAGCTGTTCCTTGGTCTCGTCTGCAACCCATTTGCAATCTTGTCCGTCGTCAAGAAAAAGTGATTTTCTAGGTCCTGAATTCCATAAAGGAACAGCGAAGCTATGCTCGGTATCGTTGTCGCGGTGTTGGATGATTTGATCTCTCAAGTGGACTGGAAACGTGCCCGGGTGGAATGGCCCATCGTCGATGCGTTTCACGCCCCGAAGACGTTTGCCAAACGTTCTGTGTCTCTTCCTACCACTCGTACTTGTTGTAATTTTAGGCATCGTGGCGTACATTCAATAGTGTAGGTACATGTTGGAGTGGTCGATGGAGGGCTGGTTCTGCTGACGGTCTAGATTGATGGTCGAAGTGGAAGGAAGGAGTGTAAATCTGGAAGCAAAGAAGCTGGAGAATATATAGACCTTCGAAGGTCTAAGAGTGGCTCTGGTCCTCATCCAAATTAATCAGATCCACCTCACCAGCTGGTCTTTCGGGAGTACAAATTGCCTGTGTGTTGAACTCAGTTGGATAATGGATCAATTGAGTCCCATTTCTCTGAAGAGGCACGAGTGGCTCTTAGTATCCATGGTAGATGATCGCTGTACCTCATATATCGACCACCTTTCATGCAGATACGTAGCACTGGTAAATTCAAATTCATGTCGAAGTCAGATTCACGGTATTGATGAACGTAATGGCCTTCAATAAGCGAGACCCACTACTTCAGTCTCGTAATCACATCCTTCGTGTAAATACTCTCTTGACTGTCCATGTCGGTTTAGTGACAGTTTATTTGATTGAACTCACTTCCGAATCCTAGCAACTCATTCCGTACGACCACTTATGAATTGCCGGCAGGTTCTTGATGTGGACTAACCATCCGTAATATCGTCTCGATGTGAGGGTATTACCCGGTCGATAAGCATCATATTGCTATTATCGTTCGCACACGAACTAGTAGTACTGATATAAAGGTCAAGTTTGAGTTGACCCTCGTCCATGGCATACTCTTTGGTGTCCCAGTACGGAGCTTGTTCCCCTCGTCGGCCGAGATTGTCGAGCAGACGGTTTTGTTCCCAAGTCACTGGAACAAAAAAGATGCTTGGTAGAGGTATAAAGAGAAATCAGTATCGTATCCTTGGGAACGTTAGTGAAGACCTTGAGCTAGGCATCTTTGGATGTGACAGGAGATATCCTAAGCCTACCAGGGTGTTGCCAAGCATCTATATCGTGTACATTCAGCATCACCAAAACCCCAGATTCGTTCACAAACCCGATGATTCTTGTGGACAGTTGGAGCAGTCAAGTACTGTGCCAAATTATCCCTAGGAAAAATCAGAATCGCTTTCGTGGAACTTTAGCCGGCATTGGGTGCACACCAATATGTGAACTCGAGGTCTATGGAGATGATCTTCATCGAAGATTAAGCTTGCAACGGAAGAGAGTGGTACACTGCCTCTTCAGTAAGCTTGACCTTGTCGAATACATGTACCAGCCCATCTCAAGGCCTGCAGGAAAACATTATGAAAGTCTTCTTTTCCATACGAGGATGAAGACTTCCGACAAGACTTAAATGTCAGATAAGATTAATCGCTACCTATCTTGGTTGCGAGGTGAGGTTGCATGGATATATGGTACGTGTTGCAGGATCCCGTGGCTTGTATAGACGCAGAGCTAGGATGAATCTCGTACACGCATGGGGATGTTTCCTACCACGTGAAAGTGAACTGTAGACAACGAGGAGCAGGAAGTGATGGCGCGCACCGAGGGATGACTCAAGTAAGCTCGTTCATGCATCGCTTTGAGCCACATGTTATGGTCAGCTCTGGTTGGCTTTGGTACAAAGTCTCCCATAAAAGTTTCGGGCTTTGTGATTTGCTCGTCTGGAGCTGGGAATGAGCTGAAGCAATGTCGTTGCTCTTGAATTTCTCGTGTAATCTGGCTATCCTTATCGTGACAGCAAATTACCGGTAACCCGTCGTCCGTTTTCTGGAACACGCTGACTTAATGTTGGCGTTACTCCCTTGACAAAACCCTGCCTAGCGTGCCCAACTCTTCTACAGAATTTCGCCTTCCCCAGTTCCTCGGTTGTCTCTTCAAGAAGGCTCCCACCGCTCCAAGATATCCTTCATGTCTTAAGAAATATGCTTGCTTCTCGCCTTTCGACCAGAACTTGATGGCATAAGACAAAGTGTTCATTGTCTGAGCATGGCCACGAATGAACGAGCCACCAAAGTAGATATGCTTCAGCTCATGCTTCTCCGACTGTAAATATGCAATCTGGCCGATGTTGTTCGACATGGCGTATAGTAGACTCCGACTCATGTCTTCCATTCTGAAGCCGTTGATTTCATCCGGATCCTCTTTGGCAAGTCCTGCTCCATCTTCAGCGTTCCTTTCTGCAGCTCTCTTCATCTTGAAGACCTTTCCGAATGTGCTAGCAATTGTGGTGCTCTTGAGACCTGTAATGTTTGTATTCGTCCCATAACCCTGACCATAGATGTCTCCAACCAACATATCCACACCGGCGTTGTCTCCTCGATCCGCCATAGCGAGCATCTCGTCAAAAGTCCGAGCTCCAGTGAGCAAAGACAAGATGCCCCAGAACGTGCCGCCCCCGAGCGATGTTCCTCCAACACGCTGAAACTGCCTTGGTCCCGAGACCTTAATCATCGATACACCAGAGCCAATGTTCACCAGTAAGTACGGGTATATGTCTGCTCTTTGTTCCACAAAATTCATCGGCTCGGTTTCGCTAAACGTGAACACTTCTCGAGGTATTTCTGTAATAAAGAAGTCCAAGCCAATGATCAAACAGTCCATCTCATCCTCCCGCACGACATCCACATGCAGAACGTCTCGTATTCTATCATAGAATCTGAATGCGCCTCCACCAGTAGCCATAACACACAGGTCTGCTGGCTTCGAGCCATTGAGTTTTGATTGTTTGTCCTTCAAGTCTTGTATGAAAGCTATGCACTCATCGATCCGGTCTGTCTCGAAATTAAGGAAATTAAGTCGACCACCGCCTATTGCGGAACCGACTTCTCGAGAGAAGTAGACGAGCTTTGCTAACGAGCCACCAATCTACCCACGTCAGTTCTGTTTCTCATCTCGCTTTTGCAGACCTACGTCAATCGCGACATGGCTGACAACATCAGTATGATGAGGTAGTCGGATATCCTTGTGCTCCCAACGTACAAATTCGCTGGCACAATTTTTTACGGCTGTCTCGTCATTGACAATGAACGCGCCCTCGACATTGATCTTCACAGATACAGGTTTGGGTGGTGCTTTGTTGGACACGCGACTCGCATTGCTAGGTCTTGCGCTCGGAGATTGTGGCCCTCGTGTGGGTGACATGGATCGCTCTACTTGAGCCATAGCGACAATGACATGTAAGCATATCTACTTCTGTAGAAAAATGAGAGTAATGAGTAGTAGCCGTTTGCTATCTGATATCTTGCTCCATCGGTGACCGAGGATCTT
>Ga0115842_100941_pt1 | contig 11320 bp, 7 predicted proteins | sample InSIn2SAF170_2_FD_83856 | JGI IMG/M metagenome (GOLD analysis project Ga0115842, IMG submission 83856) | reverse complement strand
TAGCAAATACACTAAAGGTCATAAGTGTGCTGAGAAGAAATTATTCTACATAGATTGTGAAGAGGAAGAAGAAAAGGAGCAAGAAAGGTCAAAAGAAGAGGATATACTCCAGGAACAAAGCCTAGATGAAGAACAAATAAATCTAACCACATCTTGTAATTCATTGGTGGGAATTACCACTCCTCAAACCATCAAGATAGAAGGACAAATCAAGAAGAAAAAGGTAAGTGTTGATTGATTCAGGAAGCACCCACAACTTTATTCATTGTAGGGTAGCAAAAGAATTGAATTGCTTCCTATATCCAGTACCAGAATGTGAAGTGATGATTGCAATTGGAGGAACAATAAATTGCTTGGGAAAGTGCCATAATATCAAGCTATCCATGGAAGAATATGTATTGACTAGCCCAATGCTTTCCATTCCAATGGGAGGTGCTGATGTTGTACTAGGGGTCCAATGGATACAATCCTTGGGTACAATAGCTTTTAATTTTCAAGAACTTTTCATCAAATTTTCTACGGAAGGAAAGGAAGTTGAATTAAGGGGTATTGCAAGGAAACTGGAAAAGATAATCAGCTATGGTATGACAAAGCTTCTAAAAAAGGAGCAAAGAAGTGTAATTGCACAATTATGTTCGCTAGATGTTTCCACATCGGAATCATCTATTTCTCCAGATCTCCAAAAAGTCTTGGATAATCATTCCAAGGTATTTGAGACTCCCAAAGGTCTCCCACCTATGAGTGATCATGATCATGCTATTCATCTGATTCCAGGAATTGTTCCTCCAAACATCAAGTCGTACAGATATCCCTATGTCCAAAAAAGTGAAATTGAACGTATGGTTGCAGAAATGCTAGAGGCTGGTATAATTCAACCAAGTCAAAGTTCTTTCTCTGCTATAGTAGTATTGGTGCACAAGAAGGATGGATCATGGTGCATGTGTCTGGATTATAGGGAGCTTAACAAGCTCACTATTAAAGATAAGTTCCCCATTCCTGTCATTGATGAATTACTGGATGAATTGCATGGATCGATTTACTTCACCAAGTTGGATATTCATTTGGGATATCATCAAATCAGAATGAAGATTGAAGACATTCCTAAAACAGAATTTAGAACTCATGAGGGTCATTATGAATTTTTGGTCATGCCTTTTGGCCTTACCAATGCACCTTCAACATTTCAAGGTTTGATGAATTCAATTTTCAAACCATTCCTTAGAAAATTTGTGTTAGTATTTTTTGATGATATACTAATCTACAGCAAGTCTTGGAAGGATCATGTTGAACATGTTGACAAGGTGCTACAACTATTGGAGGAGAAACAATTATTTGCAAAAAGATCCAAATGTTTCTTTGGAGTCCAGGAGGTGGAATATTTGGGTCATATTGTATCTCATGAAGGAGTTAAGGTAGACCCTAGCAAAATTAAAGCCATTAAGGAATGGAAAATCCCCACATCCATAAAGCATCTGCGAGGATTTCTTGGGTTGACAGGGTATTATCGCAAGTTTGTTAAGAATTATGGGAGAATAGCAGCACCTCTAACAACATTATTGAAGAAAGATGCATTTTCATGTACTCCGGAAGCAAAAAAGGCCTTTGAACATCTTAAAGAGGTAATGTGCCAAGCACCGGTCTTAGCTACACCAGACTTCACAAAAACCTTTATTGTGGAATGTGATGCTGCAGGAAATGGAATTGGTGCTGTTCTAATGCAAGATGAAAGACCCATTTCTTTTGAAAGTCGTCCAATCAAGGGAAAGTTTTTAAGCAAAGCTATTTATGAGAAGGAAATGTTGGCAATACTCCATGCACTTAAGAAATTGCGACCCTACCTAATGGGAAGACACTTCAAGGTAAAAGTGGATCATGATAGCCTTAAATACTTTTTAGAACAAAGATTATCCTCTGAAGAGCAACAAAAGTGGGTCACAAATATGTTGGGTTATGACTTTGAAATCATCTACAAAAAATGGAAGCAAAATGTGGTGGCACATGCACTCTTAAGAAAGGATGAGGATGTGGGAGCATTGTTGTGCGCCATTTCTATTATCCAACCTGATTGGGTAAACGAAACAAGGGAGGAATGGAAGAATGACGAAGAAGTGTGGGCACTTATTCGAAAGCTACAACAAGATTCCAGTATGTCTGATACATTTAGCTGGCAAAACGATTCGTTATGGTACAAAGATCGCTTATGCCTCTGTAAGAATTCCCAACTAAAACAAAAGATTCTTATGGAATTACACACTTCTCCCTTAGGAGCGCACTCAGGATTTTTAAAAGCTTACCACATGGTTAAGAAGGAATTTTTTTGGGATGGCCTTAAATCAGATATTCAAAAGTTTGTGACGGAATGTTTGGTTTTCCAACAAAATAAAGTTGAAACAATTAAGACACCGGGTCTATTACAACCTTTATCCATTCCAAGCCAATGTTGGGAGGAGCTTTCAATGGATTTTATCATAGGTTTACCCAAGTCTGAAGGAAAGAGCGTCATCATGGTGGTAGTTGACAGACTTACCAAGTATGCACACTTTTGTGCATTATCACATCCATTTAAAGCCAGTACAGTTTCCACTGCATTTATGGAAACAATTCAAAAGCTACATGGAAACCCAAAGATTATTGTAAGTGACAGAGATCCCATTTTCACTGGAAATTTTTGGACAGAATTATTTTCTTGTCTTGGTACTCAGTTAACTCATAGCTCATCTTATCATCCTCAATCTGATGGGCAAACTGAGATAGTAAAGAAATGTCTGGAAGGATATCTTCGTTGCTTTGTATCTGATAAACAGACACAATGGGTCAAATGGTTGCCTCTAGCTGAATGGTGGTATAACACTTCCTTCCATATAGCAACAAAAATGACCCCATTTATGGCACTTTATGGGTATCAACCACCATCCATCACATCATATTTAAGAGAAAATTCTAAGGTTCAGGCAGTGGAACATCACATCGAACATCAACAACAAGTCCTCCAACTCTTAAAGGATAACCTCGTGTTGACACAGAATAGAATGAAACAACAGGCAGATCAACAACGCAGTGAAAGAACTTATCAAGTGGAAGAACTTATCCGCTGAAGATTCCACATGGGAGGATGAGAATTTTATGCAGAAGTATCCAGAACTACTCAAGCATTGAGGACAACTCTTTTTTGAAGGAGAGGGGCATGTTGGGTCCCTATAATACTAGTGATTACCCCATTACTATTGTAGTTATACCCCTTATTAATATTGTTGTGCCCCTATTTCCCCCATATTGTTATTACTGTGCCCCATAGAATCCCTCTATTGTTATTTTTGTGGCTTTATATTATTATTGTTAGGTTGGCTGGATTATATTGTGACTCCTTAGACTCCTATATATAGAAAGGAGGTTTTGTCATTTGAATCATCCAAGAATTGTTCATTTATGTAATGTAAAGGAGATTTCCCCCTCGAAGAGGCTGAATTCTAAGGCGTTGATCTATCTTTTCTATCTTTTCTTGAGCTGGTTTCATAACATGAACCCTCGATCAAGTTGGTTCCTCGCTCACTTGAGATGGAAGTTGAACCTGACAGCTCTTTTGTGTTGATGTGTTGTGGGTGGATCGTTGCCCCTCTCTATTTGTCATGCGAGGGTTGTGGCTAATTTGTTGCCATCGTGTTGATTGTTTTCTTGCTGGGTGATGTGGGTGGTGATGTGCTGAAGTTTTAACCAACGATGTATCTTTCGTTAATTCACCATCTAACGGAGCTTGATTGGTATATGGTACATGTTGTGGTGACTGTTGTTGTTGCTTATCTTCCAATATTAGTTCAACCATGGATTCCTCATATGATGTATCAGCCCTTGGAACATCTTCTGCGTCAGTCTCCTTGGACTCTACTTATTTATTGATAGAAATATCTTGTAATGTAATTTTCTTCTTTTTATATCAGCGCTTTAGGAATTTCTTCTACACATTAATATTGATAGTACCAATAGATTCCATCTAAGGGTATCCCAAAACAACATTCGCATTATCCATACCTAAAGCATAAAAATCAGAATGCAATACAAACTTATCCATAGAAATCTTCAAATCTTTATAAACTTGAACATTCTCATTATCAACCTATGTTTTCTCCATGTTTTTTGCTGGAGCTTGCAATTTTTTTGCCAAATTAACATTTATAAGATTTTTCTTGCAACTAGGATCTATAGACATAATCATCTTCTCCTTCTGAATACATCCATGAACATGTAACAAGGAGATACCAGTAGAAAATAACCCCACATGTTTCTCATTATCTCGTTTTCCAGCATGAGACCATTTTTCTAACAATAATTTTTCAAATTCATCATCAGGTAGGTTTAACCACTTCTTTCTGTTAAGTGATTCCCACCATTTGGTCGCCTCATCTTTAAAATTAGTCACTACGAAACCTTTCCAATATTTTGGCCATAATGAATTTTGTCATTTTATGAATTCTTCAATAGTAGGACCATTATCGTTCCTTGTAAAAAAAATTCTTGCTAGAAGCCATGAAGAGGGTTTTGAAAACAAAATCATTTAGCGAAATTTTGAAATGGCCACAATTCAGTAAATATTGCTTAGAATCCTTATTATGACCTGTTTTTGGAAATGGAACAACCATTCTGCATCTTCCTATTTAATTCAAATCTCGATCTAGGCGCTGGAATTTTAGATTTGCGCTGCGACTGTCTCGCCATCACAAAAATCTCTAAAAAAAGAGATGATTTTAAATCAGCGATATCTCCCTCATCCGGACTCTGATTTGACTAATTTGTTTTTTGAACTTGGGTAATCTTTCAAGAGTCTCAGATATTAAATTATTTTCTCAAAATTCCCCACAAAAATGACAAAAATTGGCTGGAGATCCATCGTCCATGACTTTTCATCAAAAAAAATCTACAACACAGTTGAGTTTTAAATCAACGATATCTCCCTCATCTGAACTCCGATTTTGCTGATTGTTTTTTTGAATTTTGATATTCTTTTGCAAAGAATCCATATCTGCAATTTGTTTCTACAAATGCTTCACCATAATCTTTAGATATGATATGAAAACTCGTCGCGCCAAAACATTCCTGCAAAAAAAAACAATCTCTCTGCTTGCCCAAGAAACTGCTCTGATACCACTTGTAATAGATCTAACCTGCAAATATATAAGAATATAAATATGCCTAGAAATAACAAGAGAGAAATAGATAAACTTCCTATCTTTATTAATATAAAACCGTTAAGGTAGGGCAACACCATACAATTACTCTTTAAGGAAGGAGAACACTGCACGAGACATATGCTTTCCAATATAATAATCATTGACATCTCTCCAAAGGGAGTCTCTAGCCTCTATATAGGCTTCATACATACAATACCAAGGGTCATTACCATGGCTCTCTCAATACCATATATCTAATACCATGGGCTTATCACATTATTGATAACTACTTGTGGTCCCTTACATGATGCAGGTCAACCACTTTATTTATTAACTATGGCGCATCCCATTATTACATTATTCCCTTGGTTACCTCCCTATGTACCCCGTACTATCTCCCTAGGTATATTACATGTTGGAAATCAATCACCTATGGGAGTATTTTATCACAAATGGAGAGCAAAAATATTGAATCACAAAACCATAATCATTATTTTTCGCTGCAATATCCACATCATTAAGGCTTTCAGTGAGCACCAAGGAACTACTACATTCCAAATATCAATATGAGGAATATTGGTGATAATGATATTATAACATGGATACTCTAGATTAAGCAATACATTGCTCTACACCATCTAGAAGCCTCACAAAATTTAAATATTGCAGCCATGTTTTTAGAACAAGATCAAAATGTATGGTATCAATGCCTTTGTGAAAGGAGAAAGAATTCTATTGTATCTTGGTCCATTTTTATGAAGGAATTGATATCACATTATGGGGATATTAAGAGAAACACATCATTTAGTCAATTGGTGAATATTTGACAAAACAATTCAGTTATAGAGAACATTCAACAATTGAAAAAGTTGAGTTTTAAGATAAATATTATTCAAAGGATAATTTGTTGGACCTATTTATGGGAAATTTAAAGGAAAGCTTCCAAAATGAGGAGTTTCTCTTTGAACCTAAATCCGTAGAGCATGCTTTATATCTAGTAGGGAAAGTTGAAAGTAAAAATATCACTACTATAAAATTGGTTAATAAGAACTATAGAGAAGATCATGCTCCCTCTATTAAATTGACAAGGTCAACGCCTCAACAAATGGATGAAAGAAAAGAAAAGGGGTTATGTTTCAAATTTGATAGCAACTATAGTAAGGGACATAAATATGGTGGGAAGAAATTATTCTACATAGACTATGAAGACAGAATATTAAGAAGCGGGAACCATTACAAGATATAGAACTAGAAGAGACTACTCCAACAATATCTTGTCATGCATTGGCCAGCATCAGCACTCCATAAACCCTCAAGATAGAAGGATGTATCAAAAAGAAAAAGGTAAGAGTTTTGTCGATTCAGGTAATACGCATAAATTCATCAACTACAATTTAGGAAAATTTCTTAGTTTTCTTTTATATCCAACACCACAATTTCAAGTAATGGTTACAAATCTAGGTACCATTATTTTTTTATGGAAGTTCCATAGTATTAAGTTGAATATGGAAAAGTATTTATTGGATAGTCCAAAGATATAATTCCAAATTGGTGGTGGTGATTTTGTATTTGGGCTTCAATGGTTACAATTATTGGAAACAATGACCCTTTTATTTTCAATATATTTTTATAACATTTTCCTCATAAGGAAATGAAATTGATATTAGATGTATCAAAGGGAAATCCTCTAAAGCGATAAGATCTAGTAACATGAAAAAATCACTAAAAATGGATACCATGGTGTAATTGCATAGTTGTGTTCATTAGATGTTCAAACATATATATCCTCCACTCTAATGGATCTCTAAAAAATTATTAACAATCATTCAATGGTATTTGGAGAGATTTCTAAGCGTATTCCACCTACTTTATATCATGGTCATTATATTCATTTGTAACTTGGACAATATTGTGGAAACACTTTCATCTTATAAGTATCCATATGAAAATAAGAGTGAAATTAAGCATATGTTTCAAGAAATGTTCGAGGCCAACACATGTAACCTAGGAAAAGTGATTTCTCATCACCAATGGTGATAGTTATGAAAAAGGATGGTGCATGGCATATGTGTCTAGGTTATCAGATACTCAACAAAATGACAATTAAATATAATTTTCATATTCTTATCACTAATGAAATCATTAGATGAATTACATGGATAAATTTTCTATACTAATTTAGATCTCCATTTTGTATATCATCAAGTTAGAATTAAGCAACAATACATTCCCAAAACAACCCTTAAAACACATGAAATTCATTATGATTTTTTTGTTATGTTATTGTTAGCCTCACACTCACATAAAACAATCAATAAGTCCAAAATAATAAATTATTAAACTTGGAATAATTTCTACTTGTCAGTAATTCTAGAATGAGTATGTTCATATTAGTTAGGAGTTGGTTGAGGTCTAGTTTGTTGAGAGATTCTCTCCAACTAGTTAGGCTCCTAGATTGGTGTATGGTTGAGATATTCACTCAACCAAAGTGATTGTGTGTCAATGAACTATCTTGAGACATAACCTTGCTGTATTTATATTGTATCGTTATCATTATTCGTGAATAAAATACGCTCAGTATCATAAGCCTTTTCCACCATTTTTTACCTCTATGATATTTTACTTATTTTCATTTATTTCTATTGAATTGGTATTAGAGCTTTCGCTGAGTGAACTTGAGATAGTGAAGATACAACATGGTGTGCGCTAAGTAAGGATTGCCGAATAAAAATGTGAATATGTGGTGAGCATGATGCATATGAATGTGTGTTGTTGGGTGAATGCAAGATATGTGGTAGAGAGTGAAGAAACTTGTGTGGAAGATTATGGTGCATGTATTTGTGTCTGGAGAAGAGTCTGAAGAAATCCATTGTGTGAGGATACATAGATTATTGTGAATATTCAACGTGGTGATCATGTGATAGGTGAAGCATAGTGTGTGGTTCATTTTGGAATACCAGTCTTCATCATACCAAAATTCATATATGGTTTTGATGGGATCTTCTTCAATGCATGAATTTGAGTGATTTTTCAGTATTAGATCCGAAGCAGTAAGCTCAAAAGGAATCATAAAATCATTTTATATGTGTTATTGTTTCACAAATATACTCCTCATAATCATTTATAGTTTAGAGGTTAATTCTTTGTTTCCCTTTTGCATCAGTCCTCTGTGAAAATTTTTGTGTGTTTCTTCTATGTATCACAATAGTGTGGGAAGGTGTAATATCCAGGGGACTATTGGATGAACTTCATATTTCTCATAGTCGACCAAAAATTATTTCTTCACAAGAAGCAAAGAAGTATATCGATGGAATCATCATTCCTTTATTCATATTGTAGGAACGTCCCTTAAGGAGCATGTGATTGGGGATTAAAATATCACATGAGGGATATAAGAGTTAAATCATGTCTCTTATATGCATCTTCTTCGAAATTATTGGGAGAGGAATGTGATGTTTCTATGGAGTGATCGACTATAATATTATCTATAAATGCGATCAGGATTGTGACAAAATAGCTTGAGCCTTTGATCTAAGAGCACATTTTACCCACAGTTGGGTGTTATTTTCTATCACAACAATGAGAAGAACTTTCCAATGAGAGTGTTCCACTGATTCAATGAAGAATTATGAAAAAAATGGATGAGGTTCTATCACATCGCAATCCATGTGAGGGAACTTGTGATTGATTCCTCCAATGACCAATTGTTGGATGGATCAAAGAAACGAAGAAGGATTGAATGCATTGCAAATCACCTAGTGGAAATTGCAATGGTAAAGAACCACATTTGCAGTAGATCAGAGTGAGTGGAAGATAAGGTGAAGGCTCAATTGGGAAAAGTTTAATGGGCATGCATTCTTCCAAGGAAGAAGAAATATGCACAATATTAAGTGGATGATAATTGAATAAAGGATTAATATTATCCTTCGAAATAAGGAAGAAATTAAATCGATAAAGGAAGAAAATAAATCATTCATGGAGGGCTATTTATTTTGAAGAGATAAGGAGTAATTATTTTTTGTAAATTTTTGTAGTAATAAGGTAATTCTAGGAGGTTTGAAAATTCCTTTTACTAGTTGCATCAATGTCCATTCAATTTTAAAGACATGTTGTTCAAGGGTTTGCGCGCTTTGCATTATCATTGCTTGAGAAGTTTCAATGATAAAACTGTGAAGGTGAAGGTTGATAGCTTATGTACTCTAATATTTAATAACAATAATAAAAAAATTGTGGTGTTGAAGTGTCCTAGATCTGGCCAAAATCTGAATAACAGGAACTTAGGTAAACTTTGTAGGCATGTGATGGTGATTTTCTGTTTGGAGTCTTATGGTATTTTGTGTCTAGTTTTGAAGCTATAATTGCAATTTTTCATCATACAACAATACACTCAAAGATTTTAAGAATTTTTAATCAAGTAGCTACAAGTAAGGACAAACAAGCACAACACGTGTTCAAGAATCAACAATTAAGAAGCTACAAAAAACAAACTCAAGAAATTCCAAGGCAAGTATACATTAACAATCAACAACACCAACAACATTTGCATCAATTTTTGAACAATGCACTTGCAACCAATTTTTGTAAGAGACAAATAAAATTGAATAGTATTGTAACATGAAAATCATCATTTTCTTCATAATTTAATTTGAGTTGTACTAGGTGCATTCACATTGAACCCAAACACCCAAGCCTTGAATCATTAAGTCAAAATTTAGAGGAGATTGAGTTATTTCAAGAGAATTCATTTGAACTTGTCATCTACTCATTGTAAAATCATTAACTTGGGTTCATTCTCAGTGGTAGTCGATGCCATAAACTTTTTAAAATTAAATCAAGTGAGCGTGAAATTGAAAGAAGCAAACTTCAAATATAAGATCAAGTGAGCACAAAAATCAAGAAAGCCTTAAACGCAAGCGAGTGTGAATTCAAATGGATAAAATTATTTAATTTTTATATTTTTTGAACAATATAATACTATCCACTACTGAGGACACAATGAAAATCAACAAAGTCATTCTTGTTGATATTAAAAAGCATCTACATTATGCACATGAGAACGTTGAGTTTCTCCAACTTGAATCAAAACTACAATGTGATGAGATGCAGCAGAAGGGTTGTGTTTCTGAGCCATTCAACCATACAAATTTTAATAAATCTGATTCCAAGCCACTAAGTGATACAATTTCAAGTGTAGAAGTTGTACATAATCAAGTTCAAATTTCTTGTTCCAAGCCAATCATCAAATAGTGGGACGAAATCCAATGCAACAAAAATGGATGTGGTTTAGGATGTGACAAAGATGACAACAAATTGCATATCCCAAATTATTCAAAACCAATCAAGTTCATCAGTGGAGGATTTACTGATCAAGTAACATCATAAAGCAATGGGAAAGTTGAAGAAAAACCAAATTTCCAACATTATTAAGGAACCAGTCATATGGAAGATCATTATTTTTATCTCCATCCTCGTCACCATTTGGCAAGAAAAATCACTCATTAGAAAGATGTTGCAAACAAAAACAACCAAATAGATTGAAGATCAATTATTCATGGATTGATCCTTGGGAGTGGTCATATATATTCAAATGATTATATAATTTTTATCATGAAATACAATCTCAGATATTGTAGCCAACAATGAAATGAAGATGGTACTCTCATGTGTTTGGAAGGGGGAGTATAGCAGTGAATCTCTCCTACATATGAAGGTGGGGGAGTTAAAGAAAATGTAGATGGTTATGGTATCTCCTTTGAGCCGAAAAGGGGAGGAATTGATGGTTTTCATACTGAAAGGTTTTCAACAACAATTTTTTTTTTTGCAATGCGCATCGAAATTTTCTAGTGGAAAGCGATTGGGATGTTGATTGAGATCATTAATGGACATTCTTTTTTTCATTGGACAAAGCAAAGGATAGATGGATAATTTTGCATTGCATCTTACCATTTGATTGATTTGTCAAGAATTTTCAGAGTTGTATTAGACTTTTTGTTGGTTCACTTCTCTTGGTTTTCTCTCTTCATATTGGAGTTTTCGACATTCAGTTTCACGCTCACTTGATTTAATTTTAAAAAGTTTATGGCATCGACTACCACTGAGAATGAACCCAAGTTAATGATTTTACAATGAGTAGATGACAAGTTCAAATGAATTCTCTT
>Ga0115842_100940_pt1 | contig 11342 bp, 10 predicted proteins | sample InSIn2SAF170_2_FD_83856 | JGI IMG/M metagenome (GOLD analysis project Ga0115842, IMG submission 83856) | reverse complement strand
ATCGCCGTCGTACTCGGGTAGCGGCTTGCCGTCGACGAGGATCTCTACCGTAAAGCCTGGATAGGAAGGTAGAACCGCCATTGCTCGATGTTGTTGATAGAGAAGAGGAGTTGAGGTTAAGGAGAACCAAGCAATGTAGATCAAAGGTGAAAAGGCACCGAATGTGGGTCTGAAGGTGAGAGACGGGGCGCTGACGCAAGCTCAAAGAGGTTATCATAGGCCACCACGTAAAGGCTCACTCCCGAAGGAGATATAGGGCACCAGGTGAGAATATGGAGAATGCGCCTTTGCCAAAACATCGTTTCGAGCGTATATTTCGAAGAGACTAAGCCTGATATAAGCTTCCGTAAGATCAAAGGCACCACTGTACCTGGTACCAGTAAGAAAATGGGCGCTCCTTTGCCTGCCTTGCCAAATCAGTCCTCTCAATTCCCGTGTCGTGGGAATTAACGCCCCTCCAAATTCATTGTAGAACCCGTACTCCAGAATTGCGGAGCCTCATTAATCCAACACGATGACCTCTGCATCTAGGCGTCGGCGCTTCACACTCCTTGTTTCGAGGATGGTGAGCTCGTCATCTTCAAATGTCTCATCATCCTTGCTACGTTCGCTCTTTATGACAGAACTCTCTTTTTCCTTCTTGATGTTGCCGTCGTTTGCCTGCTGCTATTGAACGATCAGTGGTCGCACGACTGACGCCTCCTTGTGGATAAAACATACTTGTCTTGTACGCTGCACTTCCGATGCCAGCTCGTGTCTTGGCCGTCCTTCCAACCGTGCAGGCTCGTTTTCATCCTCGATGATGACCCGTAATGCTTTTAGCGCAGCTGATTGCGTACTGGTCAGTACCATGTACTAGAGGGACACGGTTGGACTTTACCCAGTGAACGATACTTGTATACGAAGACCGCAAACGGCTTCTCAGACACAAAGTCATAGTTCAACGAATATGTGCCTTCCCTTCGTTTCTGAGGCGCACTAAGACTTCAGAGTTGATGAGCCAATAATCGACAGACTTGATGGTTCTCAAGACTTACATGATCTGATGAGAACGAGCATCCCCTTTTAGGGCCTTCTCTGGGATCGCACCTAGTGGTGTAAGTTCTTCAAGTTGTTTTCTGTAAGAATCCGCAGCAACAGGGACGCGACGTATGTTGGTAACGTATTTGAACGACACCTCAATGCTGCCCGTCGCCCAAACATCTTTGCGAAGTTCTGCAATGTTCGCCGAGCGGTCCACTTCCTCCGCTAGTTTTGCGTCAGAGTGTGGTTCCCATGTATGCTGGATATTTTAAAAGCTACTAACCGATGTTGAGCGTTGTAAAGCAGTATTTCTGTTCATACCAAATACCATCCTGTTGATAAGAGATGCCTGTACAGGTGTGCCCCTGTCGTCCGTATAGGTCGCTTGACTCATAACCGTACCTTCTGGTCGTTCCGTCTACCCTTACCGCGATTTGGACTCCATGCCCCCTTGGAAATGGTGCCGTGAATGTACTTCGCACCGCGAATTCGGCGCCCGACTGGGCCTCGATGTATTTGCTGACAATCTCTTGATCGTTCGAATCGTCGTCGTTGTATTCCTTGAGTGGCGCTCCGTCGACAACGACTTCCACTTCCAGTCCAGGATGTTTGTCAGTCACCGCCATGGCTTGGTTGCTGGCAAGGCAGTCGTGATGATCGTCCGCCAGCGCTCAGCGGATTTTTCTTGTCTATGATACAGGCTGCGGCGTATCAGTTTGAAGAAAGGCGAAGGTGGTGGTGTGCGAGTATTGATATTGAGTAAGGTTGGAAGGCTTGCCTGGGTGAAATGGTCGGGATTAGCGACCTTACCTGATGTGGTAAGGTGCATGCCATATCGGGCTGCAGGGGGAAAGAACCATGGTGCATCCCATGGCTAGCCACATCGCCGCGACACACACCCGTGGTCCATGTCATACACAAACCATCACTACAGGATGTTTGCACGTCGGTTCGCATCCCTGCTAGCAATAGTTCTAACGTTTGTAGGTCAACATGCGTGCTCCTCATCAAGCGGGTTTGGCTTGATCAACATTTGAATGTTTCCTCCTCGGGCTAGCACGGGGTTAGAAAAGACCCCAAATGTTTGGTCCAGCTGCTGCAGGTTACCCTGCTACTGCGTGAGGTTTGGCTGTTTAGAAAGCTAGCAAGGAGGCGGACCGACGTGCAGACATCCTGTACGCAATTCAGGCAATCCTCAACCTCGACTCACCCTTACTTACTGTTCGTGTCAGCCATTTTTTGGACTGGATTATTGCTTTGCAGCTGCTATCCTTCAAGGTTAGTTCTTTCATGTGAAGAGAGAACAGTGCAATTCCCTCAGCTGCGCCCGCTTACAGCGGTCTCGATCCCTCAGAGCGAGAAAATGATATATCGTCGCGAAATCTTGGAAGCGATCGGTTCGGTACATCGCAGTAGAGTTACGCGCTAACCCACAGACAGATGGACCCCTGATAGGATACGCTTCATCTCCTGCGCACAAGAAATGCACGAGGCCGTCCTGCGCAGAGAGAAATATCCTTCGTGTTCCACTCTCATGAAGACTGGTTTTGGCTGGTATGATTTGGGGTCCACGACCTTTTCTCATAAGTTATGTATCGCTTCATCGCAAGATATAGTCGGACGGAGGTCCAACTCAGTATAAGGATCTACGTTCGTGCCTGGAGGAGGTTGTACTGAGCAACCACTCGACCAAGGATCATGAGGCGTGAGAGGTGCATGGAGACCACTTTGTGAGAGCCACAAAGCGGATGCCTGCATCTGCTAATTTAGCTAGCAGTTACTTCTGTATACGTATTGGAGTGCCTGCGACTATCGTAGGACAAAAACGCAAGGACTGCGCGTACAAAGGGGCGGGGAACAAGCGCTCAGCGTTTGAGTTATTTCCTTCTTGAAGAGAGTTCCAGCCTGATCGTGTGAGGGCGATAGGTGTCTGCATTTTCACCCAGACTGCGAGGATGATGGTCGAACCGATAACTCTTACTTCAAGCACCTACCCTGACACGTCTTCACGCGCTATCGGGCCATTAACAACACCTTTCGTGCCCCCATCCTACTGCACCCGTCGTCTGCAGATGGGTGGTTCAACCTTCCTACTGCGAGATAGAACCTGTGGTTCGGATGGAACAGCGTCCGCGGCCAGTGCTTGTTTCCCAAGCGGCGCAACGACAATTCCTGTGGTGTATTCACCTGCCAACGCGTGCCCATATGGCTGGATATCCGCTGCGAGAAACTTAAGTCAATCCGGAACCACGATAGTAGGATGTTGCCCATCGTGAGTAACATCCATACATACTACCTGCACACGCGTGCTGAATCAGCAGGGACTTCGTTGCAGCAAGCCAGAACACAAATGTCTGTTCTAACATGGTCTCGTCAACAAGTAATATCAGCGCTTTCTACTGTGAGGGTGGTACACCGGTACCAATGATGGTTGCTCCGGAAGGTATCACAGTGTGGGCCACACAGATACAGCTGGTATTGGCCGACTCCATCCCATTTACGACATCTACCGGATCCACACCAGCCTCGAGCTTCTCCTTATCAAGAACAAGCGTGTTAGCGTACACGACTGCAGCCGACTTGCCAACAGGTAATGAGGATACAGGCGATTCTGGTCGTGATTCTGGTCTGCACACCGGTGCAATCGTTGGCATCGTTGTCGGTGTGCTTGGTTTCGTACTTCTCATTATTGGCTTCGTCCTCCATCGTCGCCACAAACGACGGCGTCAAGCAAGCCTAGCACCATTTGGCACGAACCAGCCTGATGGCTCCTCCTTACCAGAACTTATGAGCAGCGATGCTCCAACATTCGGGCAAAGGCAACCCAACGAGGTAGAACCAAAGGTACCGTCTAGTGCTGAAATGGCAATGTCACATGCAGCATCAGAGCCCTTTGAGCTCTATACACCCATGAACATGATGTTGAACAATGTCAGCGCACCAAGGACGATAACGTCGGGGAGGACAACGTCTGAGATAACTTCAGCCAGTATTGGGGTTACCACGAAACATGGAAACCAAGAGCATTCACCACTCTCATCACCGCGAACCGCTGACGAAACGACCTACATATATAGCGATAAGATCCCAGTCCAGGAGGAGTTGCCGCATCAAAGTTCGAATTCGTCTCCAATGGCATCAGAAGTCGTCGTCTCCAGTCCACAGGACAGCAACGCGCGACTCGCAGAACTGGAAGCCTCGAAAGCAGCGCTGGAGGAACGCATGCTCAGATTGAAACATCTCTCCCAATTGGAAGAAGAGCATCTAAGAATGCAGGCTGAGATTGAGCGTCTGCGAAACGTAGGGTAGGCTTCCGCGCCTGGCCGATGGCGCAAGCAGTTCCTTTTTCGTCGTAGTGGTGGACTGGTGCCTATCGCTTCAACGATTGGAACCTTCACGTTGGATTTGATTCTCATTGTACGAGGAGGCTATGATTGCTTCATAGCGTGTAGAACTATGATTTTTTCGTTACGAAATCTCGTATCAATCGTATCGAGGGTGCCCTTGTATGTAGAGCACGATCAAGCATAGCGTGAGACCGGTAGGGCTGCATATGTGGACCCATTTTCACGGGAAGGATCCATCGATGCCAGAATTAGGGTATGAATCGTGTTGCGAGAAAATGTAAGCACTATATCAGCCGCGCCAAGAGTCAACCTCGTGGGAGGGAGTCGTGTTGCTGTATGACACCAGAAACAATACAACTCATATTGCGCTCGTGACGACGTCCACGCCAGGAATGAGTCAACACGCGAGACAAATCAAATCATGGTGTCCGTGATGTTCCCAAAGAGCATCAGCTCATATTCGCAGCGCCGTCATGTGACCGAGGGAAGTCGTTGCGAGTCAGAAGCGATTCTTCAATGCATCAACGGGCGGCTGTCAGCTGTGACTGAGACCACAAAATCGATATTGGTCGCTCAGGTGGCCTGACCCGCAAAGACGCCTAGAACAACGGGGGAGAAAAAACCACAGATTACCGAGATGGCAAGATCTGAAGTGGGGGGCCTCGAATGGAGCATCCGTTGCACAACGGCCCTGTGCTTTCGCTGCCGCAGGCTGAACCTAGAAGAAACCGCACGCGAGGGAGATAAGGTCAGTGGGTCGTAAGCCAGGTCAGCTTTCAGCTTTCAGCTTACATGCTGAACTGTCGCAGTGTACGTGCAACGTTGTCAACAGCGCATTACCCATGTCGGAAGGCCTGTTGTAGAGTTTTTGGTCGGCCCTGCGTATGGAGGGTTGCGCAAGCCCAGGTGTTGAGATTCATGTTGGTGTCAGCGTCGGCTAATGCATGAGTAGGGATTGCAGACGGATACGGAACTGGTCGGAAGTTCATGCAAGGTCCCAAGCAAATGAGCTGGTGTCGTCGACGCTATGTCGCACCGTCTGTGGCCGCAGAACTGCCGCCGGCTTAAATGGTTCGGCAGAGGTGAATGTTTGAACATGCCATGTAAGCGTCGACAAATGCAACACTGTCTAATTCTCGGATCTGTCGGCCGATGCAGGATGTCCACACATGGGATAATATTTGCGATGCGCACTGGTGATAAAATCCACGGTCAAAGTAAGAAAAAGTTCTGCGATGTTGAAAGTCGTTGTGGTCGTTAACTTTGAAAGCGCGCGTTTGGAATACGTGTGAAGGGCTTGAGGTTTTCGGCGAAGCGCATAGTGTGCGAAGAGGGAACGAATCAGCTGAGTACAGTGACACTCAGCACACTGGCGGATGTTACCTCTCTCAAGCCTAACTTCATTGCCGGTAGCTAAAGTTGGCAGGGCTATCTCCGGGCTCGACGTTGCCCTGCATATGCAATGTTAAAGATCGTGCGCAGACGTTATTGTTGAATCCCATCAAATGCAACAGATCGCTGTGATCGGTACTTGCCGCAAATTATTCAGACATGCTACTGTATTCATAAAGATTGTCAGAGGACATATTGAACTCGTCTCATGGTGACGCTGATGCGGATATCAAGCCGGTAAATCATGCGTGCCTCAGGCGTCATGATCGGCACTCCGCCGTCCATTCGTGGAACCTGGAGCGGCAGAAAACTTCGTTCACGTCAGACCGATGCAGGGTCCAATCATCCCACGATTGCGGATTGGGTGACGGTTGCGCTAGCAAGATGGCGTCCGCTGGGGTTCCACGCCGAGCGGACGCCATTCCGCAACGCACTGGCGATCTCGTCCCTATCCAGCGGCTTTCGAGAAATGATGAGCAGTGTCGCTGCCGCGGAAAAACTTGATGTGGAAGGTGCAAGGAGAAGATGTGCAATCAGGGTACCTGTTGCTTTGCTGGGTTGCGAAAATAGAATCCTGGAACAGTGTTGGAGGAGCAGTCTTCTGGCTGAATTGTGGTGGGATGGAGGAAAGACTAGTGGTGATGTCATAGCGCGGCCATGAGCGAACCACGCATGAACGCGCAAAGCGTAACAACTGGAGAAGCACCACCCTTTTCGTCCGCAGAGAGAAGAATTTGCAGAATGATTCGGTCCCGTCAATTCCCGTACAATCGAAGGACGTCGGATCACAACCGATGCGGCTTGAAATGTGGCTAGAGCGCTGTGTGACTGCGAATGAAAGGCCCAGATCTCGGTGAGGCCGCGGGGGGTTACATGGCCGTGCATACGGTAGGGCTGCACTGCCACATGGATGGTGCGCTGGACCCTGCATTTTGACTTGTTCTCCCCACCATCTGGCCCTTTCCGGCACTTCGATGCGATGCCACGTCGCTCAGGGTTTCTATGCCATCTGCCGACTGTGTAGGTAGAATGCTTGCAGCACGTTGCAGATGCCACTTAACCTCAAGTGTAGATTCTTTCCCTACAAGGTGGGCTGTGTATTCGATCAGGGTGTGTCGCACGCGCCTGGCTTGAGGATACTGCCAGTGCCGAAGCGGAAGTGCAAGCTCCAGTGCTGCAGGATAGATGAACAAGACAGACTGATCTATTTGTAGTGTTGTGCTTCGTGTGGCAATACCCAGCTCATTGGAGGCTGGAAGGATCTCCAGTTTCAGCGTCCCGTCTTGTAAGGGAATGCATCTTCACTAGCCAGCAGACTGGTCCTTGGTCGCCGTTTGGCCACTGGCTTCAGCTCCAAAGTATGGGGTATGCAGCCTACCGACGGCTGTTAGGTGTTCCTTGGAGATGCTGCGGTTGACTTGCGCGTCCTGGTTGGCACTGAGCTGAAAGGCACATGACCTCCGATAGTCTACGCTGGAATACAATAGTTGAATTGAGTCACGCGCGCAAGCATGTGACCTGCTGTGGCTGTAGCATGTTGAGCATTTGAAATCGACTCTGTGCTGTCGTGTTCGTCGCGCGTATAGACGAGGCTGCTCCGCCCACAGCAGTAGACTGTAAGCATAGTACACGACCACACGGTCGTATCGCTGTCGCCGCCGAGCATTTGGCGAATGTCCGTTGTACAATGCTTCCGAGCATTCGCCAACTCCGCTCGAGTCAGGCGATCAGTAACGGGCTTCCAAGGTTCGTTTCAGATACAGATGCTTGCAAAGATCACCTCCAACGCTGACAGACGATTGCTCGTTATTTTCGTCGCAACACAACGATGCCAACGGATGCTATCTCGGATAGCAACCGAATGCGCGTTGAAAACTCTGAATGGGTGCACTCGTCTACCGGGCTGCACAGCCTTTCGGCCTGACCAGGGCCCGTACCAGGGGGCCCAAGCGTCGTGCATGTAGATCGTCTTTCCAGAAGCCCCTAGCGTCATAATACCTGCAAGCCCTGCGTCATCGCATGTAGTATGAAAGAAAGTCAAGTCCGCGCAGGTTCAGTGTTCCTAAGCCGTTTAATCTGTCGTTCAGCAATTTACAATCACTCACCTCACTCATAATCCAAGCTTGAAATCCGACGTTCCGACCTCTGCCGCCTGCCAAACTAGACTACCTTAGTATTCCACAGTCTTCCACGGCCTACTTCTTGGATCACCTCATCAAGTCGTCTCCCTCCCATTTCGGCGAGCCAACCCGAGCCCTCGGCCAGCTACTGGCTAGTATAAAGCAAACTTGCCACCCGCCTTGGTCCCTTACTTCTACCCGACCATAATGTTAGTGCTACCCACAAGACGTCAGCACCTGTCGCAGCAACATCATACACCAACCATATCGTCACCATCCACCTCGGAACATCTCTCCTACCTACAACAACCCCAGCATTACGACGCTCAACATCTCTTCGATCAAAAGCTACTCAACGACTATCTCGAGTCTCAGCAACAAGTTAACACGTTCATGACGAGCGCGTATTCCGACTTTTCGAATCCGGCCATCCGCGTTCAGCAGTCGACACCCACACCGCACCTGCAGCAGAACAACTTTTCGCAGCCACCGATGCTATCGACCAATGTCAATGGTGGTGGACTTGAGTCGTGGAATTCGTACGGTCAATCGCTACACACTCCTGCACAGACCCAGAAGGGACACCAGCGAGCCTCTTCCTCTTCATCAGTAGGCTCAAACGCCTCGCAGTACCAGGCAGCCGGACAGTCGGCGGGTTACCAGTACGTCGCTCACTCCGAACATTCGCCTTCGCACTCAGCTGCGTCGGCTGACTCACCGAGCATTGCTAACACATTCTTAAGGCAATTCTCGAACCATCTGCCAACACCCACGGCCACACCGACCCAAGACTCGTTCATGAACGCCAACAGCTTCAACAACTACACGTCTTCGGCGAACATGGATCAGACCATGAGCGCACACATGTCGATGAAGCAAGCGCTCATGGATCAAGGCGATGACGTTCCGGACTTTGCACACTCTGCCAGGCAATCAGTGTCAAGTTACGACTCACCAGCCACACCACACACAGCGCAAGACGATATGGACTTCAAGATACCCGCAAATGGTGAGACCCTCCACAAGATTGATTCCTGGCTGTTCAACCAGTTCTGTACTTACAATGATACAGACATGAGGCCTGTGCCCAAATTCGAGCGGACTTACACAGACATTGCTGCCGACAACTTCTACGACCCCTCTGCAGTGTCTGCACCAGCAGTATCGCAGTCGAATCCCGCACAGTCATCATTGCTGTCGCCATACCGGAGCAACACTACCGAGAACGTTCAGCGTGCGCTGCAGGCAGCACAGTACGCGCGGTCTCACTCACCAAGCAGTTCGGCATCACGGGGCGCTTCTCCATTCCGGAGAGGCTCACCATATCATCAGCCTAGCAGCAGTTTCAACTCACCAATGGTTGGCACCGCCGCAGCAGCACGCGAGCAGAATCGCCAGGCAGATGCGGCTTACGCAATGAAGTCGCAAATGCAAAGCAACGATGATGCCGAGCCAAAGACCATCTCGCCCAAGGATGCCCTCCTGGATTACCGGGAGAGTGAGGAAGATTCAAAGGTGCCATTGTTCCCGGACAGTCGCGCTAGTGAGTACGACGGCCAATACAACGGTGGCGACTCATATAGGAACGCCACCCAACCCAGCTTCGACACCACATCACAGTCCTACCGTCGCGACAGTTGGGCAACACCACAGTTCTCACAAAATTTCCCAGCGACATCTGCCCCATCGTTACCACAATCATCGAGCTTCAACTTTGTTGCCCCATCAGTTCAGAGTAACATCCACGGACTACCACTTGGCGCAACATCACAATATCGATCCACACCTAGCAGCATGCCATCAACTATCGACCAGACTCCAGAGTTTCCAGCACACTTGACATCAATGGAGTCAAGTGCGAGCGAAGCCGAGCCACCGAATGGTAGCCAGAACAGCATCCTATCCGACCGGTACCTGCACAAGCCAGCGTCATCAAGCGCCGACGCAGGCACGTATTCGTGCACATACCATGGCTGTTCGCAGCGCTTCGAAACTCCGCAGAAGCTGCAAAAGCATAAGCGTGAGGGTCATCGAAACGCTAATCTCAGCACGGCCATGACATCAGCGGCTGTACTAGAGCGCAACTCGCAAGCGGGCCCTCACAAGTGTGAGCGCATCAACCCGACGACGGGTAAGCCCTGCAATACCGTGTTTTCTCGTCCGTATGATCTTACGCGACACGAGGACACGATTCACAACGGGCGCAAGCAAAAGGTTCGATGCGCATTATGTGTGGAGGAGAAGACCTTCTCACGTAACGATGCATTGACACGCCACATGGTAAGGACTCATCAATCAAACCGCAATCACGAACGCAGTTCACTAACATTTTTGCAGCGAGTTGTGCATCCTGAGGTCGATTTCCCCGGAAAGCATCGCAGACGGGGCGGGAACCACGATTGAGCGCATTCCTACGGCATAGGGCTTGGCTGGTGGCCGCGGAGATCCACCCACACGGCAGCTATGACCTACATGACCTACACATTCCAGAACAGCCGCGAACGTTCGACGACGCATCTCATTCTACATTTCGCTTGGCTGTGACGCAGAAATTTCTGCGAAACGCATCATTTGTCCGCCGGTTATTCCTTTTCGTCTCTACTATGCAGGAACAAGGGTATTGGTGTTAGTCCGCAGCGAGCGTCTGCTTATTTCCGTCTCTCCCTTGCATTTCCGCATCGTACGAATCCGCGACAGCGCTTCTCCGATCGGGCCCGGCGTTGTCACAGTGCATCGCATCCTGTCTTTGCTGGCCGGAGCAGGACACGACAGTCCAGGCGTTCATGGTCACGTTTCCTTGTACATTATTTTCTTTGCCATGGGCCAAAGGATCTTTCTTAAGTAATGATTGGGTCGATTTAGCGTCGGCAAGCGAGATGATGAATGATGAAGAGATGGATATTAATTCGAGATTTTATGTGAAGCAAAAAGCGACGAACGCATAGAAAGTTTTGGAGGCTCGTTGAGCCTGCTTGTATGAATACACATGTCAGATGTCATTCTCGGTTTCCATTCTCATATATTTTGCTCGCGTTGAGCTTTTTGAATGTACAACATACTTCTATTTACAATTCACTTTCCCATACACTGTAATATTGATAGCACTCCGGATAGACTGGCGAACCTGTACACTAGGGATAGCATCGTTATTCATAATCATAGCCTCCTATCATTCATAAGAGAACTACACTCACAAGTTACTGCCCTTTCTACCACCTCCATGCATACAGTCTTCACGCAACTTCTAACGACACACACATATACACGAACCACGGCGCCTACGTAGCTGTCACCTTTGTCAAAGGGGAAAACAGCTTCCCATTTAACATTCGGAACATACCAAGCTCGGATTATGAGTGAGGTGAGTGATTGTAAATTGCTGAACGACAGATTAAACGGCTTAGGAACACTGAACCTGCGCGGACTTGACTTTCTTTCATACTACATGCGATGACGCAGG
>Ga0115842_100939_pt1 | contig 11344 bp, 8 predicted proteins | sample InSIn2SAF170_2_FD_83856 | JGI IMG/M metagenome (GOLD analysis project Ga0115842, IMG submission 83856) | reverse complement strand
ACACTCAGCCGTCTGTCCACTTGCAGAGCTTCGAATGCTTGCTCGTTCCGAATGTTTCAGCCTTACATCGACAAAACCACAATTTATACAAAACGCTCTTGAAAGAGTGGTTCCTCCTTGTGTCGTAACGTGCAAGAGCGACGCCATAGCATAGACTTAGAGCAACAATCTCGTCGCTTACACTGTCGATCGGTTCGGTGCTATGCAGGGACTTGTGTGCAACATCTAAGGTATCAAGCACAAGAGCAAAAGCCTCGGTACCGTGCGTAATGGTCAAGATCTCCTCGAAAATAGTCTGAGGATCTTCAAGAGAGCAGATATACAGCACAAATTGAGCCAGCTCCGTTAATATCGAGCCTTCCCGGGTTTGGTTGTTCATTGTTTTAATGAAGTCAATTGCGTCAGAGACCTGTCGAGCATCGTAGAAGAGCTTGAACAGCTCGTATCTACCTTGAAAAGTATCGGGTGTTTCCTTGATGACTTCTTCAAGTATGTGCACAGCTTCCTCCATTCGACCTAGTTGTGTTCGCCATTTCGATGAGTCTAGAAGGCTTTGCACGAAACGACTCTGTTGCTGCTCGTCACGTCCTTCGATTGAGCGAAGCTCATTCGACGCCAGGTCCACTTCACTCACAGCGTCCTCGAAGTTCTTGCCGATTGCATGGATCCTGGCCAGACTTTGACTTAAGCGCGAGGAAGACCCCGTCGCCTGTTTGGCGATTATGAATGCATTCTTACCAGCTTCATGCATGGTCGTTGTACTTTCCGGAGAATCGTTCTCCTGAGGATTCTCCAACCTATGTAAATAAGTGAGTCCAAGTCTTTCGTACCAGAGAGCATTATCTTCTGTGCTGAAACCTAAGTCGTGCTTAACCCATTCCGCCACAGCTTCGATCTCGTTGTATGGTTTCTCTGACAAGGCATTCCCGTCTTCATCCGGCACTGCTGTGTCGTTCTCTAACAAAACCCTGACCCCATCAGCTTCCTGGCGTTCTTCACTCTTGCCAGGCAGGGGTTGGCCATGACTATCGGTATTCTCAATTTCAATCTCAGTGCCGTTTGTTAGCTGTTGTTCGCTACCGGCATCATCACCATCATCGTCGTTATCGTTGTCGCTGTTATCAGAGTCGTTCCTTTCGGTATTCTGTTCCACACCGTTGTCGGTACCGTCATCGCAAGCTTCGTCTTGCTCACTGTCGACGCCGTTATTGATCACATCTCCATCTTCGTTGTCAGGATCGTAATCTTCTCTTTGATTGGTTAGGAGATGGCAATACTCTGCTAACCACATATATGGGAATTGAGCATCCCATCCTGCTTGGCCCAGCCACATTCGCGCCACCATTATGGCCACGCCTCTGAAAATCGATTCGATGCCCGATTCTATGACGTTTCTGGCCCAATACTGCTCTTTGACGCGGAGCTTCGCAGTGGCCACCGGATCCGATAGAAAAGCTTCTATATCGGGCAGAACAACCTCAACAAGCATGTGTTTGTCTTCGAAGAACCCCTGTGTCAAATGCACCTCCATACAGTCGGGGTTTTGTAGCAGTTGAATTAGTTGCTCTGTCACATACTGCTTCTCTGACGGGGTGTATATAGCCTTTTCTTCGTCAGTCTGGAAACTCGGCACATGAGACAGTATGTTCCTCGTCGCATAGTTTTCGATCGCCAATGTCTCGGTCTTTTCCTCATCGAACAACAGATCGAAACACCTCCGAAGAATCACCAAACCACCGTCAATGCCGTTAGCACCAATAGGGATTTCCGCTTCTCGACTTGTGTTTTGATCAGTAAAGCTGAAATGATCCAACTTATCCAACACAATTTTCTCACTCAAGTCCCAAAAAAAGCGCCGTACATGAGACGCTTTGGCATTTGTGATGCTGATCTGCATTGTAATTCTGGGCTCATCCGCATATTCGTTGATGCCATCAGTGCCCTCCTTGAGTCGAGGCATCCGGCGAAAATAATCCTCCATGCCTGGATCTCTCATGGCGAAAGTCTCATCCTCAGATAATTTAAGCAACCGAGAAAACTTCTCATTCACTTTCTCCACTAAGTCTTGGAACATTGTTTTCTCTGTCAAGAGAAAAAGAGCAGACCGCATTTTGGGAGCATCGAAATACATCTTTCCATAAATAGTCCATATCAGGATCTCGTTTAGCTGCTCGATCTCTCTGTTGCTCAGAGAAGTTCTGAGTTCACGGATGGCTTTCTCACAAGCCAGATCTATGTTGTTGAGAGTGTCCGCACTGATCAACTCTAGAATAGTGTTCAGGTCTTTCTCAGACTCGACGGCCTCCCTAACACTCCCGATAATCACACTAGCGGTGTAAAAGCTGCCTTGAGCAATATCGGGAACTTTGTTCTGCAGGTCATCAACAATCATTTGCATCTCAGCGGCATTTGATTGGAAAATTTTGTCATCCTCAAGCTCATCTCGAACGAAGCGGTGAAGGTCGTCAATATTGTGCTGCTCAACTTCGACGGTCTCAGCGTAAGGAGAGCGAAGGCTCGTCCTCGTCATTTCTTGATCAAGAAACCTTCTGATGGTCTCGGGGCTTAATGAGAGTGCAACCTTCAATTGAGGTGTTTCAATGCGCAGCAACACTGCAATCAAGCTTCTCGCCTCTATCTGAGGCAACTGATCAATGCCTTCGAGGAAAAGAACATAGTAATTGTCGCTGGGACCTGGCATGGTTGTTGATGAGAATAGTTCAGAGAATACATCTGAAATCTTGGTGTCTTTCTCTGCCGAGCCATCCTTTGTGCTTATCTGAGCGTTACCTGAACTGTCCTTGGGTGGGTACAGGTAAGAGTTCAGATTCTTCAGGTAGACTGGATCGTCGTTGGCAAGTTGAATGGCTAGATGTCTCAAAGCCTGTACTGTTTGATTGGTCCTGTTCGTCGTATTGCCGCTCGCCTTTTCACCACCTTTGAACGCATAAGCCGCCGTCGACAATCTTACTGTTCGATCCTGAGACCTTCGGTACTGATTCTCGAGTTGATCGTGTATTATCGACAACAGAAATGACTTGCCAGAGCCTTGGCCTCCGCTCAAAATGAGTAATTTCCGCTGACGATTCGTTAAATCAGTCCAATCGTTGTAGGCATCGAGCTCGTTCAGCCAGGTGCCAGAGCCAGTCAATATTTTGTTCCTCAGCTGGACAAGTGGATTGTCCTTGCGATCAGCTGATACGGATACTCCTAGCTTCGAGCTGAGTTTTTTGATCAATTCAAGCCTAAGTTCTTTGTCCTTTCGTTCATTCACATCTTTGACGACAAGGTCCGTGTTGTTTGCTATTTTGTCGACGCCGTCTTCTAACTTTCGGAACTTCTCACTGCTGACCTCGGCACTATCGTTGAGCTTGTCCCAGAGCCTTTTCATTCCACCAGATGCTTCACTCTGGCCCTGAACCACACGTTCAAGCGTTACTGCGTCTGATATGTTGCTATGTTGTGCCGATAGACGCTGAAAATTGTCCAAAGCGGCACCTACACCGGAATCATCGTCGAAGAGGACGATTTTGCTATTGCGCTTGAATATGTTGGAAGCGCGACGATCGCAGAACTCGAAGCTGATGGCGCAAATGTCGACAAAGGCGATCAGTAACTTATGCACGCTCTGACGGAACTCAATATCAAGCGTTGTGATTTGCTCGATCCTCTGGTATATCTGGAATTGCTTCATAAAGGTCGCCACATCTTCGAGAAGTTTATTCAGGTCATCATAGACCTTTGATATTTTACTTGGGATATCGAGTAATATCTGGAGGGCATTGAAGCACATATTTGCGGGACCAAACACAATGCTGGCGCCTTGGGCTGCGAGACCACCGAGGAGCTGAACGAGTTTGATGATCTCTGTCGCTGCTGATTTGATCTTCCTTTGTTTATCGGCGATCTTGGGATCACTCGGTTTGAGCTTTGCATCTATATTGGACAAGGCGTCTTTGAGCGTCAATGGTTGACGCAGAGATTTTCCGGTCTGTTTGTTGAATCTGATCTGTGCTTCTTCCCACATCTCCCGGAGGGTGAATTCATCCACAGGGGCCGCCATAATCGTTGTCTTATACCTACAATGGTAAGAAGATTCGTATACTTACACCAAGCACCGAAGGTCCCCTATTTCACGATCGCTACACAAGGAGGAACCACTCTTTCAAGAGCGTTTTGTATAAATTGTGGTTTTGTCGATGTAAGGCTGAAACATTCGGAACGAGCAAGCATTCGAAGCTCTGCAAGTGGACAGACGGCTGAGTGTGGAGAGATGGCCAGCTGTCTAGCGCATATCGAGGCGTGTTGTATCGACGCCACAGTACTAGCGACACCAGGGGCGCCATGATGCTCCAGCCCTGTAACCACCATTCGATTAGATTCCATTTCGTCGTAGGTCATGATTACGGCGACCGGTATTAGCAGGTGGAATCGCTGATTTGAAATTACTTGACCCGTCGTCTGGCCACTGATAGCCCAGCGAACGCAACTGGCTGTTTCTGAGCGATTGTCCATCTTGCATCTGCAGAATCATGAACTTGGCCCGCATTAGTCTAGGCTGCCGTTGAAGGAAACGATTGATCTAGCGCGTCGCGTGCATTCCAACAAGAGAATGCTCGAACATAGGACGAGGCAAATTGTATACATGGTGTCGTAGCATGTACTGCACAACATGAAGCAAGCACAAGTCAAGTAGCTTGGGTAGGTAAAGTACTTAGACGACAATGTGTAGGAAAGTGGGTTGAACACGTGTGCCGCACCGACCCGCCGTGTCAGGGCTAAAAATGAGGTAGTTACGATTTCAACCTCAACGACTACTAGTACCTATCTAAATGTGAATACCTGGGAAGTCAAATAACAATACTGTAGGTACCTGTCTATTTATCTTGCCTCATCACGTTCTCTCCTTGGACTGCATGTGTGGCTATTGCCTGTGCTCTTCTTGCATCAGCATGGACACTCATGTTCCAATTCGTTGAGCAACTCTGGTCCTTGACTTCGACCGACTTCGGTCCTTTGGCTGTGTTCCATCCGTTGCTGGCTCTCTTCGATATTCCAACGAACGTCCGATCACCTCGCGAAAGTCAAGTCCAACCTCGCCCAGCACCGCCCTTTCATGACTCCAAACAACATCCATGCAATCTCTCCACTCCCTTCCCCCTTCATCAACTGCACTGAGCTGCCTAATCAACAGTGCATTGAACACCTCCAGATGCTCATTCGCCCATTTGATGCAAGCACTCATCGTGGTCGGTGGGAATGACGCCTGGAAGATCAATACCGTGTTCTTGATCATGGTAAAGTAGACGTATGATATTGAAAAAATGTATTTATGCAAGTCACCATCAAACACGCATTGTCGCTGCCTTTTGGTGAGGATATCAGAGCGAGCTGAAAGAAATGCTGTTCGAGCGCGGTCCTCGAATCCAAGACGGATAAGGTAACCTGTCGTCCTTTTCGTTGCTTCGACGAATGAAGGAGTTTCGATCAATTCCCGGCACAGAACCGTGGCAAGTTTGGCCGCCCTCTCGTCCACTTTGAGCACAACGAGCTCACGAGCAATGGAGTTGCCGTCTAAGTCTTTCACCACCTGACGTAGCTTTTCAACTTTTTCCACAGCGACTTGAGAGTGCTGCAACGCAATGTCAATATCAAGCTCATCGATTTGGCTTTCAACCCATCGAAAATTCTGTTGTCTGCCATCCACTTCAACCAGTATTTCTGGCTTTTCTTTGCTAGAATTGATGCCATCCATAATTTCAGCACTTTTCGCTGAAGAAGGGTCTCTAGCCACAAAGTAATTCAACTCCGATCTCGAAGACCTCTGATCAGTCTTTGGTAGATTGGCCTTCCTGAGCTCTTCCTGTCTTTTTCGAATATTTGTAAGGACATCGTTCTTGACTTGCGTGTCCTTCTTCTCATGCCGGTATGTCCAGGTCTTGTTGCCAGATCTGATGGTGATGGCGGCAGCAACAGCCTTCTCCTCCTGTGTGGATAGTCGACCACCATCTGCAGCTATATCGATGATGTCAATTTCTCCCAATGGCCAGCATTCCTCTGCCACTAGTTTCGTTGGTGCGGGCCCAGCCTGTTGTGCGTTGGGATCAAGCTTCTTACGCTTCTTAGACGCCACAAGCAGGTGATCGTTTAGCAAGACAATGTGTATGGGCCTTCTAGGCTTCCATGTAGCACTGTCGAGCTCAACCCAGTTGCCGTTTTCCATGACTACATGGCGTCCAGGGACAGCAGGAAGGAATTTCTGCGATTTCTCAACATTCTTCCATAGTGCTTGTAGCTGCGTATTCCACATTGCCTCAAGATTGGCAACAGAACTCCGATTCGCATTCCGCCGTCTCAAGCCTGTATCAAAGCCGTCAGTGTTGTTGCTGGTATTACTGGTCTCCAATGTCGTTGTAAGGTCGGCCATCAAGCCTCTTAGCATGGTCATTTCGCTCTTGAGTCGCTCAGCCTCTTTACTAATCTTGATGAATTGAGTCCGATTTTGAAATACGCTCTGTTGCATGTCCATTTCGTTCCTGTGCTTAACCCTCCGAAGATTCTGCTGATATTCCTGAATGTCCGCCTCGGAGGCATTGGATAGCAAGCTTGTGGCATATCTCTCGTGCTGTAAGTTAGGATCTGCCAATACGGCCTGGTCAATCTTCAATGGCTGCGCCGAATGCGTGGTGTGAGGTCGGCTAGGAGAACCACCAGCCGATCTCCTCTTGAGATTACCAGCGGTAGGCAGGGAAGGAATATCAGGAACATCGTTGCCAAATTGCGGGAGTTGATTGTAGCGTGTTGAGTATCTTCGTTTGACGAGGTCTGAGGTCTCTGACTGGCCTGGTCGTTCGCTCGGAGGCTTCAACGAGGCGGGAGCCGCTGCCGTTACAGCTCCTGTACGCGATGGCTGCGGCGCACTGATAACCGGCCTCTTCTGTGACTTCTTCTTGCGAAGAGTCAGCCCGCGGCTCTCGGACATGATTGCGCACTGGTTCGGCAGGGCTAAGACATGATATGGGCGAACGCTTAGTGAATGTATTTTGCAGGTAGGCAAGCTGATACTCGACGGGAGCGACAGGTGAGGCTCCGCAGCTTGCCAAGCGGCTCGGACGTCCTTTAGCAACTGCGTGCTCCAAATTTCTGGGAAAGCTGGTAATATCATCCCCTTGCGATTTATCAATCCTGTCACAAGACAAGCATTTCCCTTCTTGACAGCTTGTATAATACATTCTTCCATCTTCTATTTCTGTATCATTGTTGTATGATTATATCGTCGCCTCTTCCCCTTGGTACTCCACCAGCGCCTGTCACATCATGCAGACCTCAACCATCGTTTCCATATCAATTGGCACAGCTGTGACCGGAATATTAGGTAGGAGACATCGTCCTCTCTTCGATCGATGCGCTGATGCCAGGTAGCATACGCAGTGTACTTCGATTATCAGAGAAGGAACAATCCAGAATTTCGTAAAGCACTGAAACGAGATGCGAGACGCCAGGCGCGAATAGCAAAAGAGGAAAATGAAGCGCAAGGCAAGCGCCAGAAGGAGGAGATAAAGATGGCTGTTCAAGAGACGTTGGACGAGGGCTTCCCCAAGGACATCGAAGAGAAGGAGGCCTACTTCCTGCAACAAATATCGCAGGGCGAAGCCATGGCTAATGATGGTATATACAGTTCGCCGCCGGATAACAAGTTATGCTGACATGTACAGGTGCGGATCCTATTGGTGCTGCGCTGTGCTTCTACAAGGGCTTAAAGGTCTACCCCGAACCCAGATCGTTAATCGGCATCTACGATAACACTGTACCCAAGCCCGTCCTCGAGATTCTGGCACAGATGGTTTCATACGATAAGGATTTGAACGTCGGCTCGTTTGGAGGGGGTAAAGATTCTGGCTCGGAAAGTGGCAGTCATGGTGTTGAATAAGCTGGTGCCAATGAGCCGCGGCTGAGCTGGCGACTGTTCAAACATTGTTACTGGAAGCCGAAAGCAATTCAGCGACAACGAGGCTTTCCTATAACGCCATATTTGGTTTGATCGTGGCGCCAAATACAGCAGCCACAAGCTGCAAATCTCTTCTCATGTACATGTTTCACCAGGCACGTGTCGATAATCAATCTCGGAGGAAATGACGGAAGTTTCGACGAGGCGTCAGGAAGAAACGATGAGCGTTGTACCAAAACAAGAGACGGGCATCTGAAGCCGTGGTTTTCTTCTCCTCGTCGGCCAAAATGATTCTGTTCCGTGATTCAGTACTGCGGCCGAAGTGCTAATGCTCGTGATGCTGTTACTGCAGATTTTCCACCATCAAGCGGCTATAGAAATCACGCAGGCTCTCACGGCAACGTTTTTTCAAAGTTTGGCATGCAGCGAAGGATATCTATAGGCGATCTTGTGATCATAACCGGTCTCTCAAGCGGCCTTCAGTAATTCTGCCTACATGTAATTATCTGTGACAATTGACCACCATTAACGTTGTTTCTTTACATATGCTGAGATTAGGAAGGCCATTCTGAGAAGAAAACGGATGTAGAGACGGCCAATATCGTCCATGGACTAATAGCATCCACTGTTCACTACCTCTAATCAGAGTTATGGCTTGAGAGAGTTTACCATACTGGCGCGGAGGCCTCTGAGTTCATCTGACTGGCTACCGTAAACGTATTCTGGACGGCCGACATCAAACACTGCTAAGGGACAGGAAGTGCCTAACAACATAGTCAAGCAGGGGGGCACTTATTGCAAGCTTGGCATGAAGTCTTGTAGCCTGTAACTTAGGTAAAATTGCTGTGCCTGGCGGGTATCAGCATTTCCGGATTTGTGGGGGCCGTTGCAAAGAACTCGAAACACCTTCCTTGCTGCCCACCAAAATGAAGTCTTCGCGTGGAATGGTTACAGAAGTACTACAGTAGTATGCTGTCTCCGTTATCCTCTCATTCGCAGGAAAAGTCAATTTCTGCTGTCTCATGGGTCTATCTAGCTTACTGCATATTTCCGAACCCTTGATGAACCAAGGAAGAGTTCTGGATCTGGCGTGATCGTCTCCTTGCTCGAAGCCATCGAGGCTATTCCTCAAGCATGAATCTTCTCTCCAAGCTCACTAGCCATCTTAGCAGCTCTGGTAAGTCTGATTACTGTTATAATGGTCCCTAAAGATGTCCACAAGCCTACTGTGTTTCCTGGGTGCCAACGAATCCTCGCTAACCGGTGGGTCCGCCAGAGGCAGAATCGTCTGGTTCGTCTTCCAAACCTGCCAACAGCCATGCACGCCGAAGAGAACAAGTCCGAAGAGCACAGAGGTACCAACACCAATTGAGCGTGCAGTGCCCTACCTAACCTATGCTTAGAACACATCGTGAACGCAAAGCAGAATATGTAAAATCTCTCGAGGCGGAAGTGGCCGACCTCCGTGCCAAAGACGCCGCAAACCATACCAAACTCACACGCTATGCCATCGTCAACGGACGTCTGACTGCTCTTCTTGCTGCCAACAACATTCTAATTCCACCAGAACTTCAGTGTGTGGATAACGCTGCAGAACAAACAAGCGTCGAAGTTTGTGGAGGAGAGGCTGGTTCACAGTATCTTCAGCTCTCCCACCCCAAGTCGCCTTCTTCGTACACGTCAGACCCTGGTGCCGTGGATTTCAGCAACCCGCAAATAGCCATCGACTTTATACTTGCTCTTGAGCAACCATGCCTGAAAGACTTTTACACAAATCCCGAGCCTACTGGTGGGGGAGGCCATTCACTACAGTTACAATCACCCATCGTCGATCTGGCACCGGCACCGAAGAAGTCACAGGAGGGTACTTACTGGCCAGTGGGAAGTACATGGTCGATTCCCACTGCACAACTCGAGGAGCAGCTTGAGAAACTGCTGCAAGCCAGTAAGCAGTTACCTCTGACAGGCGAGCTGACAGGCGTGGTGTGTTGGATGGCAATCAAGAACAACCCACAGAATCACAAGATTACGAGTGCAAAGCTTGAAAAGCTAAAGGAGTTGTTAGCAGCAGAGGTTGATTGTTGCGGGTGTGTATGACTCTGTCTGTTACAAGGCGCTTTGAACGGCTAACTTGAACCTAGCTTTGGTGGTGTGATTGACGAGCACGTCTTTCACAACATTGTCAACAAGGTCATGCAAGCATCTTGAAAGAGAGTTCGATCGAATTCAGCCAACCTTCTTTCAGTATCGACCAGACCAAAGTACGTGTGGGCGTCGACCAGAAAGGCGTTGTTCGCTGCAAGCACTAACTTCGAGACGTTAACCTTTTCCGGTCCGACACCCTGAAGATCTGTTCACAAATCTCTTGACTCGACTTCCACAACTTCTCGGCAAGATCCGGTCTAGTTGCATACTCAGGCGCCCAATCCATCATCTGACAATCCTTCATAAACAAACCTCGCTACGTCATTTTTGGATCAAGCGCCTCAACGAGCGTCGTCGAACAGCCTTCTCTCAATTTTTTCAATTAGAGCTTCCTGCTCGACGGATCTTAGGACTTGTCGATAACAATCTGCATCTTTTTATCCCCTACATTGCGATCCAGATCACTTGCAATTCCTCCAGAACGTACGCCAACAGACAGAACACCCTCTATGAATAACAGCCAATCAGTCAGATACCAAGGAATCCGAAAGTTCATAGCCTTGCGCTGCCCACGAACAGCCTTCAGGATGCACGGTATGTCATAGTATTCCTACCACAGGCTCCAGACAAATTTGGTAATATATCCTCCTTCCGGACTCTCCGCTTTCTTCCTCGTCAAGTTCCAGTCCCAGAAACGGACAGGACCATGCGAAATAGCACGGAACGACAGGTTCGTATGACAAGTTGGCTCCGGCCCGGACTTCCAGTGCAACGAGTCCAGCGAAGCGGAAGCAATCGACACGGTACATCCGCGAATCGCACTTCAGAACTATCTATCTAGCAAACACATACAACTCCACAATCTTCATGCCAAAGAACACCTCAAGCAACTCCAACCCCAGCCCACGAAATACGACGCTACAAGCAGGCACTGAAACATCAGAAAGCAGGACAGACCTTTTAAGAGGTTACTTTTCCTCCTACAAACCGGCCCCCTCTGTATAGTACAGGTAATCGGTGGAGCTGAAGTCACGATCTATAGGGATCCGTCTGTAACAGTTGCAGATGGATGTGGTCGTTTATTTGTCTCCATGAGTTCTGGCTAGTACATACTCTTGGAGTAGACTTGTCACTTTTTTCTAGTCCTCCAAAGATTTAACAGGTTTATGAGGCCGGGACACTTTTATTCCTACTTTGGTTGGATCTTCCATAAGGACGCAGTGCATTGATGTAAGTCGTGCAAGATCTGGA
>Ga0115842_100937_pt1 | contig 11354 bp, 13 predicted proteins | sample InSIn2SAF170_2_FD_83856 | JGI IMG/M metagenome (GOLD analysis project Ga0115842, IMG submission 83856) | reverse complement strand
GCTGAATATAACCCTAATAATTTGGCCATATATAGGTCTTAACAAAATACACCGGTTCCATATATGCAGCAATCCGGTGAGTTAGGACGTTAGTTAGTGAGTCATATCTTCTTATGTTACGTTTCGATCGAGCCTGCTTGCGCATCCTCTCGATGGCGGCCTTATCAGTCGAGCACCTAAAGGTCCTCTCCTTAACAGTCGAGCCTGCTACCGCATCCTTATGGTCGAGCACCTAAAGGTTCAATTTACTTATTGGGTGGGGGGGCTTATGGTCGAGCCTGCTTGCGCATCCTTAACAGTCGAGCCTGCTTGCGCATCCTTATCAGTCGAGCCCCCTAAAGGGTCCTTATCAGTCGAGCCCCTCACCATATGAATAGTGAGTGACTCCGTCCCTACCGGTCCTTGCTTCGGGCGTACAAGACTCGATAGCAAGCTCATAAGCCAGCCTATGTTGCGGTAGTTTTCCAGAGGCATGCATCGAGAGCTTCGTGGAATCTCGTCTGAAAGGCCATTTGCGTGCGTTTTACGGCGACTTTACACACCCAAGTACCCTGCGTAGGCTGAATATAACCCTAATAATTTGGCCATATATAGGTCTTAACAAAATACACCGGTTCCATATATGCAGCAATCCGGTGAGTTAGGACGTTAGTTAGTGAGTCATATCTTCTTATGTTACGTTTCGACTGCCTTATGTTCTTTCTCAACTGCCTTCCGGTGATTTGACTGCCCCAGTTCAACAGGAGGACATACAAGCTTCCCTCTTGCCCCTTTATATGTTTGCCCGCTACAGAAAATTTGGTGATTACCCCACTTAAGCTGGACATATGCTTCTATACCCTTGAGGTGTATGACCCTTCCTTCACGGGTGCACCGTAAGTAATTTCTCGTTAATGTCATGCGGTGCAGGTAGGAACCCTGTTTAGCCTCGGTAAGCTTGAAATCGGGTAGGTGGTATCATGCTGCTCTGCCCTTGTCAACGCAAGCAAATAAACATCAAAATTGAACTGGGCATGCATCGTGTAACCTCCTCAATCCAATCGATGTCTGAACGCCATCGTGTTCCGTAGAGGATCATGCGACAGACAGACACTTAGTGCTTGTATCCGCTAGTGCCTGTATGGGATGGGAGGTCGATGCTTGATAGCGATCGATTGATGAGATTGATGGCAAACATTGCATCACTCGAAGCTAATTGCTCGTACCTAATTGCTAATCGTGTGATCGAACCTCTACCTACGTCCTCATCATGTGTCGTGTAATCATCAGCTACGTGTCAGCTACGTGTCGTCATCCTGTATCGTGTAATCATCATCCATCGTGTCTGCACTAATTGTGTCTGTACTAATTGTGTAACCTCATAGGTAACCACCTCCATCGGTAAGCAAACCTAATGGGAAAAACCTACCTGATTGTGAAAACCTCATTGTGTAACCATTGTATCGTATCGTAAAGTGAAAGGGGCTTATTGAAAGGGTATGAATGAAAGGGGGATTGGGTAATGGTAGAATGCATATTGAACGGAATGCATTAATGGGATTGGGAAATGGGGAATGGTGGGGAATGCGGGAGAATGCGGGGGCTATCAGACTGGGGCTCACCAAGGGAATCGGCACCACATCCTGATGGGTATGAGAAACTGTTCACACACAAAGAACCACTACCTCCTGGGGGGATTGAGAAACTGTTCACGCACATAGAATCGCTTCTTGTTCACGTTGAACTGGTAAACACGTAGGATCACCACCACCACAACCACCACCTACAGGGCACGGGGTATTGAGAACTGGTCACGTCCAACAACTGGTAACGGGGGATCATCTCCAACAGGTGGGCACGTACAAATTGAAATACACGTACTAGAGCTTCATTCATGCCCCGGCGGAATAGACTTCATTCCTGCATCGACAAGAGCTTAATACACTCCACTGAGTATAGGTTTGATGAGTGCTTCCCCATGGAGTAGAGCTTCATTCCGGCATCGACAAGAGCTTAATGCACGTTACTAGAGCTTCCACGTGACTAGAACTTCCATGTGACTAGAGCTTCTGGCAAGGACCTTCTATCAGCAATGGCTATTGACAGTGCTTATGGGCTATGACTGGCGTATGGTCCTCAAACAGGTGCATCGTAAGTAATGCATCGTCATGGCATCCAGTGGAGGTAGTAACTCCTGTTCCGTAGGGGTAATCCCAGTCCCTATGGGTAAGTTCTCCTCTCGTTAGACGTGGGCTGTCAATCGTCCGTCCGTTGACCACCCCTCTGTCGGATGAGTGCTGTAGTCCGTGGGAACCCCTCTCATGTGGGCCCTCAATCAATAACTCTCTGGCATAACCCACTTCCCTGACTGTCCTCTACCTGACTAGCACAATGTTTGTTTATGGCGCATGATCCTCCTCAACAGGTGAATCGTATATAACGAGCAGTGTAACCCACTCTTGTCGTGAAGAAGGTATCGCTCACCTAGTTGCATATATTCGTTTGTGGCACCTCATTGGGGCACCTCATTGGGGCACCTCATTGTAGCACATATTCATTCACTGCACGAAACCATTCACTGAAGCCAATCACAGAAGCCGTGTTCACTCACTGCACGAATCCATTCACTGCATGCCCCTAGCCCTACCCCACGAGCTAGTCAGCTCACTGTAGCAACACGTCTATCCATTCTATCGTATGGCGCATGGGTATCCCCCCTCCCTCTCGGCGGGTATGTAGTAACGATGGGGAACTAACTTCTCTCTGGGGTATGGATTGAACGTCTATATCCTTCACGTAGACTGAACTGAACGTCGACTGGATTGAACTGAATTGAATGGATTGAATGGATGAAACAGAACGTGTATGCTTGAACTCCTATCTATCCATTGGTTCACATCTCTCTTGTCAGTTGGAACTTTGTCATGCATAGGTGTATCAGTAGTTAGGGTAATCGGTGCACCACCTCACACTTCATCTTCATCTCTCTATCCGTGCACTTCACTCACTCTCTGGTATGAACTGAATGGGGTAATGATTGAACTCCTATGTCCTGTATGGCAATTCGAGGTAGAGTTAGTATCGTATCGGTATAGAGGTTAGAGTTAGAGTGTAGATCGTTCGAGTATAGAGATAGAGGTAGTTCGTGTAGTTCGTAGAGTTCGATGTGAGGTGCACCAAACACAAAACTTCTCCATGCATCATGACAAGCAACACAATCTGATGAAGTTTAGTTGGATGGATGTGTCCCAAAGGTTGTGTCCAATTCCATTAGAAGAAATGAAACAGACTTCTTATCGCTTTCAAAACCACATTAGTGCACTATCGTTTTGTTCTAATTAGTGTGCAACACAACTTGTAGTTCAACCAGCTCTGTTAGTGGCAGCAATAATAAGAAATTAGCTTTGGCACTTGATTCAATAGTTATCCATGGAGTGAAAGCCCCGTAGTGTTGTTTCCTAGAAATATGCTATCTTCATGTTGTTGTTTACTTAACACCAAAAAGAGAAAGAAGTAGGAAGTGTGAGGTTATATTCTTCTCTTCAATCTAGTATTGATATCATAGTAAGATAGTGATGTATAACTAATAAGCAGTAAAATGTAAAAAGAATTACACATTTCTTACGGCTTACTCTTTACATGGAGCTAGAACCATTGATTCCAGCTTGTAATGCGTGGAATGCCGGACCAATCATACGTGCCATGCCCAGCAGATGGAGTTCACGACTATCGCCGGTCCCGGTCTTTATCGAGCGAAGAGAGTACATCGGCTACAAGCCCCTCTAATGCATTTATGCGTGCCGGGCATATCGATGGGAATAAGAGCAATTCGACGAAGGGGAAGCAGCACCGACTCGGAGGAGAGAGCTGTAGATGAGCCGGACGTATCGGTGGATACCGCCCGTGATACCGGATATTAGTGCGGCGGGAAAGAAACTGTATGCATGAGAAGCCGTCCATTCCCTATAATCTATATGAACAGCCCAACCCATCCTGCTTTTCTAGCGCCATTGACAACACGACTTCGCTCTGCTCATCCTTATGAATGAAAAGGGGCGGATTTCACTTTAGTAGAGACTTGGTTCGGTATCTTTAATGGAAGTGAACTCGAGGGAGAGTTAGACTCCGTTTCAAAAGAAAGGGGATTCTCACATAATGACGATCAAGTACCAGTTGAGGAATATAGATAAGAAGAAATTGGGCCAACCCGCGAGCAAGTTGGAGAAAGCGCTTGATGAGCCCCTCCAAAAAGTAGAGTAGTTTCAGTGCAACCACATATATATATCCTACAGAAAAGTTTTGCTGTTTCAATGAGTCGGTGCGAACAGGAAAAAACCATTCCCTGCAAAAGGGATGGGACCCCCGACCGCGCTTATGACTCGTCCGTATCGTCTCTCGTTTAGGTCGACCGCTCTACGATGGCTAAGCTTTTTTCGAGAGAGGGACTTGACTGACAAAGGTTTCCGAATTCTAATTATTAATGCCGTTGTTATACTCCCGCCGCATTGATATTCTTTGAACAGCGGTTGCGCTTTGAAATCAAGGTAGTTGTTTACTTGCTCAACCATAATACCAGGCCCCTATCAATGACAGGTAAACTGTGCTATAAAGTACTATCATATCATCCCGTATGGGTTTCTCCTCTCTCTCTTATCTTCGATCAAGCTACTTCGTTCCTTCTGTGATGAGAAATTCCCTAACGAAAGCTAGCCTTCTTCCATCGGATGCATTATCTAAAGGGGGGTAAACATGCTACAGATTCCGTAGTTCCATTATTGGATTAGCTTACATTCCCAAAGGTTAGAGGAAATGTCGTAGATCTCAGTTGAGAGACTGAATGCGGATACTTTTTTTTTCAGAATGAAAAAGGAAAAGAAAGACTTCGTCCCACTCTCGGATAATGAAATCACCAAATGCTGCTCGACCCCTGAAGAAAAAGACACTCCGGCCTAACAGCACTTTCCTTACCCGTTGTGCTCTGTCTGAGATAAGGAGCAAGAGGCTAGACGGAAGACCTCTAATCTACCAATCAATCTAGCTAGCATCCTATGACTTTTGTTCCAGAGGCCAATAACCCGAAACTGAATAGGAAGCTCTTCCTGTCTATAGGTTTATACCACTAAATGATGGCATTAGACCCTAACTACCTTGTTCCTGATTGGATTGCTTTCTTAGTGTGGCTTGTTCGCTGTCCACTGGTGATATTATCATATATAAATATAGATAGAGAAAGAGGCTAAGCCTACGTAACGCTATGGGAACAGCTTTTTTTGTCCGCTTTCAGCTATGCTATATAGATGCGCTACCTTGTGAAAGAAAACATCATATGTAAGTAGCATCTAGAATCGAATCCAGAGCAGCTAAGAACAAAAAATCGAGTTGCTTGCGGGCCTTAGCTGGATCAGTGGGTGGAATGATCTACAAAGGAGCTTGCGGCGGAAGGCTCTGAAAGAGGTTTCCAATGACTAGCTCGAGTTCAGTTCAAGCTTTGATTCGTGTTTGCCTAGTTCTTGGGCTAATAAGGCAATGTCCATTGTTGCCAGCGATTATGATTTCGGTTACGACGACAAGGTTCTCTTTGAGAAGACCTACTGCTACTCCGCATACGAGGCTTTTGGTGTGCCTTCTCCTCTTACGGAGGTTGAAACCACTGAAGACTGTGAAACTCGTTCTTATGTTGGCTTTTCTGTCTATTGCCTTCAATGGCTTAGTAAGTCCGTGTGCTTTCTACCTATTTCTTCTCCATAAACAATGTTCATTGCCTTTTGATGTCCATTGCCACTACTATACCCACCAGGCTCATTGGTCCAGTGATGAACAACTTCTCTTGAAATAATTGATTTATCCGTGAAACTCGTTTAGGCGCAATAAGGGAATTCATTCTTCCAGGCGGCCTTGTGAGAAAGTCACCGGATTTCCAAGATCTTCAAGAGGTTCCAGTAAAGGGAATTGATTATTGACCAACACAGAGGGATTAGCCCCAATTCAAGATTCAGGATAATGTGACTGAGGAAACCACTATTGCAGCTTTCAATGAGGCCATTCGGGATGACCTTGAAATAGAAGTACTTAGAGCTGAGCCGCACACTTTTGATCAAGCCATTGCTACTGCCCATAAACAGGAAAATCTTAATGTCAAGCTTGGACTGAACACTTTTAAGGGTTGCAAATTCCCAAACCCTAGCCAGAACACTACTTCCAAGAACCTTGTCAATCTTGTCAACCTAACCATTGCTACTGTTAACACCCAAAGAGAACCTAAGAGACTTAATCCTCAAGCTCCGATACCTAATCCTCAGAATGTGCAAAACCCACCTCATAATGACAAAGGTAACTAGGGGGGTACAGGCCATTGTGAATACTGTACACCTGCCACCTCAGCAGCCAAACCTAGTCTGTCGACTTGATGATTTGCAAAGTACGAAGGACTTCTACATAAATGATAGGGAACCTTATGTAAATGGTGAGATGTACCAACCACATAATCCTCCTTAATGGGTTGATTATCCTAGATATAACCAAACCCATACTATCCCTAGACACAACCAAAATCTTTGGTGCCCCATCCGCCTAATTAGGGGACATGACTTGGACTCTTGCAAAATATGAAAAGCAAAATAGTTGGCTGAAGATGACACCTCTCCCTAGTGGCCTATTCACCCAGACAACCAACACTTAGGCATTTACAGGGAACCTTTCCCTAACCATAGTCGTGACAACCCTAGAATCAACTCAAACCTTTCGACCAACTATGCCCAAGCTAAGTCAGTTGAGAGATCAAGATCCAATAGCCTCAACTCAGGCCCAAACCCATTAGAGAATGCCACGTAGAGAACCATCGGCCACATAAACTTCTATATTCCACCCGATGAGACTAATGCTGTCACTCGAAACCAAGCTGCTCAAACTAATGCTAGCTAGGCTGTGAACTTTGAAGGGGTAGATAGCAATCCAAGCCTTATACCCTCAACCAATAGAAATGCTGCAAATAACTTGAGAAGTGCCTAGAGAGTTCCTACGAAAAGATACTACATCATCATCGATAAGCTGAGCTCCACCCGCATAAGCATTTCCATGTTAGAGCTGCTTAAAACTTTGCTTGTGCGTAGGGATGCTTTTGTGAGAGAAGTGCTACTCTCGGTTTGGATCAAAAGAATATACTGCTGAACCTATTGACTGACTACTTTATGCAACTACTCGCTATAAAGCCTTAAAGCTAGCTCTCACTAACAAAGCCAGTGAAATCTCTATTAGCCCATAGGGTATACTCTCAACCATTACTTGCCCTTTACTAGATTGTCTTAAACTTGTCTTATTGCTGCTTTGTATTAGTGCTTTACTTGCCTTCTTAATTGTCTCTTAATAACAAAAAAGGAAAGAAGAAGCTGCTAGTACCAGCAATTCTTCAATGTTTGTATTAGTTAGAATGCAAGTATCCGCAGTTTCAATGGTAGAATGTCAGTGAAATGCCATAAGGGTAAATACCAGTCTTAGCAGTTTGAAATGCTTAACATCAGCTAGTTGCTCTAGTGCCAATATAAGAAGTTCTTCAATGAGCTTTAGCTCGAATACCAACATCAGCTCTCTTGCAGACCCTGCTTGCAAATAGAGAGAAAACTTATTAGTTAGAGCTAGCAGCAGAGGCTAGAGCAGCATATGATCCATCAGTGGCAGAGCCAGATGCAGTAGTTCCTATGGTTGACCCTGAACAAGTAGTTTCAGCAACAGTAGACCCAGCATTTAGAGAGCGATACCACCCTGCAAAGGCATGGGGAAAGCTATAGGCATCAGCAGAAAGGCAAGCAAAGGCGTAGGTAGCCAAATGGTCTAGTCCCTGCCAGAGAACAACTGCAGCTGAGACGAGAGCTGACAAGTGGAGGACGATGCTATAAAGATCTCCTTACCTTATTCCTCACCGACAATGCTCTCTTGTGGTGTGGTGGCGTCGGCGAAGTGGAGAAATTGAAGAAGGTACGTTCACCTTGCCCCCGGAGGGACAAGCGGCTTCGCACCTTGGGATGAAAGCAAGAGATTAAGAGGCACTTCTACCCTGAAAATGCCCGATACGAAGCTAAGGAAAAATTACGTTGGCTTCAAACTCGGGTATTATCAGAGACTACGTGACGGAATATACTAATCTCTTGTGTTTGAAGTCTCGAATATATCTTGAGGAAGATTTGACTTTCTTTTATGAGTGGCCTCCAGTCCTGGGCAAGGCAAGAGCTGCAAGGCCGCGGAGTGCAGAACTTGTCCTCAGCTATAGTGGCTGCGGAGTCTCTCATAGAGTTCAAGAGGGGTGACTCCAAACAAAAGGGGCAGAAGGGCAACAATGGGAAAGGAGGTGGGGGAGGAGACAAGGAAGCTAAGGGGAAGTCCGACTATAAGAAACCATCGACAGAGAAAGAAAGAAAAAAAGTGAGAAGGGCAAGATCAGTCCAAGCCCACTAAAGCATGCTACTTCTGTGATGGACCTCATTTCATGAGGGACTGCCCGAAGAGAAAAGCTATCAATGCGTTGACCGCCCAACATGAGGAACAAGAGAAGGCAGATGAGGAGGCAAGGATGAGCTCTCTCCAACTCCTCAATGCTGTGAAAGCAAAGGCTGAGGCACCTAAGACTCCCACCATGTACGTGGGCGCTACAGTCAATGGGAAGACATCACGTGCCTTGGTGGATAGTGGAGCAACCCACAAATGGCTGTGGAGGAAGCAAAGAGACTAGGTCTCGAGGTTTCAAAGGAAGGCGAATGGTGGTGGATTTCTCCATCATTCCTATGGATGACGGTTCTCGGAATGGAGTTCTTGGACAAGGTTAAGGCCTTCCCTATTCCCTTCGCCAACACTATGTGCATAGTGGAAGAGGGGACGTCCTGCATGGTTCCGGTAGTTAGACAAGCCAAGCCCTTTGAGAGTTTAGAGATAGGGATCCAAGATTTTGTCAGCACTACAGCTCTCTAAAGGCTTGAAGAAAGGGGAGACAACCTACTTGGCGGCTTTTAAAGACAAAGGAACCTAACCTTCTCTATCCCAAGACTTGCCTAAAGAAATAAATAGAGGAGGTGTTGGGAGAATTGGAAGACGTCATGCCTAAGGAGCTACCGAAAAAGCTACCACCAAGGAGGGAGGTGGACCATATAATCGAGTTGGAACCAGGTGCGAAATCCCCTGCCAAAGCGCCCTACCGCATGGCTCCACCAGAGTTGGAGGAATTGAAAAAGCAACTGAAGGAGTTACTTGATGCTGGCTTCATTCAACCCTCCACCCTATGCTATGAAGCACCAGTGCTCTTTCAGAAGAAGGGTCATTGCGATTGTGCATAGACTACCGGGCGCTCAACAAGGTGACTGTCAAGAACAAGTACCCCATTCCCTTGATAGCTGATTTCTTCGATCAACTTGGGGGAGCAAGGTACTTCACCAAACTAGACCTTCGCTCGGGCGATTCTCAAGTGCGGATCGCAGAAGGAGATGAGCCCAAGACCACGGAGGTATGGTTCCTACGAGTTCCTTGTGTTGCCTTTTGGCTTCACTAAGGCTCCAGCTACATTCTGCACACTCATGAACAAGACCCAACCTTAGAGAAGTCGTGGTCTACCTTGATGATATTGTGATATATAGCAAGACCATGGAGGAGCATGTCCAACACTTAAGAACAGTCTTCAAAGTATTGCGGAAGAATGAGCTATACGTGAAGAAGGAAAACCTTTGGCCTCTTTTTCTTCTTGGGGCACAGAATGAAGGGTGGAAAACTCATGATGGATGAGACAAAGGTCAAGGCTATACAAGAATGGGAGCCACCAAAAAAAGTTTCAGAGCTAAGATCTTTCTTGGGCCTCGTCAACTATTATCGACGGTTTCTTAAGGATACTCGGCTAAGGCCGCACCCTTTACAGACCTCTTGAAGAAGAACAAACAGGAGTGGTCCGCCCGATGTCAAAATGCCTTCGAGGGGTGGAAGAAGGCAATTCTGGAGGAGCTTGAGCCTACCAAACCTCAGCAAGCCATTGGAGCTACACACGGAAGCATCGGATTTGGCCATTGTGGAATGCGTATGAGAGCCGTAAGCTCAACGACACAGAGAAGCGCTATACGGTGCAGGAAAAGGAGATGACTGCCATCATCTATTGCTAAAGGGTATGGAAACACTACTTACTTGTCTCGAAGTTTGTAGTGAAGACGGATAATGGGGCCACTAGCAACTTCCAGTCACAGAAGAAGCTCACTCCTAAGCAAGGCAGGACTTCTTGGCGGAATTGGACTATGAGCTGGAGTACAAGCCTGGTAAGGCCAATCTTGTGGCTGATGCTTTAAGCCGAAAGGCTGAGGCGATGGCACGTCCCAAAAGTTCCCTACTCGATCGGATAAGAGAAGGATTACAACATGACCCCTTGGCCAAGAGCATCATGGGGCTTGCTTGTCTCGGGTGAGGTCTGAGGTCTGAGGGAAACTCTAACACGCTATCGCTAAGTTAGCATTCTGGTCTTAAGCAAATCAGTCCTACCCGCTCGTATCTGTCCCCTCTGTCTCTTGCTTTTGCATTGAAAATGACGGGGTTTATGCGAAAAAGACTTCGATTCTCTTCCTCGTTGAGGAGTTGCTTGCTTCTAGTACTGCTGAGTAAGTCACTCTCTTCAAGCTGGTGCCTAGTAGCTCATCCCTTGTTAGAAGCTCATCTGCTAAAGCCAATCGCTCCTATCTGGACTCAGTCTATACGAGCATCTCTCTTTAGCAATCAAACTAGTTCACGCGGGAAAGCGTCCATCTTTCTTTTCCGCCTTAGGAGCGAATCTCTGCTTGTTGAAAGACTTCTTCCCTTTCAGAGTCATATAGATAGCTGAACACTCTTTATTACCTATCTATTCTCTGGTAAGGATTCAATCAAAGCAATCCGTACGCTAGTCCTTCTTCCCGCCTTTTCAATAATAGTGCATTCCCGCCTTTCTTTTTCTTTGGCAATAACTATACTTGCCTTCCCGCTTAGATGTCTTCCTCTTTCGATCCTATACTCCCTATTCTCATTCGCTGCTGGAATTCGACCTCCGTTGATGGCTGTTTGGCCGTAAGGGTCCTCGAGTCAGTAGCTAGAAAGCTCCAAAGGGAGAGCAAGCTTCGAGACTAGAAGAAGAGGCTTAAGAGGGGCCAGCAAAGATGCTGGTGGAATTAAGGCTAAGACGAAGTAGCCAAGGCCGGTGAGTGATATCGATCGAGCTCGGTAAGCCAAGACGGGCTCTTGGCTTTCTGGGAGATAGGGGGATATGTAGAGCAGTTATGGAGGGGAGATAGGGTGGGGGAGATAGTGGTAAGACCCTGCCCTGAGGGATGCTATGTGGCTGGGGATATGTAGAGCAGAGGGGAGACCTTGACTTAATGGGGAAG
>Ga0115842_100930_pt1 | contig 11385 bp, 10 predicted proteins | sample InSIn2SAF170_2_FD_83856 | JGI IMG/M metagenome (GOLD analysis project Ga0115842, IMG submission 83856) | reverse complement strand
AATATGTAGAAGGATTTGCGTGACCTACAGATTTAGACAAGAAGACTACGAGCGAGCATTGGTCAGGTGAGCGGGATTCAAGAGAGTCTGCAGTAAGCAGGCGCGACTATGTTGGATACTGATCAGGCTCTATACCTTAGAGTCATTCCACTACTAGAAGGATCCTTATGCACACAGTTAGAGGAAGGAAACACTCAGTTGGCACAGATCAAGGATGTGAGTGTCAACCTCGTGGCATTGCCTATCCAGACCTGAGCTATGAAGTACATTAGGGAGTATCCAATAAGCTCAAGTTCAGGGAGAAGCGCGCGCTACTAGTAATCAGCGAAGTGAAGACCAACAATGAACAAATATTCACCAAAATGGCGTGCTGAAAGAAAAGGAAGACCTAGCTACGCACAGCCAGATATTGGAGGCAACCATTACACAAGCATGTAATGCGTGCCAGAACTCACCATTCCCAAAGACACAGCCTTAGCAGCAAAGATTCAGAAGTTTGCTGCGGTAGTCTAGGAATCAAAGGATGAAATCGACCGAGTTTGATTTTAGTTACAGATGCAAATATCTAAATTGTAGTTAAAGTTGTAGGCAACCACTCTGCTAGAAGTCTGGGAGTAGCACGAAGCAACCATCACAGACGGAATGGCCACTTTAACTGCAGTAGTCAAGGACTGCACAAATCTCTTTAATTAATTAATGGAACTATGGACATCTTTGTAGGAGGACCCAACTCTGGAAAAAATTGGTACAGATATCAGGGGGAAGCAGCATCAATTTAATCAACTCAGGGTGATTGTGTGCACTTTGGCACCATTCCAGTGCTTCGCTCGATTGACGGAAGGAAAATAATGGTGAACACATATTGAGGAGCTGCAAAGAAAAGAGGCCATATTGAAGGCCATGACATAGCCATGGATAGAGAAAGCTAGCCAACTCACTTTTTTAGTTTAGGAAAAATTGAAGACCATCCAACAGACACAAAGGAGGATGGGCCTTACGGTGGAAGGCCCTACTACAAAGAATTTGGTTGAAGAAGTACAACAGGCCACGGTGTAGGGTACTTCTGATTTGCAAGTACTGAAGGTGGAGTTATGCTAAATCCAGGAGAAGATTGTTGTGCCAGTCGAGTGATTCGAAGGCGAGTCACCTAATTGTTGTTGGGGGGCTCTTGCAATAGGATTCGTGGGGTCATTTTGGTTAAATTATGTAGTGTCTTTTTGAAAGAATGTAAAGTCTCTGTGAAATGTAGAAGCAGAGGGAAAAGCTAGTATGAGTCAAAGGGGCTTTATTCCCTTAGGTGGGTAGGTGATAAGAGGTTTTTGAGACTTGCCCATGGTCTGTGGACCATGGTATTGTAAGAAAAATGTTATATATAGATGAGTCATAGCAAGTCTAAAGAAGTGACTTTTTGTGAATAATCATTGCAAGGGAAAGGTGCTAAGGTATGAATGGTTTGTTTCATGTACTTAGGCAAAAGGGGAAGGATCCTTCACCTAAGTCTATAGAGACCTTTGTAAGTCCACAGGCTGAGTGCGTGGGTCCCTGCAGTTGAGTGTGCAGGGAAAAGGAGTCTGTACTTAAACAATTTTATCTAATAAAGACTGTTTTGAGCCAATTCTGATGCATCTATGCCTTATTTATTGCTTTTGTAAAGTTTATGTATCTTCACTCTCTGTTATGATTTATACAAATTAATGATTATTTACTACATAAAACTGGCATATCTATAATAGTTATGCACGATAAGTATAATTAGGAACCTTCACAAAGATCTAGAAGTTGTTTAAAGAGAATTACATTAATTATATGTTCGGAATGCTTAGAGGTGCGTAAAGGTATATCTAAGCCATAAGGACTACAGGAACCCATCACATAGGCCTCTAGATGCAGAAACCTAGTTATGTCATCCCCCAAGACTACTTTGGGTGAGACTGTAGCCTGCACTACGCAGGTTGTTGCTAGAAGGGCCAACAGTTAGGGTTTTGTTGGTTGGCTTAAATAAAGCTGAACCTAGGTCAGGCCCCATCAAGCCAACATTCAAGTAATCCTAATTTTTCTACTAACAATTCATATATTGACACAAATAATACTGAAGCATTTCAAAGTTTAGGCTATAAGAATCATCATTTTTTAAACATGGATTACAAATAATTTTGAAAATTTAGAAATCGTGGTCATTAACATCATTGTCTACAACAATTTCATCCAGTATATCATTTTCAATGTTCATGTGATCTTTTAAGTAGTTGATATTATCATCATCCTCCTCTTGAATTACATCATCTTCATCATCATTGAAAGTTGATCGTAGACCATCCACATTGTTATGATATGTATTTGGATCACCATTTTCTATACGATCCAGATTATTTTCTTACATAACATCATGTAACTTTGTATTGTTGTCTTCTTGTGCCTGAACATAACCATCTTTAACATCATCATTGATGTCAATTTATTTGATCCTATCTAATCCCTCTCTCTCAGTTTTTTGGCCATCATTGTTTTGCTCAGTATCCATTAATGCATCATCAAATACATGCCTTAATCTTGCATCATAATGTATGACAAATATCCATTTCGGGTCCAAAATATATTCATAGAAAAATACCAACACATGAATGAGTACATACATATATTAGACATATTAGAATACATATTGGCATATGTTATGACTATAAAAAAGTGTGTTGCATTTATGGCTTGACATGCGTGGTTGTGTTGTTGATAACATACAAATAAATAACATACTATGCAAGTTAAAAAGCATTGAAATGTTTCATAAGGAATTAAGCTAACTCATGTCAACATTTGTCATATGAACTTATTTTATTACAAGATTAATGGTCACATGGAAGATAGCATGTGTTGACATTTCTTTACACATTGTGCTAAAGTGTTGGTTACAAGTCATTCATTATGTATGCTGAGGGTTTTAACCCTAGTCAATATTAAAGCAAAGAATATGTAAGTTTTCCTAAGGGGCTTCTTAGCCTGCTCTGATAACTGCCCTAGTGTTCAGTCTACATTGTTCACTTGACCAGATTATTTTAAAAGATCTGTATAAGTTATTGAGAGGGGCATGTCCTAATGGGAGGAATTGATTTTCATTGTATAGTGGTTGAACCTTAGTAAGATGGAATCTACCCTTGGTGTGGTACCACAATGCTCAGATGTTGTGGCAACTCCTTTCCTAAAAGCCTAGTAGCAGTCAGGGTATTCAAAGTGCTAGTATCTCGTCCATAAGGGATGATGAGCACATCCCTGTTCATAGTTGAATGCGACTGAACCCCTTAGTAATCACCACAACGTCAACTGTAGGGTCTTTGTAACCCATAGGAGGCACCTTGGCAAGTTGGAGGAGAGTCGGATGCCCTTCCATAATCCACAAGCTCTTAGTAGGGGTGAACAAAGGGTTACTACTACATACATGCTTGAAATTTCCTGTTTGAATGCAAATATTTGTGTGTCCCTTCTAGAGCCTCATGAATCCCATGGAGTTGAGACAATTAACCCCAGTGTAAGCTCAAGAGGGTTAACACCCATTTGTGCCTTAGAAAACCTCTGTAGGATAGGAAAAGAGTCGGTACAGATACAGATGTCAATGCAACCACTACAATTGAGCTATCGTGGAAGGGATCAATGGAAGGATGTAAATTCATAGAGGAGGCTAGTTCGGTTAGTGATCATTGAGACTAAGGCCAAGTAGAATGCATAAGGTCTGAAGAGCTCTCTCTCATTTTTCCATGGAATAAATCGAATGCAGGGAAGTGTTGCAGCAATGGATGTGAAGGTTTATACTCATAGAGGGAGACGATCAACCTTATATTTCATCTAGGAGAAACCCTAGTTGTGTAATATTGTTATTAGCACACCCAAATTTCCTTTTAAGTGATTTTACAGAGGAGGATCACATGGTCTAGATCCTATAGCATAGAACACCTATATTTCATCACAAAAGGATTCACAAGATGACATTGGTTGGGATGAATGGGCTAACATATCATTGTGGTAGTTACACTATTGGCTAGGATGGTGCCCACCAAACCATGCATCCTAGAAATCCTTGTTTGAAAATACTTATGGCATGCAGGATGACATTAACTACCCCATGAGCTTAACATATATGTTATTAGCTAAGAGGATTCCTTACTTGTCGAGTCTGCCCATTAGTCCCCACCTAGGGGTGCTAGAGGGGCACCTAAGAAAAGCACCAGGATGAAATGGGTGGGTTGACGTAGGTGAAATCTTGTGGAAGGAATGTTATACCGACTACTCCAGCGTTGGTCAAAAGTGACCCCACTATCCATGTAAGCCTGATGGAGGAGCCTGACGAATAAAAAAGATTAATTGGAATAAGCTTTGGATGGTGTAACAGCTTGAGTCTTGGACAGGTCCCTTAGTTTAGTGTGGCAACAAATTATTTTCTTTTTTGTTACAATTTGGATTGCACTTCCTTTTATGTGTGTAGATTGAATGAGTGATGGTTTTCAAGAATAATGTGAGACTGGTTGAATGACATATTTTATAAATATATCTCAGTTATGTGATTGTTGTTACTATTGTTGTTATAGTTATTTTTGTGTGTAATTTAATTAATTGGAATAAGCTTTGGATGGTGTGACAACTTAAGTCCTGGATCGGTCGCTCAGTTTAGTGTGGCAGCAAATTATTTTCTTTGTTGTTATGGTTTGTATTGGACTTCATTTTATGTGTGCAAATTGAATGAGTGATGGTTTCCAAGAGTGTTATGAGAGTGGTTGAATGACATATTGCATAAATATTTCTCATTTATGTGATTGTTATTATTGTTTTTGTTATAGTTAATTTTGTTTTTAATTTAATTAATTACAGTGATCTTTGGATGGTGTGGTAGTTTAATTCCTAGATTAGTCCTCCAGTTTAGTGTGGAAATGAATTATTTTATTTGCTATTAAAGTTTGGATTACACTTCCTTTTATGTGTGAAAATTTAATGAGTGGTGGTTTTCAGGAGTGTTGTGAGAGTGGTTGAATGATATAGTAGCTTATTCTGTAGTATTTCTTTGCATTGAATCTTTCTAGAGTGTGTAACAACTTTGTTGATTACCGAGAGCATGCGTGCAGTGACTTTGGGTTGAGATTATTTTATACTAGTCATCATCTTTCTTAGCATAGACTTTGCATGACAATCTTGTAAAAATTAAATTTTATATGGATCGATAATTAAATGTAAGAGTGGTTCGACCAACATTAAAATGCAAACAATATAAAAATAATGAAGTTAACAAAGTTTCTTATTCAAATCATTGTGAGATACATGCATTAATATTTTACTACTTTTATGTCTTCACAAACATATGTTGATTCAAAATGAATGGAAGAAGCATTCAATTAATCCTAATTTTTTCTACCAACAACTCATACCATATCTTGAACACTTTAATGATATTGCAATAGGTAATTTGTATTGACACAAATGATATAGAAGCATTTCAAAGTTTAGGCTATAAGGATCATCATTTTTTAAACATGGGTTACAAATAATTATGAAAATTTAGAAGCATTGACCATTAACATTGTTGTTTGCAACAATTTCATTCAATGTATCATTGTCAATGTTCATATGATCCTTCAAGTAGTTAATATTATTCCCATCCTCGTCTTGACTTGTATCATCTTCATCATCATTAAAATATAACTATAGACCATCCATATTGTTACCAGATGTATTTGGATTATCATTGTATATATCATTGATATTGGTGTCTTCTATAAAACCATGTAACTTTGTATTGTTATCTTCTTGTGCTTGAACATAAGCATCTTCAGCATCAACATGGATGTCAATTTATTCAACGTTATCTAATCAGTTTCTCTCATTTTATTGGCCATCTTTTTTTTTCTCAGTGTCCACTGATGCATCATCAAATACATGCCTTAACCTTGGATCATAGTTTATGACAAATATCATTTCGGGTCCATGGAAAATTTTATGGGCTAATATTTGCAAGTGGGCTAATTTTCCATGATTTTTCCAAATAAAAGATTCGCCAATTTCCATTTTTATAAAAATGATTTGCCCATATTTTACAATATAAAATTATTTTAGCTTAAAAATTGCCAACATTATATAGAGAGTATATATAGAATCATTATAAATTTGATTTTTTTTTTTAATAAATACATCAATAAACATTTTATAGTTTGCATACTAGGGACTAGTGAGATTCACCATTGTTTTTAAACTTCAAGATAATTTCTCATCCTTAAAATTTTCCCTGTTCGGGTCCTAAATATCTTCATAGAAAAATACTTGCACATGAACAAGTACATACATATATTAGACATATGTTATAACAATTTTATTGATTAATAAACACATGTAAATATTTGAAATAAATAATGTACTGATAGATTATTTATCACTACCACTTCTTCTTTGAGTTAAACACATAACTGCCCACAATGAATTGGTAGAACATAACACTTCTTATCCTCTTGTAGGAACTTTGAAAAATCTATAGAAAACGATCCACTATGGGTATCATGTATTCGTGTCCTCTCAAATACTTCATACCATCTACACTTAAAAATACAACATTTAAAAGAGCGGTAATCCAACTCAATAATTTCTTCTATTTTCCCAACATATTATAGATTCCCTTCAATAATATTCTTATCTTTTGAGCTTGAACGAATGGATTTCTTGAAGTCAACCATGATTCCACAATCAAAGGCACATTCTAGATGATAATGTCAACCATATGCCCACATTGCTGGATATTTCCTCCCCTCTGAAAAACCATTTATTTTGGTTAAAACAAATATAATGACCAATATTAAAATGGTTAATAGTGTCAAAACTATAAGGAAACAACATTATGTAAAATTCCATATGTACCTTTCTTTCACATCCTCTAGACATGTTTATTTCATCTTCTGTTATGTTTGAATTTATACTTGCATCTTCTATTTGATTTTGAATTTGTTCAGTAACCCTTTCTAGTGTGCATTCTTTGCCCCATTCCCCTTGCAGATCAATAGGAAATGGGGTATTCCTTGGGTTAATTCTCTTAAATTGTCTCCTTGATTCTAACACTTCTTCTCTCTTTTTATCATACAAATAAATACATGTTTTCATAAAGTCCATGTGGTATAGAATGAACTTGTCGAGTATATGTTAGGCCCCTATACTACTAGTGTAACCCCTTATTCTTGTTAGTACAACCCACTTATTATACTGATGTACCCATGTAGTGCCCATATTGTCACTATTGTGCCACATAGAAGCCCACTATTGTTATTATTGTGCCCTTACATTATTATTGTTATGTCGGCTCTGATTATGTTATGACCCCTTAGACTCCTAGATATAGAAAGGAGGTCTGTATCATCCAAGAATTGTTCATTTGCGTAATGTAAAGGAGGTTTCCCCATCAAAGAGGCTGAATTCTAAGGCGTTGATCTCTCTTTTCTATCTTTTTGTGAGCTGGTTTCATAACATTTGGTATTAGAGCTTTGGATTCTAGGGTTTCACTGCTCCAAACAGGCCATCGTGGCATTTTCACTATAACCTTTTTCTGCGATGTTTCAGAAGCTAAGGAAAAAACCCATTTGAGAAGAAATTACGATGAATCTTGGATCCGAATTTTAGAGCTTTTTGTGCTATATTTGCGGAGATATGATCTGTGGAAGTTGGTATTTTTGCATACTCCTAAATTACATTCCAAACAGGTGACCTGGGAAAAATCGTCATAACTTTCTCTCTGAGCATTGGATAGAAATTTCATAAGATGGCATAGAAATAGGATGGACTGTAGTTTCTTGTATATATTTTACAGAGCCAAAGGTTGAAAAAGTGACATGTGGCACTTCATACATTTTCGCTCTTCTGGAAAGGTCTATAATCAGGTCATCTTGGGAGATTGTGCATAAATCTTTCTTGGAGAATCCAATTTGGATCAGACTGGTGACATTAGAAAGAGGACACAGAGGAATACTACAGGTCATAATTAAATAACTTAAAGATCTGAAAGTACATAGTTACAGTCGTTTCAAGATCGAGTTCCTAAAATCAAGAAAAAACAAGATGAGGAAGTTTAATGGCAAGGATCCGGTAAATTGGATACTTCAGATGGAGCAATATTTTGATCTACATGGTGTACCACTATTAAAAAAGGTATGTATTACATCTTCATATTTAGAACCAGATCAATTTTTATGGTATGAAGGGCTTTTTTCTCGTAAACAACTTGTTACGTGGTCAATTTTCACGGAGGAAATGATAGCACATTATGAGGTTACAAAGAGCAACACCACAACAATTGGAAAGAGTAAAAGGGATTTGTGACATAGAAGAAAGCAAAATTATGGAAACCAAGAAGCATACCTCTCATAACTATAAAGATGGAGGTGTTGTTTCTCCCAGCCTTCCACAACCTACAAGGGTTACACCACAACAATTGGAAGAAAAAAGAGAGAAAGGGCTTTGTTACAATTATGATAGCAAATGCACTAAAGGTCATAAGTGTGCTGAGAAGAAGTTATTTTACATAGAATATGAAGAGAAGGAAGAAAAGATCATGAAACATCAAAAGAAGAGGATATACACCAGGACCCCACCCCAGAGAAAGAAGAAATGAATCAGACCATATCTTGTAAAGCATTGGCAAGAATTACCACTCCTCAAACTCTCAAGATAGAAGGACATATCAAGAAGAAAAAGGTGCAAGAAGTGAAAGATCACATTGAGAAAGAAGAAATGAATCTAACCATATCTTGTAATTCATTGGTCGAAATTACCACTCCTCAAACTATCAAGATAGAAGGACATTGATAGAAGGACATATCAAGAAGAAAAGTGTTCAAGAAGTGAAAGATCACATCGAGCATCAAGAAATGAATCCGACCATATCTTGTAAAGGATTGGAAGAAATTACCACTCCTCAAACTCTAGAGATAGAAGGACATATCAAGAATAAAAAGGTTCAAGCAGAGAAAGATCACATCAAGCATCAACAACAAGTTCTCCAACTTTTAAAGGATAATTCCACTTCAGTGCAAAATCAAACGAAACAACAGGTAGATCAACATTGTAGTGAAAAATGTTTTGATGTGGGTGATTGGGTATTTTTACTGCTACATCTCAAGCAAGCTATTTATGAGAAGGAAATGTTGGCAATACTACATGCACTTAAAAAATGGCGACCTTACCCAATGGGAAGACTCTTCAAGGATGAGGATGTGGAAGCATTGTTTTGTGCTATTTCTATTATCCAACCAAATTGGATAAACAAAGCAAGGGATGAATGGAAGAAGGACGAAGAAGTATGGCCACTTATTCAAAAGTTGCAAAAGATCCCAATTCAAACAACGTTACCAGAAATTGAAGAGGAAGGAAAAATCATATTGGAACCTGGAGCAGTCACAGAAACAAGAACTTGATAGCTACGAAATCGATCAATTTCAGAGTATCTCATCAAGTGGAAGAACTTACCCACTGAAGATTCCACATGGGAGGACAATAATTTTATACAGAAGCATCAAGAACTACTCAAGCATTGAGGACAATGCTTTTTGAAGGAGAGGGGCATGTTAGACCCCTATACTACTAGTATAACCCCTTATTGTTGTTAGTACAATCCACTTATTATATTGATGCACCCATGTAGTGCCCATATTATTACTATTGTGCCACATAAAAGCCCACTATTGTTATTATTGTGCCCTTACATTATTATTTTTATGTCGGCTCTGATTATGTTATGACCCCTTAGACTCCTATATATAGAAAGGAGGTCTTTTCATTTGTATCATCCAAGAATTGTTCATTTATGTAATGTAAAGGAGGTTTCCCCCTCGAAGAGGCTGAATTCTAAGGCGTTGATATCTCTTTTATATCTTTTTGTGAGCTGGTTTCATAACAGTATAGCACTTTCATCTACACCAATTACATGTCAACGTGCTAATTTCAAACTCCAAAGGCCATGTTATTAATTTGACAAATAAATTACAGAGTAAATTAATGAGTGCAATAAAAACAACCACAATCATGTTGAGTTTACTTAATAATTTCTACTTTAACACCATTAGATTGTGGTTTTTCTCCATCAATAATATCTAATGCTCATTCTTCATCCCAGAAGTGTGGCCCATCTTCGAAATCCTTACCAAGAAATTCACATAGCAAGAAAAATTCTTCATTTAATACATACCCTTCAGTGATGCAACCCTCTAGATGTGCTTTTTGTTAGATATATTGTTTTAGGCTTTTCATATACCTTTCAAAGAAAAAAAATCCACCTCATCGATATGACACACGTCAATTTAATGTCATCAACTAGGTATATAAGTAAATCGACTTGTAGGTCTATGAAACTTGTAGGGAGCTCCTTCTTAAATACACATACAATTTCTGCATTTTCTTTCTTCCATTTTTGCACTTCACATTCATGGATCTCCTTGGTTGTTACCCACCTAATATAAGAATATTAAATTAGTATGAACCTTTAGGAAAAAATTAAAATGAAATACAATATCTCTATTTCTCTCACACATGAACATTCCATACCACATACCTTACAAATGCTAACAATCAACTTATGACATTCCTCAATTCAATGATAAGACATGGATCCCCCTAATCTCCAATGGCATGATATGCTATCAAACACATTTATCAAAGATAATCATTAGTTATTTTTGTCGCACAATAGAATATCATAATATATTTAGTACCTAATCAATTTTACCAATAAATTTTAAATAATGATATATAATACCTTCATAAAATTATGAAAACCACATATTTTAAATCCTATGATATTTCCATCAACTGAAAAAAGATTTATTTAATGATGAACCATAGAAGGTAGGTGTCCTTATTGAACATATGACATTTTTTAGTTGATCTAGCTTCTTTTTTTTTTCAAAATCCATGGAGTTTCTCCATATTTTTCATTTTCTCTGTTTGCCCACAAGTGTTCTCTATCAAATTTGGTACGTGAAAGAGAAATATCTCTCCTCGAAGACAAGGTGTCCTTCTCTTTGCCTGTTATTTGTCAAAAAATTTAATCTATGAAATTTTTGAAGATGTGCATGGAATCTAATAGGTGAGATATTAATAGTTCCTTCCAATATGGGAGCTCATAAAATATGGATTTACTTTTCATCCCTTTTGGCATCTTAATTATAACTTGTCCAGGTTATTCAATAGAATCACCCAAATCAAAAAAATCCTTCCAAGCTTTCAATTCAGCAACTTCATACTTCTTAATCCAATCAATTGGACCCATAATCATGAGAGGGCCTCTATTTTCAAATTTTCCATAAAATTGATTCTTATGGCGATTTCTAAACCTATGATATGGTGGTAGAAAAAACATGTTGTTTGCATAAATTAATT
>Ga0115842_100512_pt1 | contig 11396 bp, 8 predicted proteins | sample InSIn2SAF170_2_FD_83856 | JGI IMG/M metagenome (GOLD analysis project Ga0115842, IMG submission 83856) | reverse complement strand
TGACCAAAGCAGCCAGAATGGTAAGTACCAGCATCACACCGTAGGGATCGTACGCCTCGACTGCGATCGTGAGGAAATCGAACAACGGGTCTAGACCATGGTGCTCGACTAAGAAGAATACTGTAAAATACCAGGGCCAGACGTAGACGCGTGCATAGATTGATGCGACAAGAAGCAGTGCACCCACAAGAATGGACGTTGCGCGCATTCGTAAGCCGAAAAGTAAAGCAATGTAATGCATTAAGCAAACCCGATGAATTTTTCTGCGGAGAAGGATCATGATGATAGTCACTGGTACCATACAAATTTCTGCATCTATGACACAGGGACCTATCTCCAAGATGAGTATTGGACCGAGCGCGAGGAGATAAAAGGGTATGAAAATTAACGACATGCCTGCTAGGTGCAGCAACACCGTGTAAGTACCGGACCATAGAAGCAATTGCTCGGGTAGAAGTGGTTTGCTGATGATCGACCATAATGCTAGCTGTAAGATAATAGCTGCAGCTTGTAGTAAATGAGTCGTGTCGATATTGGGCAAAGCATTGTCTCGTGTTGACAATGGTTTAATCCCATCGTCTAGCTCACGCGGCGGTTTGCCAAATGCGCCAAGAATGGCGGTAATGACATAATGGACAAGAAAGCATGCGCCGAAGAACTGAGTCCAGGGTATGCCCTTGATCGCGTAGAGCTTGATGGACTGTAAAACAGCCACGACCAGGAGAACCCCTCGCACAATGTGAAGGATGGGTGTTGCCGTGCCTCGCGCAAGCTGGAGAGAGTGGTGTTCCCTACTACTAGCTACAATCTGTACTGCGTGCTTGGGACCATCGGTGAAGCTGTAGTAGAGGAGCTGAAATGATATGACCAGGAAGTCTGCTAGGCAGAAAATTGGTGAAGTCCGGATAAGGCGGGCGAATTCTTTCTTGGTTCCACAGACTCGTCCACTATCTTGAAGACATGTATTGACAGTAATGGCTGCAAGAGCCCCGAACACGGTTTGCCATGATGCCTCCCGAGAAGAGGTCAGTGGGGCATTATCGACAGTAGCATTCTGGATCTGGTAGCTTTGCGAATTGTATCCAGCTGTTTGCACAGCAAAGGTAGCGATTGCGGTTGTCGAGGGTATTGTAAGGCGTGAATCGATTAGGCTGTTGATCTGTTCCAAGGCCTGACTGTAAGAGCGCTGTACTAGGTACACTGTACTAGGTACACTGTACATGTTAACTGTTGGTGCCACCGTACGAGAGTGAGATACTCACGTGAGCTCAAATTAAGGCTCTGCCATGTTTCGATGCAACCCATGGACAAGTAATCGAGCTTCGAACACTGTTACAAGAGTGACAAAGAAGAAGAACGTAACAACCGAAATCCATGTCGCGAAGAAGAATTAGCTGCACACCACGGCCACTGACTTCACAGCCCCATGGATGTTTGGTGTGCAACTCGAATGTTGGGGCCAAGGGAAGCCTGAACTTCAAAAAAGGACGGGTCGTAATGGGTAGAGTGTGCCGCATTTCCAACGTGCTAATGCAAGGTGCAAGACGTGCCCGTAACAACAGTGCATGCCAAGTGCATGCTAAGCCAAGTCATACCAGTTTCACTCGAGTAAAGTCCTGTAGCTCGATTGCATCTGAGTAGTTAGGTATATCCGCGACTGGGGACCTGCAGGCTAGGCAGACATTTGTAGAATAAATACCAGTGCGTATGTAAGAGTCGTTGAAGTACTGGAAGAGTTAGAATCTGAATCTGAACCTGAACCTGAACCTGAACGCATATTAGTTCTTGGATGAAGAATTTAGCCGAGTAAGTGCACTCAAGCATACCTTCAATGTTAGATACTACCTGTACTTACAGTACAAGGGTAGGAACGATTGACAATGAGCTATCCAACGCCAGGTACATTCTGCTTTTAACTCTTCCAAGGAAGCTTAACGCCCTGAGTATTGATTAGCTTCATCGTCATTATCAGCAACGTGATGTTAGCTAGCACCACGGAGGACCAGGTACAATAGCAAGACGTGAATGTGTCGGAAGATGCAATTAATGTCATTCGATGGACAATCACAACCACAATGCATAAGTACCTACGCAAGCAATACTCAAGCATAGAAAGCTAAATACCATGTTCCAGGTTTGCCAAGCTCAACTCCTGCGCAATATTGAGTCTCAAATACTTCAATACATCGGCACCTGTGGTGTCCTCTGCCTTGAAACGAGAACGCCAATCCCAACCTCGTTGTACATCGTCTGTCTCGGTCTCGGTTTCAGCTTGCTTCCCCACCAACACGGCACTGCCTAGACTCTTTCCACCCAGACTTTCTTCTGACCTTGCGAGCATTTCACTGCCCATCATGCTGAAACTGAAGTTTGAATTTGTGCCGGAGCTTATGCTCTTTTTGAGCATTGCGTGTGGACTTGGTGGTGCACTTCCGTGGTATTGACGTAGAGCAGCTGCGAGACACTCTTCTGTAGCAGCATAGACTCGATCACTGACTGTTTGGAGGTCCTCGATGGCTGCAAGGATTGCATATAATTGATCCGAGGCAAAGATTCTTTTACCGCCGTTCTGATCGGCCATCAATGCTGTTGCTTCTCCTAGTAGGGTTAGCAACCCGTCGACTTGAATAGCTGATTGTCTTTCCGGATCGTATAATCCTCCGTAAATAGAATCAGCCGCACTGTTGATGGCTGCAACAAGTGTTCTGGCTGCAACTTTTTTGTTCGGAGGTGTGCTGTCCCTCAATGTGTAATACCTTCTCATACAAGCATAGCCGACAAGATAGAATTGTAGCACTTCAACAGCTTCAGGATCTGCACTAGCGAAACCTTCCAACGCAGCTTTTGGGTTACTGACGCTGACTAACTGAGAAAGTGCTCGGTCCATATCTTGCTCTGCCGGATATGCTGTCGATTGCACTAAACAGTAACTGTTGAGTAGATCAATCACCTGACGCACCTTACTTTCCGATCGGCTCCTAGCGTAGCACATCAGTGCAATACCATAGTCAGTAGTGGTATTCACCAGGTGATCACCAAATTGTTCAGATACATGACGAGATTCTTCAGTAAATCCTAGCTCTCCACATAACGCGCTGAGTCGTGATGCTCGTTGCGCCGTGGTTACCGTGAGTTCGTCAAGAAAATGTGCTACAAGCCTCTTTGCAAGCTCTTTATCGTCACATCGACTAGCGACAGAAATGGCAATTTCCCAACCTTCAATGACCGAGTTGTCTGAAATTTGCAACTCTGAGGTTTTGAAAAGCTCCTCGGCATAATATTCGAGTGCTTCGTCCTTGGAAATAGGCGCTTTGCTGGCTCCCATTGTCAAAACCATCAAATCGTCAGCATCAAAGCCCTGAGGTACAGCGGCCGAAGTCAACCACCCTGACCAGGAGCCTATTTCCGCAACAGCAGAGGCGATACACAATGAGTAAGTCTGAATCATTGATAGAGCTGTTAGCATATCCCCCTGTAGTGCGGCAGCGATACCGAGCTCAATTCGAGATGTTGGATTCAATTGAAGAGAATCTTTGGAGGAAGGATCTGTGATAGCTAAGAATGATTCTTTGAGGCGGTTGAGATATGATCGATCACCAAGACTGTCATCGTGGTTAGGATAGTTTGCTCGACTGACATCGAAGCTCCATTGTTGAACCTTGTTTTCTGGTTCACCATTCCGCCACACTGTGAGAAGAATAGCTGCTTCCAGCCAATCGTTCGAGATTGTTACAATGTCCTTGGTAACACCTAGCAGGATTCCGTAGATCGTCTGTAGGCGGGCATATATTTCGTAGGGTAGTCCTTTTCTTGATGGGTGCATGACCGCGAAGTTATCTTCTGCTTCTGCCTCTAGTAGTTCATCATCTTCATAGGGGTCGATCTCCTCACCCAACTCAGCGAGCGCTTGCTCAACCTCTGTTCGATATGCGACCCAATCAGGTCCATTCATGTCGAAATCAGTAGTCTGAACAATTGGACCAACATTCAAGACCTGTCTTAACTGCAGAACGGCCTTCTGAATTGCTTGGAGTTGAACACCGGAATAATTGGCATCCTCGAGTCGTATACCAGTATCTCTCTTCGCATGACTGAAATCTGCTTCTCCAAGCAGTTCCATTGCCTCGTCGTGCTTAGCTCTTGCTACAAGACCTTCGATAACGTCCCAGAAGAATTCATCAGAGATTACATTGGGCTGCGCAGCCTGGACACGATTGTAGGAGTACTGCAGAGTACCGTGATAATCGTTCAACCAATTAAGCAGAACTTCTGGCAGATAGATAGCAAATTCATTGTCGCCCTCTTGCATCAATCTTTTGCTGTTGTATAGCCTCAAGATAAGAATCGCAACAAACCGTGCGTTTTCAAAAGCTGTTGCACCATGACCCGGACCGATACCAAGTTCTTCCTCTTTTCTCCTCCGCCGCGAGGTGGTAGAACCTTCCCATAGCCGTTCGAGTTGCTTGGCTGAGGAAATTAGTCTAGCCTCGAATATATTGTCATCCACGTCTTGGTTGTCTTCTTGCAAGGAGCGTAAGAACTGTTCAGTGTGTACAATCATTGTGTCGGGATCGTTCTCTAGGGTAGCTGGAGGATACCTCCGTGTTAGGTCTCGTGCAAGGTCTGGAACATAGGATTCGTTTCCTTTGCTGGGAAGAGCGGAATATTGAGGATCTCGAATAGAGATTCGCTGGGTGGACTGAGCCAATTTTTGTTGTGGCTGGTTGATTGTGCTGAACTTCATCAATGACGGCGTAGCTCCAGCTGCTATGTTGTTGAAGCCGAAATCCTGGCTCTGCTGGGTATATTCTTCGTCTTCCTCCATATCTTCGTCATACGAGTCAGTCGACAGTCCGAAGGTGTTGCCATGTCGCGCCGAATCTATGTTGTTGCCAGCGGCCAGATCGTTGGAAGGAATGTCTCTCGCATTTTGAGCATATCGCAACTTGCTCACACCAGTGCCCAATTGTGAGCTGCCAAAAACTTTCGAAGGAGGAGGTACTAAAGGTGTTGTGCTTGCCAGCTCTGGAGTCTCGTTGTTGTAGAAATTACGAGTCTTCCCTTTGACTATTGGTGTAGATGCTGTACTCGACGAGTAATCGGCAGTGAAGAAGTTAGCCATGATTTCTGGAGTACCATAGGACGTCTGCGTGTCATGTAGAAGAATGCAAGACTGTCGCGGAAGAGGTGCGCATATTGTGAGGCTGCGAAGGAATATTTAGACGATCTCGATATTATTTGGTTGCGAATTGTCGCATGTAAAGTGACCTTCACTCTCCAATAAACACTGACGACGCGGAAAACGCGACTTCGTTCTAGGTTACCGCATTTGGCAACGCGAAGCCACAGTGTTTGCGCCACATCAACTCTGCCACATCTCGGCACCACATTAAATCAGCGTTCAACTTGACGTCCTTCATCCAATGCCCAACAACCCATCACCATGTAGCAATATGCACTCCATCCAGATGTTTGGTCCTCGATGATTCTTCACATTGACAACGTGTATTTGCCAGTGTAAGAAGTTCAAAGATGGCCGACTCCCGCGCTGAAGCTAAAACAAAACGTTCATCACTTGAAGCCTCGGCTCTTACTCTCTGCTCAAATTGATGATATAGCTTGGAGGTAATCTCTTTCTACGCAAGATCCCCTTGTTGCCTCGTCTTAAAACATCAATACCATCACTTTGCTAGCCTACAGCTCTGTAGTTTAACAATAGTCAAACTTCCCGGGAGCCCCCCCAAACTGCTTTGAAGCCACGATCAGATAGATACTTTCTTTATCGATCACTCGACGTCATACTCCTATCCGCTTCGAAGTCCTCTTCATCCACGGATACGTATACTCCAGATCCAAGTGTCTGAGAGTCCCCTAAAACACACCGTATCATAACACCAGGCTTAGTAGGAACCAGGTCTAACTCCAAATCATTCCCCCACAAAACAGTAAATCGCACCTCTTCAACCATGCCATCCACAAACTACAAATTCCAAGGCTGGCTCGGCCTCAACAAAGATGCCATAAACGGCAAAATGGTCTGGCAGGACTATGAGCCCAAGAAATTCGCCGAAAACGATGTCGACATCAAAATCACTCACTGCGGTGTCTGTGGTTCTGATATGCATACCTTAAGATCCGGATGGAAAAAGGCCAACTACCCCGTCTGCGTCGGCCATGAGATCGTCGGCCACGCCGTCCGAGTTGGTTCCCAAGTCAAAGGCATCAAAGTTGGTGACCGTGTCGGCGTTGGCGCACAATCCGGAGCATGCATGAATCAAAAAGGCGACTGTGAGCAATGTGCCATGGGACTGGAACAGCACTGCCAAATAGCTAGCACAAGCACATACGACAGCAAATATCCGACGGGCGAAAAGTCCTACGGCGGGTAAGCCCTTCCCTCACCATCCCGGCGCGTCCCCATCCCATCCCATCCCCTCCCATGCTATTCAATCCCTTCCCGTCTTAGCCAAACCTCCAACTCACAACCCACCCCAGGTACGCCGACTACTGGCGCGGTCCCTCAACCCACGTAATCCCGATCCCCGCCTCCCTTCCCTCCGACACCGCAGCCCCTATGCTTTGTGGAGGGATAACTTCGTTTAGCCCCCTCCGACAGCACGGCGCCGGCCCCACAAAATCAGTAGGCATAATCGGCGTCGGCGGGCTCGGGCACTTCGGCATCCTCTCCGCCGCTGCCCTGGGTTGCAAATCCATAGTCGCCATCAGCCGCACCTCCTCCAAAAAGTCCGACGCCCTAGCCATGGGCGCAACACACTTCATCGCCACAGACGAAGATCCCAAATGGACCAGCAAAAACCGTAACAGCATCGACATCCTCATCTGCACCGTCTCGTCCCCTCAAATGCCGCTTCAGAAATACCTCAGCCTCCTGCGGTTCGACGGCGTATTCGTCCAGGTCGGCGCGCCTGAAGAAGCGCTTCCGGGTTTCAGCGCGTTCTCGCTCATAGGCAAGCGCATTAAGCTCACTGGCAGCTCGACTGGGAGTCCGCAGGAAATCAAGGATATGCTGCAGTTCTTCGCGGACAAGGGTGTGAGGAGCTGGAATGTTAATAGGCCTATGAAGGAGGCGAACCAGGTCTGTATTGATTTCGAAAAGGGGTTGCCAAGGTATAGGTATGTGTTGGTTAATGAGAAGCATGCGAATGAGGTGGCGAAGTTGTGAAACGTCTCTGTTGTTTGTTTGTCCTTGCTCTCGAATGGGTAGGCTCTCTGGACGTATACAGTACTGTGCCCTCCAACTCTTAACGTTAAATTGAGCGGTGGTTGGGACTGCGTTTTGTAGTGCTTGCTCGGCTTTGGCACGAATAAACACCGGTTTAGCATCAGATAGTAGCTTGAATCAGTTTATAGTACCGAGACAACAGTTGCCGTTTATTGGTCAATATAAAGCGAAAGTAGTATACAGTTCGTGTCGAACTTTAATATCAAGAGCTAGAAGGTACTATATAAACTACCTAAGTATATACCCGCAAAGAATGGAGAAAACTTGCTTGACCGCTTAGCTCTTTCTACTTTATCTTTAGCGATGATCCCATTTTTATCTATGAGAACGAATCCTCACTACGATCGATGTTTACTTGATACGACAGGAGCTTCGACAGTGTATTGCTGTAATGCAAGTGGTCAGTGAGCCACTATAGTCAAGGGTCACGGGCATTTGGTCTTACTTCGGCTGCATCGAGTATACGCAGCTCGACCTCTGCTTTGCGTGATCTGTTAATGTCCGCATTGGTAGATGGCGCTCGCGTGACATATGATGAGGTTCACCGATCCAAATGTATGGCACGTAAACAGGGGGCAGTGCTGCCAGGTGTACTCCAGCGGTGAGAGGCGATTTTGGCCGTCGAGCAACATGTGGCAGTGATTTGACCTTCTACTGCACAGGATTTCGCAAATAGGACACTGCGACGCTTCATTACAAGTGCAATTTTCGTGATTGCAAAAGATTAGCAGGGTCGACCCTTCAACTAGGCCGCTCACGTACCAGAAGATTTCAGTGGTCCAACTGCATGAAGACACATCACTGCTCACCCATAGCCGATGGTTGCAGCAGTTATACCGAGACAATACGGTGGTGTTCAATGAGCTACATGTCTACCGCCAGCCACTCTCTGCAACTCAAGATTGGTACAATTGTTACCCATGATCCTTCGGCTTTCACAAGGCAGATCTGAAATCCGAAAATGTTGATTCTCACCTGATATGTTGGCGGCACTCTTCCCATGCGTCATATTTATGCGAGGACGATCGCTTCGCAGTATATAGCTACCAAAACGCTTGGCTGAAGCCGGATTTCTCGATATACTTCTGAGTCGAGTCACAGCAAAGACTACCAGACTTAAGACGGAAGCTTTCAAGGCCGACGAGCACCCAACTGATTCATTTCACAAAAGGCTGATTGACACTCAAATTCAGAAACTTGACCCCTTCCCTACTGCATCTGACACTGCCGCCATAATGACATTACCGAACACCACAAGTGCGCTCTATCCCACCAGGCTCCCGGAAAACGACATTCGGTTGCTCCACATCTTGCCATCGACCGAGGCCGACTCTCCCATGGTATGCGAGCTACGTCAATATGCAGTCGCTCAAGCCATCGACTATGAGGCGCTCTCCTACGTATGGGGCAACCCAGACGATCTAGTCGCAATCTCATGCAACCGACTTAGCGCCCGAGTTACAAAGAACCTCCGAAATGCCTTGTGGAGGCTGCGTGACTCTAAAATCGCAAAAACCATCTGGGTAGACGCTTTGTGCATGAATCAAACCGACACCGAGGAGAAGAATACCCACGTGCCACTCATGGGCCGAGTGTACTCGAGGGCTACCAACACAATTGTTTATATTGGCGAGGCAAGCCAGAAAGACGCCGACAGAGCTAAAGCTGCCATGACCACGGTAGCCAATTTCTTCGACAGTATCCCAAAGATGCCTGCTGACATCGTGAATCCAGAGGATATCACGGCGGGCCAGGTGATCATAGGGCAGCTCCTCAAATACTTGCCAGAGCACCCCCCTTTGAACGTGCCTTGGGACGACATCAATAAGTTCTTCGAGGCAACCTGGTTCGAACGCGTATGGTGTGTCCAAGAGATCGTGCTTGCACGTAGCTCAGGTGACAGCTCCTATGTGATGTATGGCCAAGCCCAGATCCCATACCATGTCACTTTGAAGACGACATGGTGCTTTGCCATAAGTGCAATGCTTAATCCCAGATTTTGTCAAGGATTTATTCCACCATCGAAAATTGCCGCCTGTATTCAATTCTCCGATATCCAATCTAATGAGAACTATCTACTCCAAACATTAGATTTCTTCAGAGATCATGTGGCGACTAACCCACGCGACAAAGTTTATGGACTCCTGGGTATCTTACACCAAAGATTTGGGTTTGATGCTTCGACTATCGGCGTGGATTATGCGAAGCCAGTCACAGAAATATACACTGATGCTGCTTCCGAGATTCTCTATATGGATCAGAATCTTTCCCTGCTGGAACATATTGCGTATCCTATCGACCATGCGATTGACTCTATTCGTCAATCTTGGGTACCGAGATGGGATTACGCACAAGATGTGAGTTTTTCATTTAAGACGAAGAGGAAATTCCGAGAGTCATTGACAGACAGTTCGTCAGATAGTAGTGACACTGCCAGTGTCTACAGAATTTCAGGGGATAACCTTCTGGTACACGGTTTCCAATACAGTCATGTCAAATGGACTTCATCTCCACTATTTCCGGCGAAGAAGGATACGGAGGGGGCAGACCAGATGCCTGGCTTTCGAGCTACGTTTTCGGAGTGCTGGCGACGAAGCCAGCGAAATCGATCGACCTGCTTTGATAATCGGGATGAGTTACTCAGCATGGCCCGAACATTCTCAACAGCAAGAGAGATTCCAATGTGGAAAGACCAGCATGTAGATGAATTCCTCGCTGATTTCCTTGACTTTGTTCATCACAACATAGAGCAGTGCTCTTCCAGCTGCCTTGGACCTGCCAAAGATAGTAAATACGTTGTAAGGGCTGATGGTAGCAAGCGCACAGGATCGCGGGAGCGATACGCCAGAATCTTTGACATGGGCTGTCGTCGTCGCAGATTCTTCCAGACGGAGCTTGGCACCTACGGCGTCGGACCTGACTGTATGCGAGAGGGAGACGTGGTCGTGGCGCTAATTGGAGGATCTACACCATATGTACTTCGCCCGACACCGAAAGGGTACTTGTGCCTTGGTGTAGGTTATATTTACGGGCTTATGGATGGCAAATACTTCAAGAATCTGATCGAAAATGGGGCGGAGAAGGAGCAGTTCACTCTGATCTGAATTCGGCGCCTAGGTGACTCCCATCTAACACGACTCTTGTCTTATCAGCACCCTTTCCCACATCCATGGTCGTCATTACACAAGTGGTGTGGGCGGTTGCTTCCGATCTAGCCTACCAAGATCGACTATCACGCAGTGAGCTCGAGCTTAAGGAGACCCAACTTCTACTCCGAATGCTCATACTAAATTAGGATGCAAAAGAGACGAAGCAGGCCCTCATCGCTTGGCACTAGCAGCATGGTGACCACGTTCGTGACTTCCAGCACTAAGTGACAGCCCTATCATGCTTACAGCCCACCAGACGACATAACGGCATGTAATGTTGCGAGCAGCACAACTCAGTGCCTCACCACCCAAGCATAGAGTCTCAGCACCCACAGAAGCGGGAACCGCGACACATCCATAGAGACCACAGGGCTCAGTGTTCGCCTGATCCACAAGATCTGCGGCTATTCGAACTCATCGAGAAACAGGTGGTGTAGTAGGTCTATCCTGATCTACTGCCAGTGCTGACGGTGACTGATACACGTTTTGCAGCACTACCTAGGTAGCCTTGACTCACTGAAGAATAGCAAGATACAACCGACAAGCCCGGGCACGACACTCTTACCGTACCCATGTAGTAATACCCTTCAGGTGAGCGTAATAGTTCGCAGACGGGCACCTTTCTGGTGTACTGTAATATCGCTTTTGAAATAGGGGTATTTCCGGAATTGATATATTTATTGTTAGAAAGTAGAGCCGTCAGCGATTACTCTAGCTACGTACGTAGGTGTGTCTGCTGATCAGAGGTGCAGCAGAAACCATAGAGAATCTTTCAAAGATGAACAAGCAGTCCCATTGTTGCCCTAGCTAATGATACACAAGAAGCACCAATACGCTTTTCACAATTCCCTAATCCCAAGACAAGGCTACAACCTAAAAGATATCATCACAGACCCTCCAATCCTTCTCGTCCCTTCGTCTCCAATAATCCCCATTGAACTCCCAATAAGCCTCCCCAGTCACAGGATGCTTCTTCTGCGCAAAGAACTTGGACGCCCACTCCT
>Ga0115842_100928_pt1 | contig 11421 bp, 10 predicted proteins | sample InSIn2SAF170_2_FD_83856 | JGI IMG/M metagenome (GOLD analysis project Ga0115842, IMG submission 83856) | reverse complement strand
TCAACGAGTGAAGGATCGACTGGTGGAATATCAATATTATAAGATGGTTGATTAGTAAGGTCAGATGAATCACCATCAGGGGAAATATGTGAGAGAAAAAAATAATTCTTCATCAACTAATTGATCTTCCAGTTTAGTGACTAGTTCAGGTCCAACATATGGAACATAAAAAGGAGGACATGGAACAAAAAGCATATATGATTCTTTCTCACGGAGCTGAAATTATCCTTGATCAGGGGGACATTAAGATTTTGATTCAAAATATTTCCTTGACATCCTGACTAAGAAACGAAACTTCTCATCTAAGAACTGCTAGTCCACATGCTCATCCAGAAATTGAGAGCAAAGATGAAGGAATCGATCAGCAAAGTGTTCAAGAGATTCATGCAATTCCATTCTAAGATGATCAATTTCATCAATAACATCTTGATACTCATATTTGTCAAAAATGCGAGGAATATCGTTAACTAAATTCTTGAAAGATTAAATAGAAGCAATGGAAAGAGAATAACACCATTGCTTCACACGACCATCTAATGTAAGGGAAAATAATCACGCGAGGATTTGTTCAAAATAAACACCACTTGAAAAAAAAAATGAATTAATTCAACTACGTAATAAAGGATAGTTATTGTACCCTTGCCATTGAATTTAAAATATGACAAGTTATGTAAAAATTTTGTGGGGATTGAAAGATCTAAAGCTTCAAAAAAAATTGTTGAGAATTCAATAGGGCAATGGGAGGTTAAGTATAGATGGCTTCAAGACATGTTGTGTTGGTTGAAGATGTTGTTGCTGTAGGTGGTTGGATTGCTGCTACAAGTGTTACATATGCTTCACATGTGTTGGAAGCATTGGAGATGTTAATGCTACATGTGTTGGAGGTGCATCTATCGACATTGGAGGCAGTTGGATGACTTGATGTTGTTGCTGCAGGTGTTGGAGATGTTTCTATAGGTGCTGGAGGTGTTTGGACATGTTTTCATTGCTGCTTAAGGAGCTGGAGGTGTTGGTATTGATGAAGAGTTTGGAAAACTAGGGACTACATGTCACTAACTTTTTACAAAGGTTCTTGTCTTATGTCATCAATTGTAGACTTGTCACAAAGGCTTGGAGGTGTGTTTAGGAGTTGATGAAGGTATCCAAGAAGTTTGGTAGAGTTCTGAGCTAAGTTGAGTAAATTTTCCTTATGCTCTACCCCAGTCGCTCCCATGCAATTTATACATGCATCTGAGAGGCTCCTGTCGCTAGGAAGCAAGCTTGTGCGTGAATCTAATCGAAATTAGCTAGTGTTGTGCCTGCGACTGAGGCTTAAAACAAGTTTTTCTTTGGATTCCTCGTGCATTTCAGCTAATTTTTGTATTGTGATGATGTTCTTAATCATGACTTTTAGGTATATGGTCAGAAAGGTAATGGAGCTTCTACAAGTTGGTTAAACTATAGAATATCCATCAATTAGTGTAGTTAGTGGCTTGATCAAGTCAATGAGCTGAATTTGGATCAAATCAAGCATATGAACAAAATTTGTGGAGCTCAGTAGTTTTTGGTAATTATTGAGTTGAGAACCTCAGGCCATCCATATATTGGAGGAGGCTCAATGATATTATGGTTTATTCTCTTGAGGTGTTTAGTGAGTGAGAGATCAGAGGATTGTGTTCAAGTTGTAAGAGTTGAGTGATGCAGAATTTCTGAAGCAGTTCACATGTGTTGCATCAGATAACTAGAGCATGTTTCAGCCAACATTTTGAGTAGAGAATGAGGAGATGAAGAAGATATTTCTTGTATATCTTGTTGGTGGTTGGTAGTAGCTTGTTTATCCTCTTGGTTGTGTGCAACATTTGTTTGTGATAAAATTTACTTAATGCAAAGAGGGTTTTCACTGACGTATTCTTTAGATTATCTTATGCAGTGTTGAAGAGATTGTGTTACAGATTTGGTTTTTGATTGTGTGCTTTGAAGATATGTTGTTGTGGTGTTCATGTTGAGAAATTCTCGATTCTAGTATGAAAATGTATGAAATGAGAACCACATAGAGGAGTGGAGTTGGAGAAACTTGGTGAAATCAATGTAAGTGAGCAGTTTTCTCAATCCAATGGTAGTTTGATATTTCAAAAGAAACTGGGTGAGGCTCGTTGGTCGTGGTGGCTTCCAGCAGATTGGAGTTTGTAGAGTCGATTTATAGTTTATGAGTAACTGAGTGATAATCATTGGTCGTGGTGGCTTCCAACAGATGGTAGTCCATAGATCCGCATGAGAAAGAGATGTTCATTTGATAGTAGCGAGTGTTAACGCTATGTAAATAATTTTCTTAACATAATGAATATTTGTGCAATGCAGTAGCAACAAGTGGTTTTTTTTACTTGGAGAGGGTTTTCCATCAGAAATTATCTAGATTGGATCATTATATTTTTTTCATCCATTTCGATGCATTTGGAGTGAATAAAGTGGAGGAATCAACTCACGTGACCATTTTTACTGACGAGACCTAATTTGGAAAAATGGGGTCTCAAACCTTTCGAGAGCTTTTGAGGCACCACACAACATTTTTTTGGGGTAAAAATTTGTTGCTTTATTGTGGCACCATTTCATGTTATGAAAGAAGTGCGTTAATCAGAGTCCGTATGAAAAAAATATGCCATTCAGAAGTTGACCTTCCTATTTTCAGACCTATAATTCAGGAGGATGCCGTGTGAGCCCCCATTATTCATGGAAATGGGGCTAGCCCCCCCCCCCCCTCTTTGTTGCATCAGACACAAGAGGGGGGTCATGGGGGGGCGTAGCCCCCTTTGTCGGGGCGTTTCAAGCGGGTGGTAGCCCCCCTATACAGGGTTTGGGGCAGAGCCCCACGAATTTTTTTTGTGGACCCTATATTAGGTGGGAGGACCTACCTATGGTTTTGTGCATAGGTTTTGCACATGGTTTTGGGCATGATGGTTTCTGCCCATGGTATTTTGTAGATCTAGTCAAGGGAACTAAGGTTATTTTTTAATCTAGGGTTAATGGATTTGGGTTTATGAATGTTTAGACATGTACTATAACATTGAAATGAACATAATGAAAAATCAATCTGGTAGTCCTGGTTTTGCGATCCGAGGGAAAATCTCTGTGTATATCTGTTTTATGTTTTATGTTCTCGCAATTATTTATATTTTGTTTTTTAGAATTCGTATGCAAGTAATTTCTGTACAGGGTTAAAATCTATAAGTTAAGATTTGATGTAGTAAAAATTAACCACTAGTAGACTATTAGGTTGTGTTGTAATCGAGTCACCAGGAGGAAGAGAAATTCTATTATTTCGAGAGAATTTTGTTCCATAGCTGAGAAAAGATAGCCATGAGAGATAGGGGGTAGAGCACACAGAGAGGATCTGTGAATTGTAGTAGCCAACAGACCACAAGCATTTCTTCTTTATACCTACATCCATATTTCTAGACAGAGAAAGAGAGCGAAGCGACCCCACCTTTCAACTGGGTTTTCTCCTGAAAGGGTTTCCAAGGTCATATATTATGTCAAATGTGTGCGTGAGATTTTATTTCATCATTCTTTATTTTTTACATAATTTTAATTCACATACATATGCTAGTAGCAATAATCTATAGATCTATAAATCTAAAGAGAAATAACACTATAAAAGTGTAGATTCTAGATCTTTAAATATATTTTATCACATATGTTGTGATGAATTATCCATTGGAATATCTATGGGAGTTTATGGGTCACATTGGTACTTAAGTATATTTCTTTAGGTATATTGTGGATATTTACAAGAGACCTATATCACTTGGGAAAAAAGTTGTAAAATGCTAATCATTGTTAATGAATCTCTGAATAACCCTCGTAATCCTGTAGAGGAGGGATTTTTGTGGTTGGAACAAAAAGTCTTGGATATAAATCATAATTTAAATCTCCTCATTGAAACACTGAAAAATAAGCTTGGGATATTCATAGAATATGGGGGTTTTAATGCAGAGGACAAATCAAAAGGGGGATCATGAGATATGGAAGGAATAAAGAACCATTCGAGGAAAGAACACAAAAAATATCAACCGAGTTGGAGTGTCATGAATGAATCACAGCCCCTATTCGAATTCAAAGTGAAGATAGATATCAGGTTGTACCATGACAATATCGATGCTCTGGAGATAAATCACTAGTTGCAACAAATGGAAGTGTACTTTAGTGTTTAGAAAATTGATTAATGAGAGAAAATTTCATTTGTGTGCCAGAAATTAAAGGGTTGTGCCTTAACTTGTTGGGAAATACACATAGATACATTAAGGTTAGAGGGAGAGAATCTAGTGCCTAAGTGGGAGGACTTAAAAACCCCCATTATGTCATATTTTTAACCTAGTGGGTACGTAGAGGGCCAATGGATTTGGTGGCATTACATCAGGAAAAGGACAAGGAAAATTGTGCATGAATACACCACAAAGTTGAGAAAAGATGGCCATAATGTTGGGTATCTCCCCAGAGAACCCAAATTTACTCCTTAAGTATTTGGGGGCATCTATAGAATTAAGTCACGGTATTCAAGCCTAGACCAGTGGACAAGGCTTGTGTATAAGCACAATAACTGGAGAACATAATCCTGAAGAAAGTGCAATCAAGTGGATTGAAGCAGAAGGAGCAACATGAAACTTCAAAGGAGGGGAAGAAAAAGAAAAAAGGGGGAAAAGATAAAAATATTGTAACCACAACATACTAATGAAAATATCCTAATAACCACTACAACCACTACCACATTAAACACCATACAAAGGAGAAGTGTTGGAAGTTTCATTCGAAGTTTAACCCAAAGAAAAAAACAAAGATAATAAGAACAAGAATGACATAGCCATTGATTCGAGAAACCATGTTAAAAGAAACACAAACATTTATGAGAAGAACTTTAGTATGTCAATGTAGAAAGAGGTGAAACTAAGTAGCCTTCAACAATAGGAAGAGAAAGAAATCACCACTCTTCCATGAAGATATAGATCACGAAGAAAAAGATTGATGCTTTATGTGACTCAATATCATAGGTGAATCTGATTTTTAATAAGTTCGTCAAGAAATTAGGATTCGAAAATTTCTGATCATCCAAGCCCATATCCACTGGGATGGGTAAATAAGGATGCAAATTCGAAGGTAACAAAACACTACAAAAATATATTTTCCGTCAATGGTCACTTTCTTGTTGAAGCAGAACTAGATTTGGTTGCCATTGATGTATTTGGAGTTGTGTTTGGAAGTCCCTACGTTTACTTTCAATATGCAATATTCATGCATATAGCCAACCAGTATCATCTCGCTAAGGATGGAAAATAATTCACCATCAATGCGCATACAGGCAAGTCAAAAATTCCACTGGTAAGTGATAACCAAGCCAGGAAATTGATTAGTTCTAACAAGAAGTATGTTTTCTAAAAATCAATTTGTAGAAGAGTTAGTAATAGGTAAGGCATCCCTTGAAGGGTGTACTCAAATGTAGAAGCAACATCTAGAAGAAATTTTATTACCATACATGGATGTGTTCTGAGAGCCTAAAGGGTTGCCACTTATGAGTGAAGTGGAGCATGAAATCCAACTATTTCTAGACTCCCCATTTCCAAACATTGGATTATATAGGTAGTATGTTATAGAAGCAAGTGAGGTGAAGAAATAGTTTCAACGACTACTAGAATCGGGTGTCATTTGACTGAGAACATCACCGTGCGGGTCACCCATCATCATTCTGCCAAAGAAGAATGAGACTTGGCAGATGTGTATAGATTACAAGGCATTAAAGAAAATTATACTCAAGAACAAGTGGCACCTTTCGAGGATAAATGATTTATTGGATTAATTGCAATAAGAAAAATACTTCACCAAGATGGACTTAAAGTCTGGATATCATTAGGTTCGAGTTAAAAAAGAAAATACCTTGAAGACTACCTTCAAAACTAGGTAGGTTTTGTATGAGTCGTTAGTGATGCTATTTCTCTTATGTAATCCACCATTTAAATTTATGAGAAAAATGAATGATGTATTGTTCCCTTTTACAGATTCATTTATGGTCGTATATTTGCATGATATATTAGTATATAGTGCCACCTAGGAGGAGTTCATATCACATTTTATGCAAGTGTTGGAGACATTAAAGAACCACAAGTGCTAGAAAATCTCAAGAAGTTGGAGTTTGCATAGTTGTCTTTGTTGTATTCGGGGTATGTGATAGGTGGAGGAGTGCTGAAGATAGATCCTACCAAGATGGATGCCATCATGAAATGGCCAATGCCTATTAATATTTATGAGGTCGGGAGTTTCATTAGGGAACCATAGTACTTGAGGAAATTCAAAGCCTCACTTTTAGTGGTAGAATCACCATTCCATGGCATAACAACAAGTGGTAAGAGCTTCTAGTCGGGAAAGGGTCAGAAAAGGGCTTTCGAGGAGCTAAAGAAGAATATAAATCAAGCACCAGTTTTGAAATTACCAAACTTGTAGCAACCGTTTGAAGTGGAGACAAATGTGAGTGGCTATGTTATGGGAACAATCTTGATGTAGGGATGAAGGCTTGTGTGTTACCATTCTAAAGTATTTCATGGGCCAGTTCTTAACTACCCTACCTATGAAAAATATCTTTATTCCATGGTGCAATATGTGATGAGGTGGAATCACTACCTGATGGGAAAGGAGACACTAATCCACAAATATCACCAAACACAATATTACGTGCAAGCCTAGAGTAAGTTATAACAGATTAGGCATTACAAGTGGGTGGGGTTTCTACAACAAATTCATTTAGTGATTAAGAACAATAAAGGCAACAAAAACAAGTTGGAAAACATGCTTTCAACACCACTAACACCAAATATCATAGCGTTGGGAAATTTAATGGACATGGAGCCAGTCACCCATGATGCATACATAGGGGAATATTCATAGGTTGATGGCTTCACGGAGGTGTATCAGCAGTTGTAGAGTCAGAGTCATGTGCATGATGGTGACAACACCATTCACTACCATCTCTAGAATGGGTTAATATATAGGATTTATAAGCTATGTTTTCCTAATGGTGACTAATTGTAGTTGACTAGAGACACTTCAACCTCCAAGGGTGCATATCACTTTGGTTTAGGGAAAATCATGGCCAACTTGCAGAGGTATCTGTATTGGCCCAAGATGCAAGAACATGTAGTTAGGCTCATAAGAGGATGCATGCTTTGTTGTACCAACAAGCATAACAACAATAAAGATGGTCTATATCATCCCTCACCCATACTAACGCATCATTGGGAAAGCGTTTGCATGGACTTTGTGGGTGGTTTACCAACAACCAAGAAGGGACATGACTACATTTTCATGGTAGTTGACAGGTTCAACAACATGTGTGTTCTTATTCCTTCTAAAAATACTATCGATGGGAAAGAAGCAACAATATTGATCTTCAAACTGGTCTAGGTGCACTTTGGGATACCAAAGAGCATCATTTTAGAGGGGGACACAAGATTTTTTAGTACATTTCAAACCACATTGTGGGATAAAATGGACACAAAGTTGAAGAGATCTACAACATTCCATCAATGGACAGATCGAAAAATAGAAGTAGTTAACAAGATATCGGTGCAACTTCGGAGGGGATACAACTAGATGCATCCAAAAACATGGGATGAAAATATTTTATATACAACATTATTACAATAGAGTGGTCCAAACTTGTACAAGAAAATCCCCATTTATGATGAATTTTCCAGTGGAATATTTGCATTAGATCAAGTTTCTTTCAATATATTGTTGATATTAGTAGGGGATCTAGATCGACTAGGGAAAAATTCATAAAATCCTAATAATGGTCAACGAATATGTGAGTAACCCTAAAGATCCTACATAGGAGATATTTTCATGGCTAGAAAAACATGCCTTGGATATAAATCATATTATAAATCTCCTCATGGTGGCATTGAGCATTAATCTTTAGATATTCAAAGAATATGGGGGTTCTAATGCAAAGGAAAAATCACAAGAGGGGATAAGAGATCGAGAAGAAATAAAGAACCAAGCAATGAAATAGCCTAGAAAATATAAACTTGGTTCAAGTGTCCTGAATCAATCACAATAAATAGAACCAAATTTCAATAGCAAGATGTACGATGGCAGGATTGATGCTCTAAATCTAAATCATTGGTTGCATCAACTAGAATTGTATTTTAGTTTCCATCAAATTGAGGAAAATCAAAATATTTCATTTCCATTGGTGAAATTTGAGGGAAATTCGCTAACTTGGTGCAAAATCCACACAAAGACCTTGAGGTTGGAGGGAAAGCCTCTAGTGACTAAGTGGGAGGACTTCAAAATCCTCATTAACTCACAATTTCACCCTATTAGGTACATAGAGAACCATTTGATCTGGTGGCAATACTTTAGGCAATAGTCAGGATAACATTAGAGGAAATTTAAGCCTAAAAGTGGCCTCCTAAGGAAAAATAATAAAATAATAGTTAAAATAATAAAATAAGAGTTAGGAATTTTGTAGGGAAGAGAAGAAACCTACTTGTTTTTTTAATTGTATTTTTGGCTTATCTCCTTATAGGTTTACTCAAATTTCAAGTGTAGAAGCTCATTGGTTGCATAATTAAATTTCACATCCAACGAGTATCCATCATGCATAATTTTGGGAAGACCCACATTGACAAAAAATGAAGATACATTAAAAAAGACTGTTGAACACACTTTTTTAATGTATCTTCATTTTTTGTCAATGTGGGTCTTCTCAAAAGTATGCATGTTGGGTACTCATTGGATGTGAAATTTAACTCCACGAGTGTCTACACTTGAAATTTGAGAAAAACTATAAGGAGATAAGGCATAAAGACAATTAAAATGAGTAGTTTTCCTCTTTTCCCTCTAAAATATTAACATGTGCCTCTTTCTAAATTTAAAGCATTCTAATTAGTTTACATATTATGACATGGAAATTATGTGAAAATTTCATGGACACTTTTACGCTAAAATTTCCTCTAATGAGCGTGCAAGAATACACCACAGAGTTCAAAAACATGGCCATAAGCTTGGGTATCTCCTCAAAGAACCTAGATGTACTCCTCCAGTATTTATGGGGTCTACACTTCCATCTATGGGAGAAAGTTATATTTTTCAAGCCAAAATAGGTTGACAGGGCTTGTGTACAACACAATACCTAGAGAATAAAGCGCGATCGAGTGAAAATAAGTGGAAGGAGAAACAAGATACTTCTATAAAGTGGAAGAAGAAGACAAAAGGGGGAAAATATGAAAATATGAAGCCACAACATACTAGCACAAAGATCCCAGCAACCGCTGCAACCACTATAACATTGCCGACCATGGAAAGGAGAAGTGTTGGAAATTGCATCCAAAGCATAACATGAAGAACAAAATGAAATATAATAAGAAGAAGAATCTCATGCCACTAATTTGAGAAATCAAGTTGAAATAAACTTGGACATGGATGAGAAGAACTTTTGTATGTTAGTGCATAAGAAAGTGAATCTGAGTAGCCTTCAACAACAAGAAAACAAAGAAATGACCAAAATATTTCATATAAAGATATAGGTGAAGAAGACCAAGATTGATGCTCTATTTGACAAAGTATCGTAGGTGGATCTCATCCTCACAGAGCTGGTCAACAAATTAGGATTGGAAGTTTGTGATCATCCAATCCCATATCCACTAGGATGGGTAAATAAGGATGCAAAGCCAAAGTTAACAGAACAATGCAAAATAAGATTTGCCATCAGTGCTTATTTTATCGGTGAGGTAATACTATATGTGGTTCCCCATGATGTATGTGGAGTCATGTTTTGATGTCCCTATATGTATATGCGAGATGTAATATTTTGTCACTTGAACAAGATTTCCACTTGTATGATAATACAAAGATTAGGGTTTTACGTTGAGGCTTTCCCTGGGTTATTTCTTTTGTGTTATGTGTGATTGATTTCTCATTCTCAGTTATATGTGTTCTCATTGATCATACTCAAATTGATTAAGTTTCCCCAAATTTTATTGTAGAAGTAGATCTTTTATTTTGCTTTAGTCTATTGCATAATTTGTTGATCTACAGTGGGAATTTATACATGGTATCAGAGCAAAGGTGATCAAAGGAGATAACTATATAAATGAAGGGAGAAGTTAAAAGTTTGAGTTTCCTGAATATAGAAATCAAGTTCTTATCCCATCTCAATTTCACCAATGGCATTCAGCGGTTTAAGGCTCGAGTATGCCCTTGATGGCAACTCAAATTATATAACCTAGAAGGATCACATTGAAACAATATTAGAGGATAATGTTCTAAAGGACTTCATTGATCAAGAAGTCCCAAATCTGACTAATGCTACTCAACTGGTGGAATGGAATAAATGTGTGGCTAGAGCAAGGAGAATCTTCCTAGAGTGAGTTCGAGACGACATTTTCTCAAGCCTCCATGGGAAGGAGACACCATTTTCGATGTGGAAAACATTAAAATGTCTACATCATAGCCTTTATCTTCTAGCATAGTGATAGACACAAGATTCTTCTTCAGACCTAGTACATACTTTACATCAATTAGGGTGAGGGAAGCTCCATGCTCCCTCTAAATCACAACCATACCTTCACCTGAAACATGATAATTTCCATCATCGCCCATCTCAATCCACATCTAGAGATCCTTGTCCTCCAAGGTACTGAAAAGATTCTTGTCACCTAACATGTGGAATGAAGCTCCACTGTCTAGGTACCACACACATCCCACCATGGATGAAACCATGCATGCGATAAGCGAGAAATCCAGCTCAAATTTTGAGGCCAGTGCCTCACCATCAGATCCCTTCGAGGAACCCTTCTTGGAATTCTTCTGTGGACAATTCACAGCATAATGGCCCATTTCATGACAATGAAAGCATCACACTTTCAATTTTTTCAATCTTCTTCCCACCATGTGAAGAAGTGGATTTGGGATGGGATGCCTTCCCTTTCCACTTCCTCACCTTACTCACTAAGGCTATATTTTCATCATCAGCTTGCCTCGATGAGGATCCATCTCTAGTGCTTCTTCTTATTTCCTCTTGCATCAGATCTGACCAAAGTTGTTCCCAATCTGACAATTTTTCTCTTCCATTTACCGAGTCTTGATAGCTATGCCAACTCTTAGGAATATCGGGGAGTGCAAGACTCACCATGACATCATCAATAGTCATGATCCCTACACTTCCAAGCTCATCCTTGCAAGTGGTGAGCTTGTTCAGATATGTACAGACAATGTCGCCCTTTTCACACTTGATATTAACAAGCTTGTCTTTTAGCACCAGCCTCCTCTGATCGCTGCTGTTATGATATAGACATTTTAATGTTTTCCACATCGAAAATGGTGTCTCCTTCCCATGGAGGCTTGAGAAAATGTCGTCTCGAACTCACTCTAGGAAGATTCTCCTTGCTCTAGCCA
>Ga0115842_100638_pt2 | contig 11427 bp, 11 predicted proteins | sample InSIn2SAF170_2_FD_83856 | JGI IMG/M metagenome (GOLD analysis project Ga0115842, IMG submission 83856) | reverse complement strand
GTCGCACTGTATTCAGTGATGTTGTTCGTTGACCGACCAATACATACGCCTTTGAAACTCACTAACTCGCCACTTGGATCAAAGATGGACAAGGCCGCCGAAGATAGGTTCCGTGAACTATGACTCGCTCCATCGGCATATCCAACAAATGATTCCAATAGGTTCAACATCTGCAACGAATGCAAAAAGTGGATCACCTAACCAAAACAATTACCCTTAGCAAAAACAAAAATGTAACAAAAGCACAAGGGTTACTATACTAAGTCAAGCATAGTAATGCTTAAGGTACAACCTGTTGCGGGGTTGCACCAGTGGAATCCCATCATAATCCACTAACTCATAGGCTCCTTTTGCTAATACACACTTAACAATATAGGGGCCCATCCATAAAGACTTGAACTTACCTGCTCCCAACTTATCGGACTACTGGTCGTAAAGTAAGACCAGGTCACCTTCTGAGAAGACACAGGGTTTAACATTTTTGTTGAACTGCGCCTTGACTTGTTTCTTATGTGTTTGTTAGCCAAGGCGGAATCACAATGGGTTTCATCCAATTGGATTAATTCCAAGAAACGAGCCTCCTCTTCTGAAGTTCCCAGGAGAAGGTCCACTACGAGCTTGAGGGACGAGATTTCGCACTGAACTGGTAAGATTTCTTCCAGGCCATACATCAGCTGAAAGGGTGTAAACCCAGTCATGTTCCTCACTAATGTCCGGTATGCCCACAAGGCCAAGTACAGGATCAGGTGCCAACTCCGTTTATGGACTCTAATCATCCTTTGCAGCATGCACTTCAGGACCTTGTTGATTGCCTCAACTTGCTCATTAGCTTGCAGATAATATAGAGTAAAGCTGTTGTGGGACAGTCCTAATTTGGCAGCCAACTCAATCATCATGTGATTGCAGAAATGTGATCCATGATCTGTGACTATAGCTTATGGAACACCGAATCTAGAGACTACATGATTGAAAAAGAAAAGAGCAGTCGTTCCGCTGTTGTTGTTTAATGTAGGCATCACTTCGGCCCATTTGGTAAAATAGTCTACTGTGACTATGATATACCCATGCCCCCTAGCTGAGGTGGGGTTACATGTCATGAAATCTATTCCCCATTTGGCAAATGGCCTAATAGCAACTACTGGTTGCAGAGGTGTGGGTGGTATTTTAGTTTTGCGATTGAAGATTTGACAAGCATGGCAACTTCTGACTATGGTTATGCAATCTCTGAACATGGCTGGCTAGAAGTATCTTGCTCATAAAATATTTTGAGCCGTAGTGTAACCAGATTGATGCCCCCCACACACGCTTGAATGACAATCGTTCAGGACTTTCTCGGCCTCCTCATGGGTGAGGCACCTCCACAGAACTGTATCGATACCATGACGGTAAAGCGTATCACCGACGATCGTGTAGTATTTTGCTTGGTATCGAATACGTCGTTGTTCTGAGTGGGAGGTATTAGACCTATATATTTGGGTTTGGAGATAGATTATTATATCTCCATACCACAGATTGCTTGAAGATATCAGAAACAAAGATTCATCCACGATTGCTTCTTCGGATGTGGCATCGTTGGACGATGATGGGAGATCGCATAGTAACTCTACGAAAACCAGGGCTTTCTTCGATTTGGATTTTATGAATTCCAGATCAAAATCTTGTAAAATTTCTATCCATTTTGAATATTTTCCCCCCATCAATTGTCGCGGCAATATATAAGTCATGGGGTTGCAATCTGACAAAATGGTAGTTTTTTGAAATAAGACGTAGTGTCAAAATCTCTGTATTGCTTGAACAGCTGCGAGAGCTAGCTTTTCAATGTAGGAGTACTTGCTTTCTGTATCATTTAAATTTTGGCTTAAATAATAGATAGGATGTTCATTTCCATTGTCTTCTTGAACTAAAACCATTGCTATGGTCATATCTGTTGCAGCTAGATACAGGTTAAAGTATTTTTGATAATCAGGAGCATACATTAATGATGCTTTTATTAGGGATTCCTTTAAAGCATCAAAGGAAGCTTGCGCGTCCTGATCCCAGATGAAGGGTACTTATTTTTTCAATAGGCAAGTATAACCTTTAGCAAGTTGGGTGTAATTTGGAATGAACCTCCTTTGAAAGTATGCTTTCCCTTGGAGTTTCTGAGTCTAAAGCAAATTTGAAGGTGGAGGCAAATTAATGATTGCCTGAACCTTGCATGGGTTAAGACGAATTCCATCCTTCGAGACCACAAAGCCAGGTAAATGACCGTAACTAACATAAAACACACATTTGTGTGGATTAAGTCATATCTTGTGGTGTCAACAATGTAGAAATATCGCTCTCAAATGCTGCGGATGATCGGTCCGCTTTCACAAATGAGCCGGAATATCATCAAGATACGGTTGAATGATGTTCTTGTTGTCATGGAAGGCATAATTCATTGCCCTCTGAAATGTTGCCCCTACGTTCTTTAAACCAAAGGGTAGCTTGCGGTATGCGAATGTGCCCCACAAACAAATGAATGTAGTCTTTGACTAGTCCTGTGGGCAGATATTTATTTGATTATACCCGGAAAATCCATCCATAAATGAGAAGATTTCACATGCAGCGCATTCATTAATTATCTAGTCAATGAAGGGTGTAGGGTAGTTGTCTTTTGGAAAAGCTTGATTTACATCCCTATAATCGACACACACTCTAATCGTTCCTTGTTTCTTCATTATAGGAACAATATTTGATACCAAATCGGTTAGAGGAGCCAGGTAAATAAAACCAGCATGGAGAAGTTTTTCAACTTCTGCCTTGATGGCAGCAGCTTTCTTGGGGTGCACCTGCCGTAGCCATTGTCGTACCAGTTTGACATCTGGATACATCTCAATTTCATGTTCAACTATGCTCGAGTCAATGCCTAGCATTTCATCATATGACCAAGCAAAGACATCTCTGAACTCGTGAAAGAGAGTGTAATATATTTCCAATTCTGAAGAAGAACAAGATTTGCTGACATGAATATTCTCTATAACATCTGTTTTGGTGGAGATATTGATGGCGATAGTCTCTTCAATATTGGACAGGTTTCGCTCGGAATCCACCATATTTATAGTATTTGATAGAAATTCAAAAACTGACGGATGATCAAGGCCATTGGAACTATCTTCCTTACAATCCGGAAGGTGGGAACGATGGTGGTAATCTTCCCATGGTGCCCCGTCAATCATCATTGACTGAACAATTCCTTCATCTGTAGAATGTACTTGCAACCAAGGATCTAAGGGGGTGCCATTTCATTAGACCTATCTATCCAAACACTTGATGAGTGTTGATTTGGGTTTGCCTACCATGCTGAAAACATTGATTGCTACAATATTTCTATTGGGCTTGGAGGCAATACCTATTGATGATCCATGTTAATATCATTTTCGAACATCTTTTTAATAGAAGATACCATATTGCAAGTTCCCACCATGGCCACTTCTACCAGATTGTTTGGAGGCAGTAGGGAAAAGGTCCCCATCAATGTAGGGTCTTTTACTAGGCCTACTCTGATATTTTGAAGCGAATAAGGGCTTCTGTGGATCATCAGAATGCTTCCCGTAGCTTATGAACTGTTGGGGAGAAATGTTTGTTGGTCAAAGATTTTGATTCCTCCTTGGAAGGAAAATGCAATCTTCCTAAAGTACGTCGACACAATGGCAGCCATAGAATATATCCAGGGCCTTCCCAGTAGGATGTTGTAATTGAGGTTTCCGTCGATAACTTCCACATCAATTTCTATTGTTTTGCCCCCCAGTTCGACTTGCAAGTTACTTAAAATTTCATATGGGGTGTATGTTCGTCCATCAAATGCTTTTAATGTCATTGACGATCGTGGCAAGGGTGGAGATCCTAGAGTTTTCCAACAACTCATCGACATAATACATGTAGATGCCCCCTCATCAATAATTGTTTGATGAACAATTTTGTTGAGGCCTTTCACTTGAATAAGGAAAGCTAGTTGATCTGGTAACTGAGGGTCATATCCTTTGTGATTAAAGGCCACAAGATTTGAATCCACTGGGTCAATCCCACCTATTGCTGATAATAAAGCCTGCTTTTGAGAGGGGCAATTTTGAAGTACCTCAAGTGTCGACATAGCAGATGGCGATTGGGCCAGATCCTCCACTATATTATAATGTTGTGCTACTCTGGCATGAGGATTAAATGTCGATTTGTGTACTACTCCCTTTGGTGGGTTTATCGTTAGTTCAGGAATGATGGGTGGCACAACTTCGATCAAAGTTGTTGTCGAACTACTAGGTTGATCATTAGCCTTGTTGTTCGACAACTGTGGATTCTTGTAATCTTGATTCCATGTCGATATCAAAGCATCATTTTGATGCTTCGAAACAGACAACATTAGCACTTGGGACGGGGAAGCATTGTCACTAGCAACCAGATTTGTTCCTGGATTTGGAAACGGATCAGTTAATACCGCCGAGGTTTTTGAACTCTTCAAGAATTTTCTAATCTCAGCTTTATGTGGACAATCTTTCGTCCAATGATCCTCATCACATATAAAGCATGGATGACTTGGTTTCCTATCTCCAGAAGGTTTTGCAGAAGATTTTTCAGGAGACGACTCCTCCTGTTTCTTCTTCTTCCATTTCTTTTTCTTCTTGCCTCCTGGTTGCTTCGGTTTTTTTCCTTTGTCAGTCGATACGGCATTTACCTCTGAGGTGAGAAGTTCCTCATTTGCATTTTGACTTGAAATTGTACGAGCCTTCTTTGATGTAGCCTTTACGGTTTTCATGCTAGTCATACCTGTCACACCATCACCAGCATGAGAGTCTTTGTTTGATTTAGGAGGGGAAAGAACGGAGAATTCCAGTCTAGGAGCATCAGGGATTTTATCGTAGAGCGTGCCAGACTGAGTATAAATCAAGTCTAGATATTGCGCACGAGCAATGACTTGCTCTTCAGTGATGACTCCTCCCTTTGCCACATCTTCTGTAATAGAAGGTAATAATGACTTAATAAACCATTTAGCTAACAACTGATCAGGAACATATGTTTTTATCATTCTACGACTGTTACACAGCAATTTGTCACTGTCACCCTGTCAGTCTCCCTACTGTGTCATGGGTCCAAATTAATCATACCCATGCTCTCTGAATGGGCCAAATAACCCACTTTTCCATGGTTTTTATCATCATCGTGACTGTTGTTCAAATATCCGCGCTGACTGGTGCTTCATAACATAACTTTTGCGCTGCCAGCGCAGAAGGACACGTTATTTCCGCGCTGGTCGAATTTCAAAACCCAGCGCAATGCCTATTTGTTTTGGATCGCGCTGACGTGACTTTCATCGTTATTGATATGCGATGCTAGCGCGTCAGTCCAGTTATACACCCGCGCTGATCCTGTTTGGGTGCATTTTTTCTAACAACCGGCCTTCCAGATGACTCCAGACCTGGTTGTTGGCCTTGTGAATGTCGCCCTACTTTCTATGGCATACCTGCTTCGCCTTTTGGGCCAACTTCCTTGCTGATAAGCTGTATCTCCCACCATTCATGGAGGCCTTCACCTATTTATGCCTCCACCATTGCCATGAGCAGCTAGTTTTTAGTTTTGGAGTTTTTTTTTGAGTGTGGAATTGATAGTGCTGCTGCTAGTGTGTTTGATAGCTAGATTGGTGTGATAAGTGTGGGAGTGATAGAAAGATCAAGGAAGGTTGTGAAGTGTTGCTTGTGTGAGAGAGTTTGTCTTGGGAGATCTACCTCTAAAGGTGAATGCTTGAAGAGACTTGCTGGCTAGACCTTCTTGAGAAGGATCACGACGTCAGAACTTGGTTGTACTCTTCTCTATTTATCATTAATAATAGATGACTGTTGTCATGGTTCCACTTTCATTGTTCATATGATGTTTAATGTAAGTTATGTCCTTTCTGATTGACATATAGTTGCCTATATCAGATTTCACGCTTGTGTGTGCATTGTTTTTTGTGTGTGCAGGTGTCTATTCGTGAGGATCGCGAAGGATTGTGACCGGCCGAGACAAAGGAACGAGGAAGCTTCTCTTCTTCGACACTAGCGTTGGATTCCAAGTAGGTCTTTCTTTACCTACTCTTGTTATTTGCAATTAGGAACCTGCATAGTAGCATTGACTGATTGTTGCTAGACCCCTGTTGGGCTAGTGGGATCGCCTCTGTCCGCAGAGGGGATCAACCTATCCAACAATTTGGCGACTCCACTGGGGAGCTGGCCTTTGTCCCTTTTTCATTCATCCTTGCTTTAAGTTTGTTTGTGGCTCTCTTTGCAAGACTAGGGATTAGTCCTCTGCTTTTGGGTTTCCTGGTTCAGTCTGGGAAGTGCCTGGAATGTTTGAAGAGTTATTGCTTTTGGTTTGGGAGTTTTTAGCCTGCTTTGCTTGTTTTTTAGCCTCAGCGCGTTTTATAAGAAAACAGTCGCGCTGACATCGCTTACCTGTTTCCTTGACATCGCGGTCATCGTGTTTGTTGAATTAACAGTCGCGACAGTTCCGAAATCGGACCAGCGCGGTTAAGCCGTGTCCTTCCGCGCTGACAGTGCTTTGTTGCTACAAGTGGTTCCTTTTCAGCGCATTGTTGCTGCGGGACCCCCCGCACTGACACCTGTAAAATTGAATTTTTACAGTTTCATCCTCCTAAGCCTATTGGTTTGACTTTTCCTTGCTCTCTTCACCTGGCTTGTGACTTGATTTTCATTGTTTGAACACTGAAGCATTTGCTTGGGAAGCCTTGTTGAGCGAATCTTGTTTTGTATCTTGTAACCTAGTGTGATCATCCCAGTTTCATTGATTTGGTTTTGTTTCGTTGCCTGTTTGCAAAGATTCGTTTGCTGCTTGCCTTTGCTTTTGCGAAAACCTTCCTTTTTGCTTGATTGCATTTCCACCTTGTTGGGCTTAGATCACATAGCTTGTGCAAGCCTTTGTTTTCCTTTGATTTGGAGAACTGTTGGTGTATTGGAAACTTGGTTGTGCTACTCGTTGAGTGACTTCGTTCCTCTTTGATTGGTATTATTCCTTCTCGGAATTCGTTTTAAAGTGCATAGTGCCATTGAAAAAGAAATCAAACTAGTATCTTTTGCATTCATTAATTGAAAGGAAAAAAGAGCTTTGCGTTCATTTACGTTCTCAAAAGAAAAAGTTTCGTTTCCTTGTCATTAGTTGCATTAGGTTGTTTGATTGTATTTCGTTTTGTTTGGTTGAAAACTCTTAACCTTCCCATAGTTAGAATTCATCGAATGAAATGATGTTCTTTGGCATGTAGTTGCATATAGGAAATTCTGAGAGATCATATGGCAGGACCTGAAACCGAAACTTAACTCAAGATCAACCGTAAAATAAACCGAATTAACCTAAAAACGCATTGGAACTTAATGCAAATATTTTTAGAGGTCTAGGCTAGAGACGTGTTCCGGCATCTTTAAACCTGGTAATTGTCGAGGAGTGGTTGGGTGATTCCTCCACGTTGAATCGATAGTTGCCAACATGGACTGCGCTCCCACGTACCGTCACATATATGGGGAGACCCCACTAGGCTTTTATCCTTGATCCATAGGAAGCCGAGTCTGCTGCCTTGTGAGCCGTAACACACCGAACACAGAATTTGGGAAGATTGACTGCAGGACGGAAAGTCCTTGGTTCTCATACGATTGCCAAGGTGTATAAGCAGTTTTACGGATTGCTTCGTAAACCCTTTGCCTAGAGTCTCTAGAGTAGTCACTTTTGATCCTTTTCGGACTCCTTAAATGAAAAGGTGCCAGTGAGCGTCTTGTCACTTCGTGCTCATTAAACATTCGAAGGAGACTAGAGTCACCTTTTCGTCCTTTTCTCGACTCTTAAAAGATGAAAAGGTCAAGTTTAGTTCCAGTGTCTTAAAAATTTATTCGACCACGATAACATTACCTGGTTAGTTCTTGTGTGCATTAGCTTGAGTAGGTTTCGTTTTCGTTCTCGATGGCAACTTTCCCTGGGTTCACCAACCCAAGTTCCCCTCCTGATGGGAATCCTGGTCACTTCCCTCCTCTCGGGAATGTTGGTGCTCCGTATATGGCGACATTATCCCTCCCAGGGTTAACCGTCGGGTTGCCCGTATGGTTGTTTTCAACCTCCATGGTTCCTACCGTATCAGCTGTTAGTCCATCAGTCCCTCCACCTGATCAACATCATGTTGACCCTAAGGTGGATATCTCCCCTTTGACACCTACTTCTACGTCTTCCTCTTCTACTTCGCCTAGTGAAAGTCTCGCTTCAAGTACCCAGGTGGCTAAGAAGAAGAAGAAGAAGACTAAGAAGAAGAAGTCTCCTAAGGGAGAGGTTACGAGTATCCCTCTTGCTCCTACCCCCAGTACACCTGAAGTCGAGCCACCTTCTGCCCCTCCGCAGATGGTTAAGTTTCCTTGTCGATTATGCAAGGAGGACCATCTTCCTCGCGATTGTCCTGGCATTCCCAGGATCCTAGACGTATGGTCTCGTGACTCGGCTCGCCCCTCGCCATCTCATAGTTACACTACCCTATCCGTTGGAAAGAGAAAAGGGAAGGTCCGCTTCCCCTGTCGACTTTGTGGAGGAAATCATCCCCTTCACCTTTGTCCACTTATGGATAAAGCCTCCAGTGTTTTAGAAAGTCTCTCAGCTCCCTCACCCCAACTCCCTGTTGGATATCAGCGTCTTGCTGCCACTGCTGATCATCCCCCTCCTGATAAAGAGATTGATTCATCTTCTTCTCTTGTTCAGACCCCTCTTCCTGAGCCTGGCTGTGCCCAGCCGACTCTCGACCAACCATTGGTCGGGAAGGGTGACGACTCGCATTCACCACCTGTCGATCATCCCGTTTCGGAAGAATCAAATTTGCATGTTCTTCTCATCTCATCCGAGTCTCCTGAGCTTGACAAGGGTTTTCGAATCTCAACAGCTCCAGAGACTTCTGATTCGGTTCCTTCCGAGCAGGGGGGAAATCATATGATTCCCCCACCAAGTAGTTCAGTCGTTTCCTTCGACTGGAGTCGTTTGACTACCCCTCCCCTTCCATCCCATGTGCCTTTCTGGGTCACCGCCTATGCCTGCCATACGGCGCTGCCGGGCACTGTGTTGGATGAAGGCGCATCGATTAGTCTTATGCCCGTTGCTACTTGGCAAGCGTTGGGTTCCCCACCGCTTGTGCCCGTCGCCCCGAATCTCACGGCTTTCGACGGAGGAACTAGTCAACCGTTGGGGATCCTCCCACAGTTTCCTATCACTTTGGGAGGTAAGACTGTCTATATAGACGTCTCGGTTACCCAAGGATCTTTGGACTTCAGTCTTCTCCTTGGTCGCGACTACGTGTACACTATGGGAGCCCTCGTTTCTTCACTTTTCCGTGTGGTTTGCTTTCCACACGATGGAAGGATAGTGACATTCGATCAGTTATCGTTCGTCCGTCAACAAGCTCCTCCTGCACCGTAGTCATTTCCCCCCGGTTTTCATCCACCAGTTGCATCTGTTCCACCTCAGATCAACTACGTGGCCACCCATCCCATGCCTGGATCCAGTGATGCCGCCGTCGTGCATAGTGTCCTGGGGGCATTGGGTCCAGACTTCCGAAATGTTGTCCTCCCACCGGGAGCGGCACTCTCGGAAGCACCAACTTCCCATTCATTATGATGAAGTCTGGTTGGAGCATAGTTCCTTTCCTATGTCAAGCTCCTTAAAAAATGAAACTAGATTTGGACGGAGCATAGTTCGTTTTCCTGTGTCAAGCTCCCTAACAAAATGAAACAGGCTGTCCGAGGATAGTTTTGCTCTTGCGTCGACCTCGTTAAAAAAATGAAGCAAGGTGGTGGAGCATAGTTCCTTGTCTTGTGTCAAGCTCTTTAAAAAATGAAACAAGGAGTCCCGAGGATAGTTTCGATCTTGTCGCGACCTCGTTAAAAAAACGAAACAAGATGTTGGAGCATAGTTCATTGTCTTCTGTCAAGCTCGTTAAAAAATGAAACAAGGGTTATGAGGATAGTTCTTTCACTGTGTCAACCTCCTTCAAAAATGAAACAACTCCCCTGTCCAAATCGAGTCTTTGATTAAGATCTCGTAAAATACAAGTCGAGTCTTTCCTAGATCTCGAGAGTGAACCTTCATTCCATCCACTTTGTTGAATGCAATGAAGCTTGGGGGGCATGTACCTCGATTTGCATTATATGCTGGGGGCATGCGAACTGATAACAAGCATAGTTTTTCGTTTCAAGCTTGTGTAAACATGAAACCGAATCCAAGCAGAGTTCTCCATGGTTCAAGCTTGTGTAAAAATGAACCCATCTCGTGATTGCCGTTTATCCGCTACATTCTGTTAGATGAGCCTTGGTTGTTTCATTCCATCGCCACCATCTCTTTGGCTAATCATATGCTTTCACCTGGTTGTTTTCCCTTTCCTGAGGAGCCGCAGTGATGAGTGGTTTTATTAGCCAGCCTCTTGACCATTACATGTTTTGAGCAGTTCCACCATTGCCGGAACCAGTTGCTACCTGTTATACCACTCGTTCCTCCAGGACGAGTCTCCTTTAAGCTCTTTTCTGACTCGTAAAATATGAAAAGATTGCCGAGTATTTTTTCCTTTTTTGACTCGTTAAAGAGAATAAAAATGGAGGTCTGCTTTCAGCTCTTTTCCGACCATTTAAAGACGAAAAGATTGTCGAGTTACTCCTCTTGACTCGTTAAACGTTAATAAGGGGCGGTCGTTTTTAAAGCTTTTTTTTTGACCGTTTAAACTAAAAAGATTGCCGAGTGTTTGTCATTTCGAACTCGTTATTGGCTTCAAAACGACGTACTTCTGACCGCTTTTTTACTTTTTCGGGTCGGAGTTACTATTTACGAAAAGTACTCCTCGATCATATTGGTCGGGCGGTTCTCTCGGGTATTGTTTTATACTTTTTCAGGCTCGAGGGACACAACTTTACGAAAAAGGACCCCCCTGGAGTTTTCTTTTCTGCTGTCTTTTCAGACTCTCTAAACAGGAAAAGACGTCGAGTTCTTCCTTTGTCAGACTCGTTAAAACTTAATGACATCAGACATCGTCGAAATGACACTCTCCAAGCATATGCTATCCCCATCAAGCTTGTCACCCAAAAAATAATCGGGGTACCTGCCAGAAATGGTGGGGAAAATGGAACGGTAATCATAGTCGTGTCAGCAGTATGTCGCTCTTGAACATGGCACTCCTCTGCTTCGTGTCTGGGTGGGACCATCTCATCTTGTTTTTCACTGGCCTCCATGGGTTTGGGTTGTCCTATTTGACCTCTCATCTGCTCATTTGCCCTGTCACCATGACCTCTCCTCATTTGATGTCAAATATTGCCAAGTCCGCCGTTGTGCCGCCGATATGTTCAAGAGAAGTTGACCTCTGCAGTGTTACAATCTACCCCTGACGCCTCACACACTTCTGCTTCATCACAACAA
>Ga0115842_100927_pt1 | contig 11433 bp, 12 predicted proteins | sample InSIn2SAF170_2_FD_83856 | JGI IMG/M metagenome (GOLD analysis project Ga0115842, IMG submission 83856) | reverse complement strand
GAGGAGGATGTGCTAAGGGAGATGTGTATGGGATTGAAGCAGACTGTGCTTAGGTGTACGTGTGTGGAGGTTGTGGCTGCAGGAAAGAGTTGTACATATTGACCTTACGGAAGGGTGGGATAAGCAAGTGTTTGGCAAGAGTACGTTGTTTGTCAATGCGGCCATCATGACGGCTAGCAGTCCATATAGGCCCGAGAATGCGCCGTTCTTGGTGGATGTTGAGCTTGCTATGGGATGAAGATTTAATCTGGACGGTAAAGGACTTATTGATGTATGAGTCGGACGAAGAAGGCTTTTAGACATCAAGTCTCGGTGATTTCGTTCACTTCCACGGTAGCAGCCTCACGCCGACTTTCGTGGTGCTAAGGCTTAAGAAAGAGAGGATTCCTAATAGCATGATAAGTGTTGGACAAGATCCTTCACAGGCATGTTGAGTGGTGATGATTCGATGGTATGATTAATGATGATATTCTAATAGCATAATGACTAGTGGCCGGCGTCTATCTCTGTACCTAGAAACCTAAGGAACAAGACTTCTCTTCTTCTTCTTTTACCTTTGTTCTTCTTGCTTGATGCTAACTGTTATGTGGACGAGATTACCTACTATCCTGAAGAAGCCAGCAAGCAATTGTTGAAGCACGGCGAAACCTTAATCAAGCCTCTGAGCTTTAGGACTGATGGATAATGCGCTACGAACATGATAAAGAGACAGAATATCAGAAGTAGGTTGACGCTGTAATCCGTGAAATCACCACAGACCGGCAGATATAGAAGTTTGAGACTAAGACAGCCATTGTATCATGTCAAGGCCACACCTTTCAACCTCTTCCATTCTCTACAAGAAGGGATAGCATAGTTCTAGTTATCAAGGATCAGTGGGATTCTCATGCTATTCAATTTCTGTTCTCCTCTGCTCTTAACAAATCGGCAGAAAATACACATCTATAGCCAGAGCCAAGGACGCCACGGCCTGAACATTCGGCGTAGAAAGGAGAGGTAAAACATATACTCCTTGTGAATGAGCTGTATCACATACATGATCTATAACACTCTGCTTTCCCAATCCTGCATAAGCAGGAATATGGCAATATTTTTCATATCATCCTTCAAAGCGCATTTTGTCGTTGATGCCGTTTTCATCCCTGCATTTTCCAGAATCGTCCCGCATCGATTGATTTTCAACCCTCCACATTCTCAAAGAAGAACCCAGGCTGTCCAGGCACCGCCATCTCCGCACTCAGCGGCAATCCCGTTTTCTCCTCTCCGACCTTAAACCCCTCTCCCGCACCAGCTACCACCTTCCCACTCTTCCCACCTTCCTCTACAGCCACAACCTCCACACACGTACACCTAAGCACAGTCTGCTTCAATCCCATACACATCTCCCTTAGCACATCCTCCTCCTCAAAAGCCAACTTCCTCTCAAACACAACCTCCTTATCCTCACCCATCTCCAATCGCCTCTTCAGCGTATTCACAAACGGCATCGCACGTTTGCTCTCACTCTTGTCCAGTTTCTGACTCACGGCCTTGACGTCCACAACTAAGCCCTCCATATTCTGGCGCATAAGCTCAACGCACTTGTCCTGCCACGCCGGGAACCGCCTGGCAAGGTAGATAGTCAATCTCTTATTCTTCTTCGGGTCGAAAGACGCTGTTTTGCCTTTTGCTAGTTTCTTGACTTGCTGGCCTTCGGCGCTGGTGATGTTGGATGTGGTGCTACGGACATAGTCGCGTGCTGCTGTGAGTGCTGGGCTTGGGGCAGAAACGTCGGGGAACAGGGCGTGTTGGATTGATGATGGTTCGCCTAGCACATCCAGCCACATGTATTCGGACCAGTGAGGAGCGACAGGGCAGAGGAGGAGAGCTTGTAACTTGATGTATTGGCGGGAGAGATCGGCGTGCATACCAATGCCGGCAGAGCGAGTGGCTTCACGGTAGAAGTCGCGAGCGGAGGTGAAATCGTACAGACCCGATTTGAGGGCGGCTTTGTACATTTGGCTATTGAAGGAAGAGGGTCAGCTGCAAGTAGGTTGACGACGTAGGCAGGAAGACTTACTTATCATAATGTGCCACAGTGTCCTGCACAAGACCATTGATCTCATTCTCGAAGATCTCATCCCAGAAGAGCTTCGGGCCAGTACGTTGAATGACATCGGTGTTCTTCATGCGCTCCTTCTCGCGGACCTCCAAATATTGCTCGGGTGAATCGACAGGACGTGCCTCTTTGATCATTTCTTCGCACCACTTTCGCAGCTCGAACAGCTTGAGGATGACAGCATTGGCAACAGCCTCGTCGAAGTTGGCATCGTCAAGACCATCTCCGGCATCTGCTAGAGCAACTCGTGTGGCATCTGCGCCAAACTTGTCGATCGACTCTTTCAAGGTTAGGAAGTTGCCAGTACTCTTGCTCATCTTTTCTCCGTTGAGCAGAGCGTGACCGTTCACGCGAATACCTCTTGGCCAGTACTGCTTCGGGAAGAGGGCAAGATGAATGTAAAGGCAGAATGTGAGATGGTTTTGAATGAGATCCTTACCGGAAACGCGGAGATCAAGAGGGTACCAGTATTGGAATTCGCGAAGCATCGTATCCAGAGCGTCTCGGGGGATGTTTGTGTCGACGTCTTTGGTGCGACCGAAGAGATAGTCCCAAACCTCATCGGTCATCTGATCAGGCTTGACTTGAGCTGGACCCATTTCCTTACCGAAAATGTCCTTGTGCAGAAGATGGGCGATTGTGTAATAAGACATGTAGATGGTACTGTCCGATAGAGATTCGACGATGAATTGCGTGTCCCATGGCAGCTTGGAACCCAGCCCATACGATCGAGCGCAAGCCCACTGCGAAAGCCAGCCAAGAGTCTGCTCGAAGGCGTTCTTCGCTTCCGTCGAGAACGTGTTGACACCATCACTCTTGACCCAATCAAGGGCAAGCTCGTACCACTCGTTGTCACCTCCACTCTCACCCTTGCCATAGTTGAGATACCATTGGTTCAGATGAGCAGCAACACAATCATCTCCAGAACGACTGACGACGTGGCCGTCAGGTTCAGCATAGTTGAAAGCATCGCCAGAGTCAATGAGTTGCTGTTTGACCTTGTTCTTGGCCTCGATAACAGACTCACCCTTGAATTCACCGATCAGCATCGTGCCACGATAGAAACCCTCCTTGTACGCTTCCTCCTTCGCCTCGGCCAGCAGCTTTGTGTCTTTTGGTGAGTTGATCTTCTTCTCCTCAACCAGCGCCTTCGCACACAAATCACCGTACTTTTCCGTCCTGATCACCGGCACAATCTCAAGCTCGGCCCATTCCTTCTTGATACCGTAGTACTCTGCCTTTTTAGCCAGCTCCCTGATCGTTGCGTAGTCGTCAGGACTATCGGAAGGCACACACGTCACAACGCCAGTACCCTTGGTGGCTTTGACAGTATCCATAGGTAGAATACGCACACCCTCCTTGTGCACTGACAAAGGAGCGTTGACGAGCGTTCCAACCACATCCGCACCTTGCAGGTCCACAATCTTCGGGAATTCACCCCATGTAGGAAATATACTTTGGAAAGACATGTTTCGTGCGGCACGTTCTGAGACAAAGAAGTAGTCTTCGCCTGCTTTGTATATCCCATACATTATGGCAGGACCAACGAAGCAGCAATTTTGACCATACATTGTCTCCGGTCGGAGAGTGGCGGGCACGAAGTAGACCTTGGCTTCTGCGGGTATCTTGTCGCCAATGATCTTTTGTGCAGCTCCAGCCCATTCCTTCACTTGAAGCTTGATCGCCGTGTATTCCTGTACTCCAACACCCTCACCTTCGCTTCTGTCGTGGTCCATACACGCTTGACCGTCCTTTGGTGAATAGACCGTGTAGCGCTTTCCGAACTTGATCTTATTCAGTTCGTGAAGACGGTTCATCTGCCATCTCACAAACGCGTCGTAGTATGGATTCGCATCAGTCGTTACAAATGATCGCCTCCAGTCAATTCTGCAACCAAAGTCTGTAAGGTCGCGCTTGCAAAGAGGTGGGAAAAACTGTAGCCAATGATCTGGGTCGGCGAACTTGTGGATTTCTTCCAGTTGTAAGCCCATGGCAAGCATGATCTGGAACTGGTACTTGACCTTGACCGCCTTGGATGCGGCTTTACTCTTCTTCGCGGAGAACTTGGTCACGTCCTCTTTCGTTACTGCTTGGGTGGGAGCAGGCTTCTCATTTGCATTATCACCATTTGTCACGGCCTCCGTCGGGCAGTTTTCGAAGTTCTTTCCGAAGAGCTCAATTTCTCGTACAAGCTTGTCCGCGCACGCCTTGATGGGCATACCAGTACAATGATATCCTTGGGGATATAGGACGTTCTTTCCCCTCATTCTAGCCACACCTGCTGCAAACTCAATCTTGCTGACTGTGAAACTGTGACCTGCATGCAGAGTGCCATTCATGTATGGATATGCCATTGTGCCAAAGAATTTGGGGTGTTTCGAGCGTAGCTCATCTGGTGATATCGAGTTGAGAGGGAGGTCCGAAGTTGATGGCGCATTGGCCTCGAAGACATGATCTTCAGCCCATTTCTTCTGGTATCGCTTCTCGTCTGCGATGAGAGTATCTCTTTTGTCTGTCTACATTTTGACATCAGAGTAGTGCTTTTGTTACAAGTGCAGAAGATGACTCACGTTCTCGATTTTGAGAGTATTTTTAGAGCTGTTGGAGGGGTCGAGGGCTTCGAGGGTAGCCTGTGCAGCAGACATGATGGCAAAGGGAAAATGAGTGGGCAGAAGACAAGACAAGAGCACTTCTGTGTCGTGTGTTGCGCTCTGCTTCAGATGAATTTGAGCATTGGTCAGTCATACGACGGATCAAGCTCCGAACCCCACATTTAACCATTTCCCTTTCGACGAACAACATCGGTCTGGTGAAGACCACTCAACAACCAAGATCAAAGCATGCTGTCCACACTCTCGCGCTGGTCGCCGCTGCAGTCTTCCGAGCCTCCGTCGTTCGACTTTGAAAGAAACCCATACAAAGCCAAGCGTACCTGGCCGCCAGACTTCACCAAGCTCTCCGAAAAACATCAGTTTCGTCTAGAGCGTCGTTACAAGCGGCGGGCGCAGCTGAAATGGGCAAGACCAAATTGGATGATCGGCACTAAGCTGGCACAGTATGGCTTGACGACAGGTAGGAGCAGTCCGACGAACCATAGGAAGATGCATCCTGACAACTCCAACAGGTGTAGCGGCGTACGCAGTCTTATACATGGACTGGGGTGAAGGTAACGAGGAAGCTTTCCGAGGTCTTAGGACATGGTATCACCAACAGATCAACTCTTTCTGGAGCAGCACAAACCCTCAACGTCCACGTCCACGACCAGCAAGCACTCCGGCTGAATCATAGAAGGAGCGAACACTTGCTACATTTCAGTGAACTACATACCTTTGGACAAAATCGTTCTGTGTGTCCCTCACTCGCCTCCCGACTACCCAGTGCATATAACCTAATGGGTAGGTATGTAAGCGCCTACCACTTTCAAAGACCCATCCATCTCTCTTGATCACCCGGAGCGTATTACCGCCGTCCACCGACAAAAACTGGCCAAATCCAGTCTTTGCTCCTTTCCAGCCCATGGCAGAATCGGCAAGCTGTATGATTTCATCAAACGTCCTCGTCCTCAACAAACTTACTATACCATCCCAACCCATCAGAATGGGCAATAGCGGGATGACGAATGTGAAGAAAAGATATCTCACATCTCCTACGAACCACCAGGGCGCAACGAGATAGATTAGTAACGGTTCCAAGAGCAAGAGCAATAGTGAGAAGAGCCGCCTGTCCATGAGCTCAATAATAGCAAAAGCATCACTCGTTTCCAACGTCGACTTCAGTATAGCCTGCGCGGCCTTGTCGTCAAAATGGTGGAAAGAGAGGTAGAAGGTCCTTAGTATCCTGGCAGATGATGTAGTAGTAACGTCGCTGCCACTGCTGCCGCTACTGATAACTGATGGTGGTGGACTCGCTGCATCGACTGGTTGTGGTATAAAGTTCAGCGTGTCCGATCTCTCCGCCAATGGAATCCATGCATCAATATGCGGATGTAGATCTGTCAGCAGAAAGTTGATGGGTGCTTTCTTGACTGCAAGTCTGCGCATGTTGATCTGATGTTCGATATAAGGGCTTGGACCACCTGCGCCTGCACAGAAGTCGACCACCTTGAGCGGAGTATCAGAGCGATGGTCCGATTCTAGCTTTGCTATCAGATCTTGTAGGAGAGAGGCAGCAAGGGTGACGGGAGCATGGGATTGAAGAAAGGGGAGGCGGTGCGTCCACTGGGCTGTAAGCGTGGCTTGTGCAAAGTGTCGAAGAAGAGGAGGGCAACTAGGTTCAACGATATTAGTGGTTGTATACGTATTTGGTGTGAGATACCAGACAAGGAGGGATGAATGGCCTACTCTCCGCTACTTACAAGGGCTGATCTTCCAGTTCAATGAAATGGATTCGCTTTGGCAATAACAAGACATTCAAATTGTTGAAGCCTGCCCATAGGTTGTCAATGAAACCAGCGATTGACTTCGGCGATGTGATGCCTGGTCGTTTCTTGTGAGGGGAAGCATCAGGGTAGAGGTTCGCATTGTAGGAAGTCATTTTCAAGAGGCTGACCGCGTACTGCAGCTTCAGAGGAGGACGAGTTGAGGAGATATCTGGTAAGGAAGAAACGCAGACGCAGACCAGCAGTGACGATGATTTAAGCTTTTCTTCTCCTGGAACGCGCTTGGCGGAGCGTGTTCCGCACAATGTCGCATTGATGACAAAGGCATTGATTGCGCTTCAAGCGAGAGATGGATAAACCTGTAGTAACCGGCCCTTTGCTCAGCAATAGTGCCAGTGTGAATAAGCGAAATGGGGTGTCTTGTCAGACGCCAATCCCGTGTCATTCGCTAAACCGGCATCATCCGGTCATTTTGATATCGTGAAACACAATCTCTCTCTCATAGCAATCCTCAACTCCGGACATTGACCTGACTATTACCTTGAATGGCGCTTCCGACTCCAGAGGAGCAGTCTCAGGGAGAAACTGTACGAAACGAGGACGATGACGAAGACAGAGAGCAGCTCGAGCTACAGCAAACCAAAACCGCCTTGGCCGAACAACTCCCACTAGGCAAGGAAGTCCTCTTCGTCTCTTTTGTGTGTCTGGCCCAATTCATGACACAAGCAGCCCTCGGAGAAACAGTCGCTATCCTGCATGTAATTGGTGCTCAATTTGGCATCACCAATCCGGGGACTCTGTCATGGCTGATAGCAGGATATAGTCTGACAGTCAGCACATTTATCTTACTCTCGGGACGGATTGGTGATGTCTTTGGTTATAAGAAGATGTTCATTATCGGCTTCACGTGGTTCACACTATGGTCTATGATAGCGGGTCTAGCAGTCTACTCAAATCAGGTCTTATTCATATTTGCGAGAGTATTTCAAGGTCTGTCTGCTTCCACTATGCTAAACTAGGCACAATTCTCATTGGTAACCTTGCGATAGGTATTGGACCTTCGATTATGCTGCCCAATGGATTAGCCCTCTTTGGTGCTTCATATGCACAGGGACCAAGGAAGAATCTTGCCTTTGCATTGTTTGGTGCTATGGCTCCAGTTGGCTCAATCGTTGGCTCAGTTTTTGCAGGATTGTTTGCGCTCGGCTTCTGGCCATGGACGTTTTGGAGCTTCGCTATTGTTGCTGCTCTTATTACCGTGGGCAGTATATTCGTCGTCCCAAGTCCACCCAGAAAAACAATTCCAGCTCGAACAATGAGGGGACTGATTGAGCAACTTGATCTTCTGGGTGGTCTTATAGGTGTTACAGCACTCATCCTTTTCAACTTCGCCTGGAATATGGCTGGTGTGACCGGATGGTCTAAAGGTTACAACATCGCCACTTTGATTCTTGGCATAGTGTTCGCACTGGTCTTCTTCTGGTTTGAGTTGCGAGTAGCAAAGGAACCTCTGATTCCGTTTCAGGTATTCCATTCAGACGTCAGCTTTGTTTGTGCATGTATAGCTTGTGGGTGGGCGTGCTTCGGTATCTGGTTCTACTATACCTGGCAGTTTCTTGAGATCAGCAAGCGCGCATCGCCTCTACATGCCGTTGCTTGGCTTTGTCCTGTGGCGGTTGCTGGCGCTATTGCTTCAGTAGTCACGGGCAAGCTACTCGGGATCCTGAAACCTGCTTGGTACGTGATGGCCTTCGAAACACGAATCGAACGCTTGCTAACGTGGTTTCATCATGCAGGGTTATGACGATTGCAATGTGCTGCTTTCTCATAGGGACCATCCTGATTGCTACAGCACCCGTAGATCAAATATATTGGGGCCAGCTCTTCTTTGCCTCTTTGATTACCCCCTTCGGAATGGACAGTAAGTGTCAGAAAATGATACATGACAAAGGCCGTAAAACTCATATCTGATAGTGTCTTTTCCCGCTGCTACCATAATCTTGTCCAATGCTGTACCTAAGAAGCATCAAGGTGTGGCTGCCAGTCTTATTAACACTATTGTCAACTACTCAATCTCTTTGGGACTCGGCTTTGCTGGTACGATCGAAGGCAACGTCAACCATGGTGGACATACCCCTGCGCAAGTCCTGGAGGGATATAGAGGGGCGTTGTACTTCGCCATTGGTAGCGCAGGACTAGGAGTGTCCATCAGTTTGACCTACTTGTTGAAAAGCTATACACTCGACAAAAAGAAGGCAGAGAAGGAGTCAAGCAGCTGATGGTTATCATGTCATACTATATATGACAACTGAAATATTAACATATATGACAGCTGCGTTTGAGAATGGATATGTTGACTAGAAGATGCGCGTTATGTAATCACGATAATAGAACGAGCAATATGTTGTTTTCAATCATTCAAAAACATTCGCAGTCGGCAACTATGTCAATTACTCTTCAAGGACGTGCGTGCTGTGAAATCATTGCATCTAAATGTAGCTCTATTATAGCTTTTTCAACAACGCAAAAGAAAAAAAAGCCGGGGACCTCAAGTCTCTTTCATCCACATGATCCAATGCCATGGACATATATTCCCAGACTCGACCCAAACTCCATATACCATTCCTTGATATGCTCACACAACCCATTCACACTCCTTTACTTTACAACATCTTCATCCCTTACATGCAGGCACCACCGTCAATACCAATGACCTTTCCGTTGATCCATTCACCATCCTGGGATGCGAGGAAGCAGACAATACGGGCAACATCGATGGGGAGACCGACACGCTGGATGGGAGACCAGGTAGCGGCGTACTCGTCGACTTGGTCGTCGGAGAGGTTGGCACCGTTGGGGATGTACTCACGGCAGACGGCGTGGTACATGTCGGTCTTGATACCACCAGGGGCGATGACGTTGACAGTGATCTTCTTGTCACCCATGTCTATAGAAATCATGATTAGCAAAATGTTTCTTTACCGACATGAAAGATTGTGATTTTCTTACCAATGGCCATGCAGCGAGCGAAGGTCTCGATGGCACCCTTGGAACCAGAGTAGACGGCGTGCTTGGGAACACCCTTGGCCTGACCAGTGATGGAACCCATGAGGATCAGACGACCACCAACCTCGAGGTGCTTGTAGGCCTCACGGGCAACGAAGAACTGTCCACGGGTGTTGATGTTGAAGACACGGTCGAACTCCTCGGGGGTAACGTCCTTGACGTGGCCGAAGGTAACGACACCGGAGTTGGAGACGGCAATGTCGAGCTTGCCGAAAGCCTTAACGGCCTGGTCGAACATCTTGACGGTCTCGTCGACGTTGGCAACGTTGGCCTTGATGGCAACAGCGTCAGAGCCCATCTCTTTGATCTGCTTGACGACGTCCTCGGCGGCCTCGCTGGAGTTGGCGTAGTTGACAATGACCTTGGCACCACGGCGGGCGAGCTCGAGAGCCATCTCCTTACCCATACCACGGCCTGTAGAGGAAACGACGTGTCAGTCTTCTTGTTCTATTTCACCCAGCTCGTTTGCTCATTCTTCTCCATCAAGGACATACCGGAACCAGTAACGAGAGCGACCTTGCCCTTGAGCATGGCAGACTCGATTCCAAGAGGACCGGGGATCTTGGTGTAGCGGCCAGCCTGAGGTGGGAGCATGTCGGGGACAGACATTTTGAGATATGAGGTGGTTGGTTAAAGGGTTGGTGAAGAAGTTGGAATTAGCGAGTGTACGAAGGGAAGATGATGGATAGATAGATAGAAAGAGAGAAGCAGAGAGCAGAGCGAGGACGATGAGCAACTTATAGAAAGCTCATAAAGTCAACTATCCGGCAACGGCTCCTCAACCGACTTCCGGGAGGGCGTTTCGTCTCCTCTGCTGCAACTCTTCCCCTGGACCAATGGCCAATGTACATCGAGACGTTGCGTGGCTTGAGCTGCATGGACGACTTTACCACTTATGCACGAGAGTGGTATGCCTTGCTGCTGTTGAGCTGAGCTTTAGTTGCCTCTATGCTGAGACAACTTCCAGAGACTGTCTTAGACCATATCACGTACAAGCGCTGTCAGATTCTTCCGCGTGTGACTTCGTGGATGCCCGTCGTCTAAAGACGAGAAACCTCGTTAAGAACTCGCTTTGTGTGAAGACGAAACAATCCGTGGACCAATGTGGGATGCTGTTGACACCCGCTCGTATTAATGTATCCCGAGAAAGAAAGAACGAATCCCATTCAGCCGCAAATTGGGATGTGTGAGAACAGTGAGAACGACACGGCCCACCCAAGATCGTGCATGTGCGGGAGTGGAGATGGAGCACGATTCATGATTCTATTTCATCTCACCTGCTCATTCCAGATTCCCAGCGCGAGCAAGGTCGATACACATCAGAAAACCACATGAAGGCCATAAGCTCACATTAAAACCATGCTATATCTCCAGTTTGACCTCAAAGGTCTCGCACGCAGAAATAAGAGGTTGTTGTCGTCGTCGAGGACATGTAGCAATCGTCACAGATCTTGCTGTTCCACGGTTCGGAAGCTTTCGCCGCAAGCCGTTCCATAGTTTTCTGTCCGCCTCAATGCTCAGTTTCTCCACGTGTGGAAGTGAGTGAGAGTCCTCGGACATGATCACCAAGTCGATGCTTGACATTCTTAGGGAGTCGTTGAAGAGGCTTGATACCTGATTGTTATGCCGCACCATTCACAAGCAGACTCCGGGCCAGTTGTTCAAGTCAAAAACAAAAGCCGAAGTCAATTGAAGTTGAAGATGACAATCAGGGTTCAGTGTCAATTCGGACTCGATTGCGTAGATCTTCAGGGGAATTCCACCAACAACTAGCATAGAGGCAACTAAAGCTCAGCTCAACAGCAGCAAGGCATACCACTCTCGTGCATAAGTGGTAAAGTCGTCCATGCAGCTCAAGCCACGCAACGTCTCGATGTACATTGGCCATTGG
>Ga0115842_100926_pt1 | contig 11448 bp, 16 predicted proteins | sample InSIn2SAF170_2_FD_83856 | JGI IMG/M metagenome (GOLD analysis project Ga0115842, IMG submission 83856) | reverse complement strand
TTCAAAAAGATCCTTGTTCAATAAGTTCCCCTTTGGATCTCAGTCCAAAGAAAACCTCCCCGATAGTCCATCAGTTTCCTTCAGCCCTGTCATTCATTTCTCAGTTTATCATCTTGTAAATTCACATAGTCATTGGATGTTTTGTGGCCTTCAGCTCAAGGGAATCAAGGATGGGCTTCTTAAAGACCTCACTCTTTACAAGTTCTATCAGAGGTACAGATATTTTTAACTTCTGAACTTCTGATTCAAAACTAAAAGGGGAAGGAGACTTATCAGGGCCTCTTACCTCTTGAGTTGGTGCTTTCAGGATGGTAGGATCAGCTGTCGGTCGCTTTTTCTTGCTGATCTACTGCTCTGTGGGTGCAACAACTCTTTGGGCAGGATTTTTTTTGAAATTACTCGTTCTTGACCTCAAATTATATCTTTGTTGGTCTTCATTCTGTAGAATAGCTTCTCTGTCCCACTCTTGACTGGTCCGGTCCTTGAGTAATGACTCCTCGTATGCAGATAATGTCAAAAAGATGGCACTACCCTTGTCTTCCATGCAGTGAATCTCATCCTCTTCATCAAATTGCTCCTCCTCCATGACTACGTTCTAGAAAGGAGTCTTAACCCTTTGTTCTTCACTAGCCTCTTTGCCCCTCTGAATGATCTGCAATTGTTAATTTTCTCTTCTGTAAGGATTTGGATTTCTAGGAGCAAGTGTATTAGGAAGCCTTACTTTCCCAGGATTCTACTCAACCTTTAGCTTGGAGATTTCAGCAGCCAATGACTCTATCATTTTAGACATTCTGTCCATTTTGGGATTTGAATATGAGAAGGAAGAGGAAGACTCACCTCTATGCCTCCTTCTATCAGCATGTCCTTTGAGTTTCTCTGCAGCCATGATATTGGATTCGACCTCCAAGGCTACATCTTGCATTTCAGCTAGAGAAGCACATCTTCTCTCTCTTAATAGCAGGCAGAAATAAGAATTAAAGGCATTGGCATATGTGAGTTTTGCAGAGGTGTGGGTGGGCTTCACTTCGACTGGTATCTTGCTATACATGCGATTGAATCTTTTATTAAAGTGACTCCCCATTTTCTCTTTTCAGGTTGCCAAACTTAGTATGGTAGTATAGTAGGTCTTTCTTATCTCCCCAGTGCTTTAAAAACACATCATCTAATGCTTCAATGTATGCTATAGACCTAGGGGTCAGCTCTCTAAACCACTTTCTAGCCTCTCCATCAAGGCTTTGGACAAATACTCTCATCCACACATCACCTTCACTGATATCTAGGTTATCAACATAGCTATAAAAGGACTCAAGGTGTTCTTCAGCTGTTACTCCCTCTATACCAGTGAACTTAGGCATGTATTTCTGATATTCTTCTGCAGGCATGGAATTCAAAGGAATAGGCAGGACCAAGGGTCCATACCTAGTAGCTATGATTCTCTCCATCTTCGTGGGTGCTTGTGGACCTACCATTACTAGGGTAGATGGAAGGGTATTGGCAGCTTGGATGATAGGAAACTGAGAAATGAATGACAGGGCTGAAGGAAACTGATGGACTATCGGGGAGGTTTTCTTTGGACTGAGATCCAAAGGGGAACTTATTGAACAAGGATCTTTTTGAATCTCTGAGAGTATTTCTTCACTGATAGTGCTAGGCTCTATGTTTTTAACATGTGCATGCTCAGTTATAAACCTTTCTTGCAGAGATACATAAGATTGTTTATGCTTACCCGGTCCTGATGCTCCTTTTTGTAATGCCTTTCTCTGATTGAATATATTCTCAGGGTTAGGTACTGGGTCAGCTGGTGATTTCTGAGGATTTTTCTGCGTATGTCTCACAAATTAAGCCAAAACATTGATGTGGAGTCACCAAAAGGTTGGTCCTCCAGTAGAGTCGCCAGATAGATGATTACAACCAGAAATGTGTCTAGACTTTGTCAATCATCAAAGCTAGATCTGTGTCATTCTCCCAGGGAAGCTGAGATTCAATCTCCTCTCCCTGGAAATGGCGCCAATTATGTTAGGATCCCAAGAAACTCTCCTAGGTTGTAGCTCGGAGATGCCTGGTAACAAATAAATTCAACTATTGTTGCAAGGTTTAATGGAAGGAATGATGGTTTGGTTCAAGCCAGATAACCACTTCTACTTTGTTTCACTCCAAACATGCATGAACACCCTGAGACTACAAGGCTTTAGACCACCAATGCTCACAGTTTAGATATTAGGTGAATATGGAGAATACTAACCACACCAGCAGATACACAAGACCATGTGATGGCCGGCTGCAACTAGTACAGAAACCTACAAATATAATCTATTAATGCAAAGACAGGATGACAGCTCTCCTGCACTAGATAGAAAGAAACCTGAGAAACCTATTCAGTGATGTATTCGAGATTCTAACACAAAGATAAGATGACAGTTATCTAGTGCTAAACATCAAGAGATCAAGACCACAACATATTAGGCACAAGCTTAGAACAGAGGAAAATGGACAGTGAGCCGTTAACAACAAAATAAGCTTGTATTCGCTGAAAATGAAGATGAGACGCTGCAAGTGACAAAATGTCTACAGTCTCCAAAAGTTGAACCTTACATCAAATGCCAACCTTGATTACATCTTGCTCCTGGATATTTATAAGTTTTCGTTACAATGGCACTTGGACATTTAGGTATGGGGGGGTAATAATTGATCACCAACTACATTTAACTGCCTGATGGAGTCTCTGAACAAGGTTGCTTGTTTCAGTGGGTGAATTCGATCTGTTCAGGTGCTGTGGTGTCCTTTAGGCGGTTGGAGTGCTCGTACGAGTGGAGTCCATGACTGATAAATTCGGTTATAGAGTCATGAAGTGTCCTTTTCTCCTTTGGCCATGCTTTATGTTAAATATGGTTGTTGGGGATATTACTGTAATTGGTGCTGGCAGAGCTGGTCATCTCCTTCATCGGGAAATAAAATGGTCATAAGACGTGGAATGCATGGGTAGGTTGATGATTTGGGCAAGCGAGAAGAATGAACGTCGCATCGGGGAGATGAACGGTGGAGATGGTTTGGCGAAAGCTATAGACTGAGGTGGGGACAGGGTGCGTCAGTGTCGTTGGATCTTCGGCGGACAGATTGGATGATCGTCGGGTGACAGAGTTGCATGGGCGATTAATGGGCGAGGGCAGTTTGGTCAGGCGGTAATGGTTTTCATCGCACCGCTTTCGGGTGCTAAGTGGTAAATGCTTGGGGCCGAGCAATTCCACTCAATGATCGACACGTAGTAGCGGATGAGAGAAAAAAGCCGCTCTCATCGCGCGCTATCGCTCGATCAAGTTGACGGTGCGATGTATGCGAAGGCCGTCAGATCGGGCAAAGATGCATCTAACGGTAAAAATTGGTTGAGCAAGTCACCTTTGTCGAGTGAGATGTGGGCCGTTAGATTGTCGGGGAATGATCAATGGTGGGAAAGCGATGAGGGGTTTATGAGCACGTGAGGGCGTATGGGTAAGGTTTTATGGTTGGTTTGACTTTGCGCTTAGAGCTAGGGCCAAATGGAATTTTGTCAGACTTTAGAAGGTTTCTTTAGGGAATGGGAAAGGTTTAGAGGTGATCGGGGTGAAGGAAGAAAGGGAAAAGTGACCAATGTGAGCCCCCTTTGGACACAACCAAAAATACTATGCTTCTTTCTGACCTTAGAAAGTCAGCGCTGCATAGCAGAGCTAATAGGCCCCTCATCCTGGGCTGATATTTTAATGCATTGGATGTTTGTGGGCGATATGTTGGCTTGGCTTTGGGATTCAATCCTTGGGTTGTCAAACCACTGAATATTTGGGGAGGGGAGGGTATCATTAGCACTGATGTTTTTTCCTCTGAATTCGGGAAGGAGCTAAGACTTATCAATGTATATGGTCCCTGCAACAATTGGGCATATTTATGGAACAAGCTCCTAAATCATTCATATATGAAAGCTGACAATATCATCCTTGGGGGCGACCTTAATCTATCTATTGGTCATGCGTAATCTTGGGGACATTATGCACAACTTGACCCTCTATCTGATAATATTAGCTCTCTGTTGGAGGATCATCATCTTTCTGATATTCCCTTGACACGATTACAACCTATCTGGCTTAATCAGAGGACTGGAGATGGTACGCTTGCCAGAAGGTTAGACAAATTCCTTGTCAAAGACCCTCTTTTGGACCACCTTTATTTATATCAACATTGAGTGGGATTCGGTGGATTATCTAATCACTCTCCCATTTCCCTAGAATTTGCTTGTGTTGATTGTAAGCCTAAAGGCCCCTACAAATTCAATTCCACTTGGCTCAATGATGAGGGATACATGAAAATGGTCATTGATTATTGGAAGGCTCGCCCTCTTACACTTGGTCAATCTATTTATGAAGCTTTTGCCAAAAGTATGCTCCATCTCAAGCAAAAAGCGACTGTCCATAGTCATTATGGAGAAATTCTTGACAAAGGATATATATTGATAACATTGATTGGTCAGGGAAAAAAGATACAAGGATGATCAGACTCTCAAAATAAATTGAAGTGGAACTTGCTAATTTGGGGGACATGGATGGTCATGGTTTTGTCTCCATTGAAGCTAAAGAATGAATTATCAGAATTGAAGCAGACCAAAACAAAATTTTGAAGGATAGAGAGGAAACCTGGAGACTTTGGAGTCATGTCATTTGGTTACAGTCGGGAGGTGGTAATACAAAGTTTTACCATTATTTTGTAAATGGATGACAGGCTATCAACACCATTTGGCATCTAGTGGATGATATCAGCCAACAGGTAAAGTCCTTCCACGAATTGGATTTCCTCAGTACTTCTCATTTTTAGTCGGCTATTCAAAGCTACATAGGATGCCAATCTCGCAGAGATAATCAAGGTGGTTGGATTTTTCCCTAGGTTTGTTAATAATGAAGTGGTTGAGGACCTTGATTTACTTGTTACTTTGGGGGAACTGGAAGGCAGACTTAAATGGTTTAAGAAGGACAAAAGCCTTGGACCGAATGGCTGGCTGATTGAATTTTATCTTGCATATTTTGAAGTATTGGGAAATGATCTCCTACATGTAATTGAATAATGCAGGATTTGGGGACGAATGTATGATGCATTCAACTATACCTTTATTGCACTTATACCCAAATCAGATGATCCTCAAACCTTCAATGATTTCCGGCCTATTTCACTCTGCAACTGCATATACAAGATCATTGCAAAGATCATAGTAAATCACCTCAAGCCTATCTTATCAAAGTTTATATCCCATGAACAATTTGCTTTTCTCAACCACAGGAAGATCCATGAAGTAGTTGGTATTGCACAAGAGGTCCTACTCTCAATCAAAACAAAGAGACTAAAAGCTATGATTCTCAATATTGATCTGGCTAAGGCTTTTGACCGCACTAGCTGGCTCTATCTGAGGATTCTATTGACTCATCTGGGCTTTCCTTTCTCCTTCATTCAATGGATTATGTGTTGTATTACTAATGTCTCTTACAGTGTTCTTATCAATGGCACTGCCTCATCATTTTTTCATGTTGAGCGCGGCCTCAGACAATGCTACCCCCTCTCACCTCTTCTCTTCTTGTTTGTCATGGAAGGGTTGAGTTGATATGTATCAGAGGAAAAAAGAAAAGGCAGACTGATGGGCATCAAGATCACAAATACTTGCATCCTTACCCACCTCCTATTTGTTGACGATGTACTCGTATTTCTTAATGGATTGATTGGTGATATTACTGTGTTCTCCTCTGCTTTCCGATCATTATATTTTTCTATAGTCATGGAATGCAATCATCTCAAATCTACATTGGCTGCTACTGGATGCACTTAAAATGAAATCCACACAGCACAACAACGATTCCCATACACCTTTCTCCCCTTTGATGAAGGGCTCAAATATTTGGGATTTCAGCTCAAGCCTGTAAAATACAAGTTTATGTTGATTGCGCTTGGCTTGTGGCTAATATTGAAAGGCGACTGAATATTTGGCATCATAGATGGCTTTCTAGGGTTGGCAAACTTGTCCTCATCAAATCTATATTGGAATCTACTCTGGTGTACTCGATGTCACTGGCTTAGATTCCGAGGGGTATTTTAAATAGAATACAATAGTTGTGTTGTAGATTCTTATGGAAGGGAAAACAAGAACGGAACATTTTTTCTTGGGCTAGATGGGATATTCTTGCCCTCCCAAAAAAATGGGGAGGATTAGGTATGAAAGAAATAAAATTATTTGCTAATGCACTAGAAGCCAAATTGGGGTGGAATGTTCTTACCTCCAGGAATCTTTGGGTAGAGGTGATCTCCCAAAAGTATATATCCCCACCCCATCCCCTCAATTGGATTTGACAACCTTCTTGGGATAGATCAAACATTTCTATAGTTTTGAAGGTGGTCCTTAACTCGCTTGTATTTAGCAGAGATGGATTGACCTAGAAGATTGGTAATGGAAATTTGGTTCATATTGGTTTGGACCCATGGAAAGGATGTGGGAGTTCTTATCAATTACCACAGGAACTGCTTCACTACCTCACTAATGCTGGTTTTACTAGACTTTCCCATATTGCTGATCAGGGAAGCTCTTCTATCTATCTTGGGCATCCCTTCGATTTGGAAAAACAACTAGCAAACTTATACCAATTCTCTTTCATAATCTCATGTCTGGATGACTGAGGGGGAGGATGAGCTTATTTGGGCTCACTCACAGAATGGAAAATATTCCCCAAAGTATGGTTACCTTTATATTTTTCAGATCACAAGCCCCCTGTCCCTGCTTGGTGGTGAAATGTTCTCCAGAAATTGAAGGTGCCACCCAGAGCCAAGTTATTTATGTGGTTCATTCTCTGAAATAAGATTCCTATTGGGGATAATCTCCAATAGCCAACCTATCATGGCCCATCTTGGTGTTCTCTATGCAAACAGGACTTGTAAACTGTTGATCACTTATTTCTTACTTGCCCTATTACTACTACTTTCTGGAGAGAAGTACTTACACTTCTTCATCTTCAATCTAGATGGTAAGGGGAGGATATCTTGGAAGCCTAGAAATTGTGGTGGTCGATAACTCAAACACATAGGATTTGGAATCTTCCCATACTGATCTGCTAGTGTATTTGGATTCAAAGGATTAAAATCATATTCTCTGGTACCTTACCTCGTTGGTCGCATGTTACTACTCACCTTATCTCTTTATATCATTGCATCCCGGAGGAAGACCGAGCCCCCACTATGCACAACATCTCTACTGAGAATATTGACAAGAATACTCCATGGGCATATTTTGATGGCTGGACACAACACCATGGATGTGGCGGGGACATCCTTATTCATATCACAATTAATTACTACTATAAGATTCAGATGGGACTGAGGGATGGGACAAATAATTTTTCTGAACTTGTTTCTCTCTGTCACTTATTATATTTTTCACTTGGGAAGGGATGCCACTGATTACAGGTCTTTGGTGACTCTAAATTAATCATAAAATGGTTTAATCTTCAGTCTGCATGTCACATTCACACACTTCAACATATTTTGGATGAAACTATGATGCTGAAAACATATTTTGATTATATCTCTTGTCATCATATATTTAGGGAACACAACCAAATTTCTAGCCAACTATGCAAAGAGGCCTTGTACCAGTGACAGGGGCTCTGGTTGATTCAGGAACAGTCAGATCGTGACTACTACAACTACTACCATCAGCCATATGAGGATCAACAACATAATGGGGCCAACAAGTCTTGATTTTATTGTCTTATCTGAATTTTTTGATGTGTTAAATCTTTTTTTCTCTCTACATCTCATGTGTATATTTTACAAGAACATATCGTATGTAATTATTTAACAGTCTCCAAACCTTGGGATATATATATATATATATATATATATATATATATGTATATATATATATGTATATGTGTATATGTATATATAGATATATGTATATATATATATATATATATATATATATATATATATATATATATATATATATATATATATATATATACATATATATATATATATATATATATATATATATATATATATATACATATATATATATATATATATCTATATATACACCCAAGAAAATTTTCATGGCAGAAAAAAGATTCATCACATAGAAAAATAAAATAATATACACAGATAAAAATATATATTCAAATGTATAGCTAGAGAAATATTCAAATATATATATATATATATGGATTCATTGGATTACGGAAATTTTACATAATATACAGTCATAGAAAGTACTTAACGGACAATGTCTGGTTTGAGCAAAAAGAAAAATTGACTAACTAGCATGGAACTATTGTGGGGAGGAGTGTTTGCCCATATATGGGAAACCAGATGGCCTCCCTAGATGTTCTAAGAACAATTTGTATCATACCAAAAACCAATTTGATATGTAAATGAACAACAGAAGCGGAGAAATATTTTCCTAATTCCAGTTTGTGATCAATTCAATGCCTAGAGCTACTTGAACGGATCCTCTTGTTTGTCCTTTAGCCAAGGTGGTCACTCCCATTCCACTAGAGTCTAGTCATAGCTTGTGTCTTTCGCCAGTTGCAGGTTCACCTTTGGTTGTTGATTGGTTGTTGTTTCCCAGCAACCAGTCACTGGTTTCAAAAATCTACTACCCAAAGATCTTGGCTTCCTTGGGGTTTTCCCCATAATGTTGCTTAAAGGTTGAGTATTTCCATAATATTGTTCCCCCTCGCTCCTTGGTTTCAACTTCATGGCACTGGGGGGTTTATCTCCTTGCTAGACTAAGTATGGAGGACTCTAAGAAGCATAATTTTCTAAAGTGTTAGAAGGTGTTGGAGGCGAGAATTGGATTCCCATGGCTCCATCTATAACTATAACGAACCCACCCCACCTACCCCAATGTAATGGGTTGTCATTGATAATCAAATTCCTCTTGTCATCTATTAGAAGAATGTGATAAATAATTCTTTTTTATTTATGCATTCCTCATTATCAATTTCTTCTGTTATGGACTTTAAATTCTTTAACTGGGGGTTATGGCTCCACCCACCTTTCTTCTACATGAGCACACAACTCAGACCCTCAATTACTTCATCTTATTTATTTATGCATGATTTTTCTACCCTTTTATGTATATGTATATGTATATGTATATATGTATGTATATATATATATATATATATATATATATATATATATATAATCACATGTACGTTAACTTGTTGTAATGAGCATGCAATGACTCCACTGTTTGAACATGCGACGATCTGCCCAGAACCTGCACATCCTTTATGTGATGTGGCAGATTATTAAAGGTGCAGATTATTTAGTGAGCATGCAATGACTCCATTATAATGGGCTTTACCATAGTTAATTTTCCTGCACCTTTAATAATCTGCCACATCACATAAAGGATGTGCAAGTTCTAGGCAGATCGTCGCATGTTCAAACAATGGAGTCATTGCATGCTCATTACAACAAGTTAACGTGCATGTGATTTACGAGGAGTGTCACCCCTCAGAATGGACGGTAAGAGGAAATATCCAATTGCTAGATCAACGGCTCACCATCATTCTTATGGGTCAAGCCTATTTCCCAAACTCGCTCAGGGCACCCTCAGGAAGTAGGGTCATGTTTACAGCAAAACCACGAGGGTTTCTTTATGCATGCATGATGTTAGGTTGAAGCCCCACCTTTCAGGCCCCTCCCACAGCGTTGTTCCACCATGTCATCCTGACGCTTACATCCTAGCACTCTGATATGTTGCTCTCCCTTATACCTCTTAGACACGTCATCTCAATGCCTTCATCTCTATGCCTCCTATCGACTTCCCTTTTTAGCCATCCAGGGTGGGACCCTATGGGACACATCATCTCAATCCCAACACCCTCGCACTCTCCCTAGGCGCTCCTCGTGCACCTCTAGGTGGGAACCACCAGGACATGTTATCCAAATCCCAACACCCTGACTCTCCCATAATGTGCACTTTTGGGCTTCCGGGAAAGAACCCCGGGTATACGTGGAACGGTGGGTCACACCTTGGCATAACCCCTACTTCCAACTAGCCCACGTTGTAACAGTGCCATGACATCCCATGTCAAGTCATCCTGACGCTTCCTTATTGTGCTTTGCATTGAACCTCCAAGGAGAGATCTATGAACTAAGTTATCCCATGGCCCACCCAACACCAATTCCATGCATCCAGGATTATCTAGAGGCGACCATGTCCCGCCCCACGTCATCATGTGCTCCGCTAAAATTTCCCATTTTTGAACTTATTGGGTTTTAACCTCAGGGTTTCACTATCATATGGGATCCACTCTAGCCAATAGGAAAGCTCTCTGCCTCCGTGCTATGAACACAACTAGAACAATGCTCAATCATCCCTGCCATTATTTTTGTATGCCAAAAACAATTCCCAAGGTGTCACCACAAGGATGAGTTGTCATGTGGGAACCTCTTCCAGCCAATGGTGGAACTGTCAGGCCTATGTGTCTGTCAATGCATCTCGGCTTACATCACCCCACCTGCCCTTAGCATTGCAAAATAAGAACTCTTGGTATATGAACCTAGGCCACACCACTCCTCCTTCACTCGATAGCGATAAGGCAAAATTAGGGGATCCAATCTGGAGCTTCCATGATGAGGGTTTTGACGGGCCTCTTGAAATAGGGTTGTCATGCTAAGGTTATAAGGTTGAATCCCACCTAGCTTTGTCACAACGCCTCTCTATGCACCTTTACCATTCGAGCATGGATTCATTTACGATTTGTCTATAGAGGTTCTGCAATTGACCGAAGCTACATAAGTGCTCCACCATGGCCTCTATGTCTTATTATGCCCTTACAAGCGCTACCCCTCTTGAGCTTAAGATAGAAAATAAAGGATTCCCCTTTCTGGGATGGGCAATACCAGGCATGTTAGCGTTGGTGATCTTTCAAACGCCCTCTACTAAAGACTTGCAGTAAGCTCCTAAAGGGACTTCACCTCTCCTACCACATGCTAGGGAACACCCAATTGTTCCTAGCGACCTTACTGGAAAGGTTGCATCTATGACAGACTCAGAGGCATTTTCCTAATGGCAACACTTGACACACAGATCTCTTTTATTGATGTAGAATGATTACATTGGAGACTTCCTGTTTGACAGGGTCTGTGTGTGTGTGTGTATATATACACGCACACACACACACACACTGGTTACAACTTGTACAACAATCTATATGGCAATGTGTTGATGCCAAGGATTATCTCCTCTCCTAACTTTAATAACCTATGATCTTACATAAGGGGGTCTTTAGCCTATGGAGATAAATGCCCTGGTGTGGGGCTACATTACTCATCGACCTGGGTTTGGTCCAAAGGACTTAGAAGTAGCATCCCATATTTGAGAGGATGTGACTACTTATTGCTTGGATGGATAATAATAGCCATGGTGTTCAA
>Ga0115842_100924_pt1 | contig 11456 bp, 15 predicted proteins | sample InSIn2SAF170_2_FD_83856 | JGI IMG/M metagenome (GOLD analysis project Ga0115842, IMG submission 83856) | reverse complement strand
AGACCTGCTGTTATAGAGTATAGTTGGCAAAAGAATGTTGATGTGTTTCCAAGCCCCAAACCCTAGACATCCCTTATCCCTCTATCCCCCTAATACCTTTGATGCCATCCACCTCCTTCTTCAAGTTCGACCAATGGTAGAATTTTTTAACTGTTTCCAATGTCTTTTGATATTCGGGTGACCTGAATATGACTTAACATGAAATTCCCTCAAGATAAGCTTCTTGAGCTCCCTATCATCTGGCACATAAATCCTGTTCTTGAATCTCACCAAACCATCTTCCATGAGATATAACCCACATCTTGATCACCTGTACTATGCTACTCTAAACTATGCTTAAGCTTCTAGTACCTGTCATCCTGCTACCCTACCTGCAAGATCCCCTCCTGCAAGTTTGTCCCATATGAACTCATAGTTGCAATGTGATTTACCTGCACTCTTCTTCTAAGAGCATAAACAACCCTATTTTCCTTACCCTTAATGTACTTGATCTCGAAATCAATCTCACTGAGTGTAGATAACCACCTATCTTTCCTAGAATTCAGATTAGGTTGGTCAAACGAGTATCTCAACCCACTATGATCACTCATCAAAACAAACCTCATGCCAAGAAGATAATGTCTCCACATATTCAATGCATGAATGACAACTTCTAACTCAAGATCGCGAGTCACATAATTCTGCTCGTGCTCATTCAGCTTCCTTGACTCGTAGCATACCACCTATCCTTCCTACATGAGAACTCCACCAAGTCTCCTCTTGCAAGAATTTGTACACACCACAAAATATTTATCTGGATTTGCAATCTTCAAAACCGAAGCATTTGTAAGCAATTGCTTCAACCTCTCAAAACTAGTTGCACATGTCTCTGTCCATTCAAACGTCTTTCCTTTTTTTTGTAATGATGTAATAGGATAAATAGTATGTGAGAAGTTCTTAATGAACCTCCAGTAATAACTTTCTAACCCCATGAATGATTTGACCTCATCCACATTCCTAGGAGTTTCTCATTCCATGATAGCTCTGGTCTTTTCCAGATACATTTCTATGCCTTCATTGGAAACAACATGCTCTAAGTAATGAACTTTTGTCTAAAAGAAACTGCACTTACTAAGCTTGGCATACTCTTGATGCTCTCTCAACAATTTTAACACTGATGCTAGGTGTTCTGCATGCTCTTCCTCATTCTTAGGATATATCAATATATCATCAATGAACATTATCACAAACTTATCTAGATAAGAATGCAACACACTATTCATTGAACACATGAAATTTAGTCAAACCAAAAGGAACCACAACAAAATCATAATAGCCATACCTCGTCTAGAATGGGGTTTTGTAGATGTCCTCTTCTTTGATGCATACTTGATGATATCTCGATCTCAAATCAATCTCTGAAAACATTGTTACTACCTTGAACTGATCAAACAATTCATTAATTTGTGGCAAAGGATAGTTGTTCTTGATAGTCACCTTGTTCAACTACCTATAATCAATGCACAACCTGAGAGTACCATCCTTCTTCTTCACAAAAAATATTGGTGCATCCTAGGTTGATACACTCAGCCTAATGTATCCCTTGTCAAGCATTTCCATAAGATTTAACTTCAATTCCACTAATTCTGAAGTGCTCATCTTGTATGGTGCCTTTGATGTTGGTGCTTCTGTTGACATCAACTCATTATACAAGTCCACTTCCCTATAAGGTGGTAACTCTAAAATCTCTGCTGGAAATACATCCTGAAACTATTGCAAAACCAAATTCCTCTTCAAGACTTCAAAATCCTCAACACCCTTCCCTTTGTCATTGGAAATATGAATTGCAAACAATAAACACACTTTCTTGCTACTACGCATTGCCTACATAGCTGTTACCATTCTCATTGATGTAGACTTCTTCTTACCTTGCAAAATTATCCTCTCTCCATCATCATCCAAGCACTAAATAGCATTATCATAGTAATCCACTTTAGTCATGTGAATGTAAAACCAATCCATGCCCAAAAGCATATCGTATGATCCAAAGAAATCACATTTAGATGTGCTGATGTCGACATACCATTCAACTAAAATGCACAAGATCTCACCCAATGATGAACTCTTTTCTTGGTACCTGCAGCTAACTGCACCAACCATGGCTCTGCATGCACTTGTTTATTCAAGAAACACTTATCTAATAGGCCAGGACTGATATAAATATAGTTAGATCCAAGGTCAATCAAAATAGAAACAACTTGATCGCAAAAATTACCTTCCATATCGATAATAGATGCTCTATGATCAGCTTGCCTATTATCCAATGCTGCATAAATTCGAGGAATGCTTTGTCCAAAATCCCCAAATTTCTATGCCTCATGGGCACTGTAAATATGAGGTCTGCCACCCTAATGTTGTAGACAATATCTCCTACGATGATACTTACCAAAATTCCAACACTACAAACGCTTCCTGCCATCACCCTTGTTTTGTTCCTCAGACTGAAATCCTTGTCCTATGTCAACTGCATTGAATTTCTTGTACAATGCTACATTCTCTTTGTTACCTTCATCCTAAGGTCTTCTTTGCTTTTTATCCCATTTTCCCTTAGTCTTTTCATTACCTTTCCAATCCTTCTTAGGCCCCGCCTTACACTTAGACTACTCATAACAATGTTTCAGCTTCCCAATTACTTCCTCCAATGTTCGAGGCTCATCATACTCAATCGGATCCTTAAATGCTAATGGAAATCCACTAAAAAATCTTTGAACCTTTGTCTTCTCATCCTTATTATATGGTGCATATCTCAATAGCTCAAAGAACTTAGTCATATAATCTTCATCCTTCATAGATCCCATCTTAAACTCATTGAACTCCTTAGCCTCACCATCATAGTATCTTTATGACAAGTACTTCTTCCTTAAAAGTCTCTTGAAATCATGCCAACTCAACTCCTCTATCTTGATGCCTCTGACACGCTTCATGTCTTTCCACCCAATGCTTGCTTTCCCTTTGAGACTGAAAATGTCTATCCTACCTTTCATATTCACTATATAATCATGCAGATCGAAGAACTTCTTCATCCCAAGTAACCAAGCTTCTACATCTTTTGGTTTCTTCGACTCTCTATCAAACATATGAGGTTTTTCTTTCTTGAAATCATCTGACAAGTATCCCCTCCCACTCCTCCAATAAGGGTGATAGAGATGATGACCATGATACCTATCTGAACCAAAACTAGTATAGAACCCATAAGCACTGCCTCTCTTGTTAGGTGTATCCAAGAACCTACCATTTCTGACTGTTTCAACTTTGTCCGACGTGTGCAGTCCATGATACCTACTACCATATGCCCCATTTGTCCTTTCCTCCTGTCCATAACTGATCCATGGTTGTCCCTGTCTTTGCAAATCTAAGAAATTCTGAAGTATAACTACATTTACCTCTGCTTGTTTTTCCTGTTCCTTGGCAAGTTTTTCATGTGACTGAATGATCCTATCATTATCTATCTTGTAACTTCTAATTTATTCCTTTAAACTTATCAAGGTGTCTTCCACGTTAGGAGAGTACTCATCTCTGTGTTGCTCATCTGATCTATAAGGAGAGTCATGTTACTCATCTCTGTGATAACCTCCCCTGAACTTCACATACCTCAGTGAAGTTCAGGGGAGATTATCTCATCTACACAATCAATCTGAATAAGCACAATATATATATATATATATATATATAATCAACATATCAATCATCTCAATAAAGCAATGTCATCAACCCCTACACAATGACACAAAACCACAACAATGTCCATCACAACACATGCATAAAAAACACATAAAAAACTAACATGCATGCATGAAAAACACATTCCACCCATCTAGTCCAAGCGTTCGAACTTGGAAGATGATACCAACCTGTAATCACCTCCTCCCACATTTACGCAATTTCACCAGCTTGCCATGGTAAACATGAGACAAAGAGTTTTTATGACATGACCTGACCTCCAAACTTTAGTTATGAAAGTAGGAACGACACTGACAACTCATAGACATCCCTCAAGGCTTACAGGACACTCAAAGGCCAAAGAAACACCCTAGGTGACCAAACCCTGAGCTAAAGCTAGTTTTCCCACACCTTAACCCCCAAACACATGCACAAGCCTACAAGGGTGCGACTATAGGGCTCCAACCACATGCATAACATTGCTTCAATGTGGTTATAGCCCAAAAATTCTAGTTTAGAGGGTGGAGTCCCGAAATCTAAGCCACAATTCCAGTATAGCTTCCAAATCATTGCCCAAAATCGTCTAAGAATTTCCAGAATCATTATTGACATGAGGACAAATCTAAAAAAAATTAAACTCAAACCAGGAAATTGACCTAAATTTCCTAGGACACATTAGATATTTCGTCAAACACATTGCAAACATGTAAGCTACAGGTCATGAATACATATCTGATCATAATAGTTTAAGATTCACCTAAGAATCACCAAGAAGCCTCTATTCCCTCTCCATATAGATGCAACAACACTTATTAGGACATACAATCATCAATCAATTAATAACTAAATGATTCATTACAAGAGCCATAGATGGTGTTAGCGCTTGGAATTCACCTAGGCTGAGATAGACAAACTCTCAAGGCTACATCAAACCATTTCACCTCGTAGCTAGCCCTACGAGGTATGAGAAGGCTCTCTCTGGTCAAACTCGGTAGATCTTTCAGTAGGATGAGCTGACCTAATTAGGAACAAAGATATTAGGCTAGTAAAATGATAAGGAGGGTTGATTTAAAGATTTTGGGGTTTTTGGTGGCAATTGGAGGGAGTGCAATTCAGGGTGCGGGGATTGAGCTCAGTTTTTGCAGGTGAATCTTTGGGGCAAGGTAGGAGTTTGTGCTGATGCCTTTAGCTGAAGTGGATGGCTAGGAATGAAAGAGGAGGAGCTAAAGAGGGCAAACAATGACTTTGAATCCTCTTTAGACAGTGGAAAACATAGATATTAAACAAAATTGAAAGCTGAGCATGGCATGCATGAATTCAAACTTTATCACTTCTTTTGTTCAATTAGCAGCAATAGAAAGAGATGAAACACATAAACACACTTACAATAACATGTAGGAAACACACCATCAACACAATAATCCACAAGAATCCACAATGATGTCTGCAAAACCCTGGCCTTCCTTTTCCTCAAATTGCAGAGATACAAGTACAATATACAATAGAGCTTCTCCCACAAGAGTCCAACCATGAAAATGAGCAAGAGAAGGCATAATATAGACCATCTAACTCCTTTCCCCACCTCTAGGGGTCGAGCTCAGCTTCCTAGGAGCAGTTTGAACTAATTCTAAACTAAGCACTAGATAATAGGCAGTCAAAACAACTTGCCTCTAAAACTTAGGTAACTCATCCATGCATTAAATATTCACTATTTACATCAAGGAAACTTCTAGAAGGGTTAAGAGAGAGTAAATCTATCCATGTGCCATGAAAATTATCCATAAATCCATCATTTACAAGTACAAAGAGTCAACCAAGGTGAAAACAGAGTTTTGCAGGCCGAAAAGTCAAATCTGGCAATTTTTGCTCGAGTGGTCGCGCCCCCTGCTCGAGTGGTCGCGCCCCTTTGCAGCTGTTTTTGAGGGTCTTCCTGTTGTCCAAATCAGGTGCAAGATAGCTCATTGGAAAGGTCTGTGAGTCTACTTTCCAACCCAAGTGGAATTTCTGAATTTGGAGTTGATTTGACCCCTCAAAAGTCAATTCTCCCAAGACAGATTTCTGCAACTCAAAAAGTGGGCAGAAAGTCAAAATTTTGATGTAATTTGAGCTTTTGGAGGCCCAAATCTCCAAAAAAATTTGACCCCATGTATAGGCAAGTGTAGTTTTTGCATGACATTTCCAAAAATGCAAATTTTTTGTCATTCTGAGTTGTCCTCCCGAGTGGTCGCGCGGGGGGTGAGACCACTCCACAGGCCAAAACCTGTAAATTTCCCAAAAATGTCCAAAATGCTCCAAAACTCTCAAAATTTTTTGATTTTGCTGCTGGAAGAAGGCTAATGAGTACCATGGTGAGTAAGGGATGCCTCAGCCAAGATACGGAGTGGGTTGGTCCTCTTCTTCCTCTTCCGGGCCTCAGACAGCTTCCTTTGGAGAATTTTCATTTTGGCCTTGCAAACGTGCAACCTTGCCCAATAATGAGTTTTCATGTTGCGTAGCAGCTCTTTATCTTGGTTGGTCTTCTCCAACAATCTCTCCAAGCGAGAATTTGCCTGGATGAGCAAAGTCTCCCTGTCAGCAGGCAATGGGTCCCCGGGCCTCCTACGGTTCAAGCCTCTATTACCGCGGATCCTCCACAGTTCATCAAGCTCTTTCTCCGTCTCTAGCTGTCTGTTCCGCTGCTCCAAATAAGTGATGGTCCACTGAGCCATCTCGAGCTTCCGCTGCAACACTAGATTCTCCTCCTCTCTCTGTCTAATGAGCTCATAAAAATCTGAAGAAGAAGAAGAATGAGCATCAAGATCAATAAAATCATGATGTGCCTCGCCAACTATCTCGTCCTCAACCATGGGCTGCTTTCCCTCTCGTACTGCCTCTGCTGATGAAGGATGCGAGGCCCCTTCCACCTGGTGTGGAGATAACACTCGCTGATCTGAAGAAGATGACGAGACCCCTTCCACCTGCTGTGGAGAAAGTACTCGTCGAGCTGCTGCAAATAAGGTCCTATGACCTTTCTGATAAGTGATCCGAGGAGAAGAAGCCATATGTCTCAGAATAATAATCTCAGGCTGATGTGATGGCCCTCCCTCCTCATGAATAGCCTCTGGCTGTGGCTGTGGCTGTGTAAAGAACTCACGGGAAATAAAATCTGCCCAAGGAATGCCCTGCTGACTCAGCTGATGGGAAACAACCAGCTGGATGAGACCATGATGACACAAAAACCTGAGCTGCTGAGCTGGGGTCTGCTTATGAAATATAAACACCATCCTCTGAATGTCCTGGAAAAAGTAAACCGGGATGTTCATCATCCTCACCCTGGTAAAGTGCATCAGCAGGCGAATGTGGTAAGCAAAGACTCGTGAAAACCTTCCCTCGCATGTGAAATAGTGCATGATAAGCCGCATGATAGGTGCATATTCCCCTCGGAGGAATTTGAAAGGAAAGTTCCCTGACAAGTTATGTATGTATGCTGGCCTGACATATGGCTCAAAATAGACAAAATCCAGCCATTTGCGCTTTGGCCACACCTCACCCACATTGGGTATCCCGGTAGCCTGTGAGATTGCCTCTGGAGAAAACACAAAATTCACCCCTTCAAGAGTGACCTGCCCATCATGAAGGTGCAAAACAAATAGCCGAGCTAACTCCCTATGATGCTGAATCTGGGCAAGCCTCTCACAAAACTGATAACATGACATATACTGGAAGCAAGTCACTGCCAATGGGCAAGCCTGCAATTCTGCTAAAGATGTGGGTTCTTCTCTCTTGTGATGACCACCTTTGCCACCCTTACGAGGCCTCTGCTGTGTCTCAACCTCCGTAGAAGAAGACCGGTCATCACCTTGCTCATTAGTTTCAGTGGTTGACATGATGTTATTGAGCAAGGTGGAACAAATAGGCAAAGATGACTGCTGCCCTGCCTGCAAAATGCTGAGAAGTATGCTGTTTTCAAGGGGAAAAATCATGAGGGAAATGTTAGAGGAGGGAGTTTACATAGGGAAAGGGAAAATATATACAAAAAAACAGGGAACTTTGAAGGAAATAATCACACAATGTCAACATGTTGTCTCATCTCTCATCATTTGCAAAGAAATACTTTATTAGGGAAAATATGTGTTATGATCACCAAGGGAAAGGACAATATAGTTTTTCAACATGGTGTGAATGAGGGCATGATCATAGGGGTATAAGGTAGCATCAATCATGAGCGATTAACAGGCTGCTCTTTTTTAATTTTGTCTTTGACTGTACTTCATGAGCATACTCTGTTTTTCCAATAGTTTGAAATGGCTTTTGATGCTAATGGGAAAAAGGGATTTTGCTTATATTGATCATAAGGGAGGGGAAGGGTTTATATGACAGATTTCAAAGGGAAAGGAGATGGATGGCATCAAAGGTATTAGGGGGATAGAGGGATAAGGGATGTCTAGGGTTTGGGGCTTGGAAACACATCAACATTCTTTTGCCAACTATACTCTATAACAGCAGGTCTTTTAAACAATACTTGCAGCTGCATTACTGCTTTTGTCATAGGGGAAATGAAGGCTTTAGTTACATGTTTGACAAAAGGGAAGAGGGATTTCAATTGCACTGGGATTTTTAGGGAAGGGATAGAGCAATTGAATTGGGATTTTAATGAAGGGAAAGGTAAGAAAACAGAGTTTGAAGTTGGGGAAACATACAATGTCCTTACGCAAACCCTATCACAGCAAAATGTCCATTTTGGTAACATGTACAGCTGTCTATTGTTAATTTTGACATGAACATTCACACAGCCACCTTGCCTCTGATTTTTACACAGCAATATGTCTCTTTTGCTCTTGTTTTGGCTAGGCTATGCATAGTGATATTTTACTCTGTTTTTTGTGATACTCATATACATGCATTTGCCATCATATTCTTTTTCTTTTCACAACATTTCTTTTTCAATTTTGCTGTGTTTTTTATATATATATTTTTATGAATTTGCTGTGTGACAAAGTTTTAGGGTTTGGGTAGGATGCATGGGCATTTAGGGTTTGGTATAGGGTTTTGAGGAGGGATTAGGATTTTTAGGAAATTGGGATGGGGTTTAATATTAATTGCAAATGAGATTGAAGAGAAAAACACTCTGACATTTGTGAACCATAATGGGAGACCATGGAGGAAAAAAAAAAAAAAAGGAATTATAAACCTTGAAAAACAAACATTACCCTAGCATAATGCCTACAAAAGCAAAAATCACTTAACCTATTTCTCTTCATAATTGTGATGGTAAAAATGCACAAACACGAGCTCATCATCTATGTTTCCAACATTCAAGACCTTAGAGAAGCCTACCTCGTGCAATTTTCAAGTCACAAGGCGATTTGAGTAAGTTTAGGCACGTTCTGGAAGTTGCAGCTCGAGTAGTCGCGCGCAGAGTTTGAGTGGTTGCGCGCACCCCGAGTGGTCGCGCCTGTGTAAAAAATACAATGCGGGAGAGGGCTGGAGTGGTCGCGCCTCGCCCAGGTGGTCGCGCAACCTGCCCGAGTGGTCGCGCACCCTGAACTTGCTCCAAATTTACTGCAATTCGACCTCTTCACAATTTTCGCCCTCTTGCTCCTCTTTTGCTAGCTCATAGAGGCACGATGAAATGTTTAGAGGGAAATTTAGCTCTTGTAGGTGAATTTGAAAAAATTAAATCACAAAACCCATTTTCTAATGTTCTTTTTGACATTTCACTTTAACACTGTTTCTTGAGTTGCTTTGTCCTGAATTTAGCTTTTGAGGTGCTTTAACTCCGTTCTTTTTGCAGGTTGACCATCTGATGGACTCTGGCGAGGAGACCAGGGTTGTTGCCGGCATTTTATTGAAAACTTTTGAAATTTTCTTTATTTTTACAAATTTCACATGACCTTGGGTTTAAAAACAGGGTTTTTAAATCCAAGGCATAAATGATCTGTAGCTGATAAAAATATCAATGAAACATATGTACATACCTCCTTCTGGCTTGCTGGGCACTCACTGACCTTGGACTCATGACCTTGCAGTGATTTTTGACTTAAAACCCTAGACCTAAGACTTGGGACCTCAAGACATAAAAATAAAAACAAGTATGACTCAACTTCATTGTGGTATGACCTGATCCAGCAAAGCCAAGAAGGGAACAAAGACCAGCTTCTCCATCAGTTTTATGGCATGCCTAGCGGGATGCAAAACTGACATTGATGAGACACCTACCTATGCATATGCAAAGAGATTTTGATCACTGATGGAGGGCTCAAGACCGACACTAACAGATGGTACACATCATATAACTAGAAAATAACCATAATATAAACCATGGCAACTCACCCATAATATCATCAATATAATACTACAAATGCTCATAGATCACCATAAGGAAATGTCTCATATTAACATAGGAAAATACCAATCAAGTTAGGGACTTCCATGTACCAACTGACCATAGATTGGGTTGAACCAAATCACTCTTTCAACTAATCACCCCCATGCCAAATTCCAAGCATGAATGTGGGATCTCTTGGAATAAACCAAGACAAAACCAAACCAGGGCTTCCAAAGGCCAAACCACCTCAGCCCTCAACCACAATGATTCCACCTCCATGGCCAGACATCCCTAACACCAACTAGATAAGTCTCTACCCAAGTTGTCTAGGGCTCCAAGAACTAGTAATTCAACTCACAACCTTCCAGGGATCTAGAGTGTTTGTCCAACCCGACTCCAAGGACTAGTAACTCAACCCACGAAGGGCTCTAGAGTGTTTGTCCCAACCTAGGCTCCAAGACTAGTAATTCAACCCGAGTTGTTTTAGGGCTTCCAGAGCGTTTGTTTCAACCCACATCCATAAGGAATCATGAGCACCAATAAAAAAATAATCAAATGGAAAAACCCACAACACCATGGCTATCCAGGAAATGGTAAGGCAAGGTTAAAACCACTATCAATCCAAGAAATCCTCCATACCAATTACAACACAAAATTAAAAAATCACATGCATATGCCATGCATCATAAATCATCAAGGGAATCACACATGTAACTTGTTACCTATAAAGCAATCCAGTTGTAGCTATCGATCCACCTGTTCCCTTGTGCTTTCCTACTTTCCTTTGCCTTCTTTCTCCAATCCAAGCGGAAATAGAATGCTCCAATTATGCTCCAAGAATTCTTTAAGTGTGCAAGAGTATGAGAGAGTGACATAACATAAGAGAGATCCATCCAAAAACTGTCAAAAAGCCATGAACTGATCCTTAGAAGCCTTTTTTATCATCGAGGCCTCTACTTTCTTCATTTTCCTTCATTTTTCCTTCAATTTCTTTGTCATGCAACTATGTGACCCTTCACCTTCCTTTTATCCCATTTTCTTTTATTTCATAAATAAAATGTCAATTAATGCCACTTTGCCTTTTCCAATTCCTTTTCCATTTTCATAGCCAATAATTAATCATCAACGATACCCATCACTATGATTTTCCCAACATTCAACTTAGAATACATGTCTCATGACCTTGGTATATATATATTTTTTATTTACATAGAAAATTAACTAGGGGTTGTTACATTTGTGGGTTAGAACAAATGCTTTGGATGCCCTAGAACAACTTGGGTTGAGTTACTAGTCCTGGAGCCTAGGTTGGGACAAACACTTTGGAGCCCTTGGTGGGTTGAGTTACAAGTCCCTGGAGCCAGGTTGGACAAACACTCTGGAGCCTTGGAAGGCTGTGGTTTGAGTTACTAGTTCCTGGAGCCTTAGAAAACTTGGGTAGAGAATGATC
>Ga0115842_100923_pt1 | contig 11457 bp, 5 predicted proteins | sample InSIn2SAF170_2_FD_83856 | JGI IMG/M metagenome (GOLD analysis project Ga0115842, IMG submission 83856) | reverse complement strand
AGTCATGGGATTAGACAAGGTAGATTGATGGTGGGGATTTAAAGTGCATAAAGTCAGCGTTGAAAATGAATTGGGAAGTGATTGATCAGGTTTTGCTAAGTAAGGTAATCTATGGGTAAAAACCATTTAGACGTGAATTAACTGCTTCTACCTAAGTATTTCATGCTGAGGAAGAATGAAAGGGATATGAGGGAGTTCAAATGACAAGAAGAGAGTGAAGGAGCAGATGATCATGAAAGGAACAAAGTAACAATGTAATGAACCCAGTTACTACGTTAAACAACAAACTCCATGTGAAAACCAAAACCCTATGTTTTGGGGGTTGCTACAAGTTTTCTTCCTCACGCCTTGGTCTGAGAGGGAGGAGGTGAGGCCGAGACACCTGTGGGAAACCTTGTGGATCTTTTCTTTGCTAACCTTCTAAATGAATAAAACCATAAAGGAAGAAAACTGAAACACAACTAATCTACTCTAAACTACTATAATGAGACTTCAACTACTTAAACAAATAAACAGTTAAACAATGGACTTTTGTAATGGAAATGCATCTACTTAAACAAATAACCAGTTAAACCATGAATCATCTACTCTATATGGTGGTGATGCAAATGAAACTACTTATGCAAATAAACAACTAAACCATGAAGCTATGCTAGTGTTGTAATGGAAATGAACTACTTAAGCAAATGAACAAGAAACCATGAATTTGCACTACTGTTGTAATGGAAATGCATCTAATTAAGAAAATGAATAGAAAACAGGAATCTATGCTAGCATAACAATACAATAAAGAGGAGCTTTGGCTGCTAGGGCCGAGCCCTAACCCAAGAGCTTTAGCCCTTTGAGTTAACTCAGTGTTGGCTCAAAACAAAACTCATCTTCATTATAAATAAAAAATTGTTACGAAAGTTGCAGCTTGAAAACAAAGTAGAGTTCTACAGTGAGAAGTCTGAATTCTTCCTAACTCTTGGTAGCTAAAAAAACTGAGGTCCTAAGCCTCTCTACTTATACATCTGAAATCTCCAACAACTTCCTTCAAAATTAGGGAGGCACAGCTTGTAGGTTTTAACCCTGTACAGAAATTGCCTGCATACAAATTCTAAAACACATAAAATATACAATGCGAGAGCATAACACATAAAACACATATACACAAACATTTTCCCCTAGATCCTAAAACCGGGACTACCAGCTTGATTTTTCATTATGTTAATTTCAATATTACAATACATATTTATACATGCAGATGCATCCAATACCATGGACTGAAAACCATTGCATCCAAAACCATGGACCGAAAACCATTGCGTCCAAAACTAGGTGCGAAAATCATGCACAAAACCATAGGTAGGTCTATGAACCTAACATAGGGTCCGAAACCAAAATTTTCTAGGGCGCTACCCCAGACCCCATAGAGTGGGGTTACTTGCACCCCTCAAACTCCCTGTGACTCCCCCCTGCTACATAATCGATGCAACGAAGGGGGAGCTCTACCCCCTCCTAACCCCTTGGTTAACTACATGGGCTAGTCGTGGAAATAATATAACACAACCCAACATAACTCCCAATTCAATGATAAACTCATGCTTTCCCTTTCACTAGCTCGGTTGCCTTCTAGTAGGGAGTCTTGGCTCCCAACTCAAGATAAACTCATACTTTCACTTGCTTGGCTTCCTTCTAGTACACATTATTTGTCTTATTTGCACCTTCACTTGCTTGAATGCCTTCTAGAAGGGGGGATGTTTGTACTTTCAGTTGATGGAGATATATTCGGATGGAGGGGCAGTAAATGAGGAGGATTCACCTCCTAAAATACCTCTCCCTTGTCCCATTTGAGTGTTTACCAAGGTATTTACCATAGTTCCTTGCTTTTATCCTTTATTCCTTCATTACATGCACATTAGACCAAAAAGCAAAATATCCAACTCTACTCATCTCATAAACAAAATATAATCAAAAGTTAGCAATAAGTTGTGAGAATAGTTGGTTTGACTAAGCTAGGAGGTGAATTAAGGTAAATTAAGGCCCATATAATTACTCAATGATGAGGCTCATCATCACCCCCCTACTGAAAGTGTTGCTCATCCTCTGAAAAATTTATTGGTTTTGGTAGCCTCTCTGACATCTCATGCTTCTATTGTGGCTGCTACTTCTTGTTTATGGAAGCCTTCTTTCCTTTCTCACTTCTTTCCACTGATATTCTCTAATATTGAAGCTACATTCCAGTCCTTTCCATCTCCTTATGCAAGCATGTATCAATTCTTAGTAACCTAAACATGTCCTCAAAATGTGAAATTGCTTGCCCTTGAGCAGCAAGACATTGGGGTGCTAGCTGAGGATTATTTACAATTAGATTATGGGTGTTGATTAGGGCAATGGGATTTGATTTTTCAACTGTTTCTTTGCCCGTGAAGCCACTTAGCTCTCTTGTTTCTTGATGCTCTTTCTTTTTCTTAAATGTAGATGGGTTTGTCTCCTCCTTTTCCTTTTTTCTTGACTGGTGTACTGAGAGCAGTGATGGCAACTGATGTCTTCTACTCGAGGACCTCTGGAGACACCCTAGGTGACTCCTCCTTGTGTTATTCCCCTTCTATTTCAATGCCTTCTTCCTCTCTAATGTTTCAACATCATCCTTTGTATTAGTTCCTTATTCATCCATCTCATCCCCATCTAGCTCTGTATCTTCTTCTTCTTCTTTTGCCTCTTCCTTACTGACAAAAGGACTAACATCATAGATGAGGGTTTTGATGTTATCCTCTACTGGTAAGTCTCGAAAGACTAACCATGTTATAGGCATCTTGAAATTTTGGAGGGCATCCTCAATGAGGATTTTGTTCAACCCATGGTGAACTAACTATTGGGAATTTCTTGTCTTTTCTTTGTTGCTAAAGTCCCAGAGTGATTGCATCAAAAAATAGGGTATGTTGAGTTTTTCATGAACCGGTGTTTCTACCCGAAATATTAATTCTTCAAGTTGTCTAAAATGGTAGCCATAAACAAAACTGTATCTACCCTCACTTGAGATATACTTGATGAGAATCTTGCTTGTGAGGTTTGAGGAGGAAATAAGCAAATTCTTTGAAGAAAAACAGAGTTTCCTATGTATGTAATCCACTAGCTTTCTAGAGGAAATTGGCCACCTTTTTACTTACAAACCAACTACCTCTTAACCTTTACAAATTTTAATCAAATGATGCATATGAGTGAGTGAGTAGGATACTTACCTGTCGCCTTAATGCTATGCTGCAGTTGTCAATGATCAAAGGTGTTGTTGATGGTCATTCTTCTTCCTCCTTTGTTGTCTGTTAATGGTTTCTTGACTGCAGATCTAATGTTGTTGCTGTTGTTGTATGGTCATCTTTCTTCCTCCTCTGTTGTATTTTGATGGTGTCTATGACTGAAGATTTGATGCTGCTGAATGGAAGCGGGGAGTAGGAGTGTGTGTGGATGCAGGGATGATGGTAATGGATGAGGTGAGGGGTTATATCACGTCTAGAATGAATTTGGGGTATCTAACCAATCTACCAGTTAGGGGATCCTGTAGAAAACACAATTTTCACCTAAACTGGAGTAATGAAGTGAAAAACAACGGAATTTATGGATGGATGCATGGTAAGGAGTGTAGGAGATGAACATATATGAGGCAGGGCTCCCTCTGGATTTTCTCCTTGCTCCATGATTGTCTTTCTCATCCTCCTGCAAATAACAATTACGTTTTTTTCTTTTATTATATATATTCTTTTTTTTTTTAAACACCTAGGCTGCCTCAAAGAGGTTTTCACCATAGATATTTTCACTGGGTGCCTCAAGGAAGGTTTTCACCCAGGGATCTTCTTTTTCTTTCATTTTTTCTCATCCTTGAGCCACCTCATGGAGGTTTTCAACCCAAAGATGGGACTCAAGTGCCTCATTGATGTTTTCACCTAAATCCTTATTCTCTTTTCTTTGTTTTTCGGTGACCTAATGAGGGAGGAGCTGAAACTTGCTCCAGCATCATCAATGTCTTATTGATATTGTCAATGAACTCTTGTTTAGATAAAGGCCTCTTGTACATTTTCAATTTGTGTCCATTAACTAGTAATGGAATGGCTTCTTCACCTATAGTTCTGATCTACACTGAACCATTGTCATGTCATCTTTCCACCACATAAGGTCTGAGCCATATTGTCCTTATCTTTCCCTTGAAGTATTTATACGTGGAGTCATATAACAATGCCTAGTCTCCTTCTTGAAATTTCTTCCCCTTAATATGCTTGTCATGCCAGATTTTCCTCTCAAGTTGAACTATCTATGTATGGAGGAGAGACTGCATTAAGAATTCATCCAAGCCATTCAAATGGAACAATATTTCTTTCTGTGCATGATTGAGATCCAAATCTAGTTGGGCTTCCATCCTCAATGTATTATGTTCAAATTCAATGGATAACAAAGCTCTTTTCCCATATACTAGCTCATATGGTGTAAATCTAGTGGTGGTCTTCCATGTCGTATTATAGGCCCAAGTGGCCTCAACTAGTCTTTCTACCCAATCATTTTTGTTGTTGTTCACTACCTTGGTTAGGATGTTCTCCAGTGCTCTATTGCTCACCTCCACTTGCCCATTAGCTCGTGGATGATAAGGAGTGGAGGTCCTATGCTTGATTTTGTGATGCTTGAGCAGTTCTTCAATCATGCTGGAGGTAAATTGGTGGCCTTGGTCTATGACTAGCTCTCTAGGTTACCCAAATTTGTAGAATATATTATCCCTTAGGAGCTCAGCCACCTTCTCTTCTATTGTTGCCTTAATTGCCTTGGTTTCAGCCCACTTAGTCAAGTAATCAGTGCACACAACAATGTGTTGTTTTTTCTTTGAAGGAGGATTGATAGGTCCAATGAAGTTCATGCCCCACTTGTCAAATGGCTCAAAGGTCACTTGAGGTTGTAGGGGCATTTCATCTCTTGGAATAGCCTTTACCATCTTTTGGCACCGATCACACTCACTAATGTACTTTTTCACATCCTGATGAAGAGTAGGCCAATAATAGCCTGCTTGCAACACTTTGAATGTTTTCCTGTTTGCTACAATGTGATCTCCACAAGGCCCATCATGACAGGTTAGAAGGATGTCAAAAACCTCCTATTCCCTGACACACCTTCTCAAGATCTAATTTGGGCCAAGTTTGAATAGATTGCCCCCAATCCAGGTGAAGGGGGAACTTTTCCTAATTATCTTGCTCTTTTCTCTGGAGGGCGGGTTTGGTGGGAACTGTGCTGATACAAAATAGTTTTCTATATCAACAAACCATGGGGAGAGCACTGAAATATCAAACAAATGCTCATATGATAACTGATAATCAATGATTGCTTCTTCACTTGCAGGCAGATTCATCCTTGATAGAAAGTCAACACCAACATTCTCCTTACCAGGCTTATCAACAATAGTTAGATCAAATTGTTGTAATAAAAGTAACCATCTTATGATTCTAGCATTTACATCTGGTTTGTTCATTAAATATTTAATCGCATCATGATCAGTGTGCATAAATGTCTGGTAGCTTGTAATGTAATGCCTAAATGTTTCCAATGAAAAAACAATAGCTAGGAGTTCTTTTTCAGTCACAATATAATTTAACTCAGCGTCTAACAAGTTTTTACTGGTAAAATAGATGGCGTAGGGAAATTTCTCCTCTACCTGACTGTTACATAAAAATTTGTCACCATGACTATTTGCAGTCAGTATGGGTCCCTCGACAACCATACTATCCTCCTTGGCAAGTCTTATACCTCTGCTCCTCATGTCAAACTCCAAAAATGGGAGAAAGCCTTTGAAAATCAATACAACTCTGGTTCCGCACTTTCTCCTAGGCTTACCTGCGGTCCCGCAACTCTTGTTCATAATACCTGCGTACTTGTACGCTCTGTCTGTAAAGGGGAGGGTGCGTACCACTGTAAAAGTCAAAGAGTGCAAGTTTTACTTTAAAAAATTTACTTGTGGTCGATTCTAGAGTATTCTAGAAGATGGTTTGACATGGATTGAGCGCCTCCAAATGGTTCATGCATCCCAATGAGAGAGGAACTAATCCCATGAAGAGGGGAGCTATCCCTTTGAAGGAGGAGCTTATCCCATTGATGGTGGACCTACTAACTTCCTCCAAAGCACTATAAATAAAGGCATTGGACCAGAGGCAGGGGAAGTTGAAAGCTGAACATTCCTAAGGGTAGATGGTGCTGAAATTAGGACTCCCTTATTGAGCTTGAGAGGAGAGATCACATACCTTTCTTAGCTTCATTTGGAAGTGGGTGAGCTAATCAAAGTAGAGGAGAACTCTTGCTAGACCCTGGAAGGGACCTGCACAACACCAAGGCATTGGTTGTAAGGTTTCTTTTGTTTCAAATTAATACAATTAAGTTCATTTTTCTCAACAAGTTGTTATATACAATTTGTTTCATAAACTCCTTAGTCTTTATGATGAATATGTTTTATTATATTAGTTATTCAGGTGCTATGTAATTGTTTGCTTGTTTGTGTATGCAGGCTTCAAAGAGAGGAGCTCATCCGAATCGAAGAGGCTTGATCATTACAAACATGTACTGGACTAAAGGTAAGCCTTAAACACCTGGTTGCTTTTATTTTAAACGCATATTTAGGGAAAGATAGTGCTTGACTGTTTTGTTTGTCACTAGAAAAGCCTTCGTTTCTAGGGAGGTCGGTTTTGCCCGCAAAATTGACTCTTTCCGCATGACAAAATGGCGACTCCACTGGGAAATCCATGGATTTGATTGATTTCTCTTTTGATTGATACTTTGATTTGAGAAAAGTTGATTTCTTTCTAGTTTTTGATTGATTGACTGTGAATTTGGGTAGAGTTGCTTATGGTTAACCTAGTTTTTTATTTTTCTTCTTTTTGGGAGAAGTACGCACCCTCTCAGTTAAGCCCAGTGCGTACCTGTACGCACTTTTTCTTTACATACAGAGCAGGGCCGCACCTTTGCAAAAGGGTTGCCTGCGTACCCTGTCAAAAGCCTAGAAAATTTCAATTTTTTCCTTGTTACCTATTAGATCTTGTTAATAGCTTGTTAATTGCTGCCCAGATCCACTAGTTACCTGTCGGAAGTTTTCATCTAGACTCATTTCATTAGCATCAAGAGTTTTAGTGAAGTTCATAGAAATTCTAGCCCTAGGTTCGATTTTGGTATTGGTCTTGTAGTGACTCTGGATTTAGAAGTTGTAGAAACCTTGGATATCCCTGGTCTTTTCAATCTTCTTAGGAGTTAGACCATTCGTAAAAATCCACCTTTGCTTGAGAAACCTACCTTTGTGTTGTCTCTTTGCAGAATTTCGAAAAGGCTTGTCTGTTAAGCTCTGAATTTCATTCTTAAGAAAAAGAACAAGAGCTTTTTGTTTTTGTTTTTTACTGATTTATGATTCTGCATGAATTAATCCTTGGTTGAATTGCAACTAAGTTAAACAACCTGGAATTATACTTTGTAGGCTTTTACCTCATTAGATTTGCTTTTAGGTAAATTTTCCTTAGATTTTCATAGATCTTAAAATTGATTTTTGTTAAGTAATTTTCCTTAGTTTTGCATGCTTTGTTAAAATAGGTAAAAATACAAAATCTCGTTTGAGGAAAGTTTGTTTTAATAGCGTTTGAAGTCTTGGAAACGAAAAAGGAAGTTTTTGTGAAATAATTAGTGGTCTTGTTTTGTGTGTCTCGGAAAAGATAAAGAGTTTTTTCTTTGATTTTCATTGTTAAGAAAGTTGTGTTTATAAATTTTGCATTTTCCAACTCTTTTAGCTAGGGAATTCATTGAAAAGGAAAGATTGTTTTATCATCTTAGGTGCATCTTTATAGTGAATTTGAGTCAAGTCTGCACATCATAAGTTTCATCCCCGCTACCTTTTGTCCTAAAGAAAAGCCATAAAAATAACGCTTAAGGTAAAATTAACTTAGTAACTTTTTATTTTCTAGGGCTCTGATACACCAATATAGATCGGGTTAGTGTCTTGGAGTAGGAGAGTAATTAACTCTCCAAGACAGTAAAAACAAATAAGTAGCTTATCTTACGGTAGGATAAATCCAATTGTTACATTTATGCTCTGGGAAAGCTCCTCTTAAAGGAGAAACACGAGATCGTGTCCGAATCAGTGAGGGGATCAATCCTCCTTCATTGGGAACAACGCCAGATATGCACGTACTAAAAACGGTAAACCTTGAATTAACCATTGTCGAGGAGCCTGGGGTCACTTGTCGGTAAACCTTGGATTATTGTCAAGGAACCGGCAAGGGGATTGAGCTTGTTACTCTGCCCTTGCGTGTGTATCGGATCGTAGATTATTCCCCCAGGTATATTTGTGGTTGTTGGTAACCTTAGTGAATATTATCTTTAGGATTCTTCCTAAGGTGATGGTGGAGGGAAGATCCCACTGTACCTGGAGCAGACGTCGGCTAGACTCACTTGGATTTTATGGGGGGTTCACTTCACTCGAGACGGTTTTTAGTGGAGGAACTTGTGCCAGTCTATTCATTAAGCAGGTTGCCGGGGTAACTGTTCCACCCGCCATTTCTGTATTGAACTCTGCGATGTTGGATTTCATCACCAACTAGTGTTTTCAGTACGAAAAGTTACTGTTTGTGTGTGGTTTGACGCCCTAGATTCCTTAGGCGTGTGTTTCTGATTTGTTTTGGTTCTTTAGAGACTTTAGGCAGTTTTCTTTGAGATTTTACTTTGTTTGCGTGTGCAGTAGTTAAAAATTTTTAGCTGTGGCTGAATTACCAAGACAGTCCCGTAGACTTCGGGGCCAGTCTCCTGAGGTTGTAACCATGGCTGGTTTATTGAGGAAGTCCCGTAGACTTCGTGGCCAACCTCCTGAAGAAGTCCCGAGCCAGCTTGAAGGCTTGAAAGTCCTCGTAACTCCTAGTGAAAGTAGAGTTGGATCACCTAAAGAAGGAGAATCTTCTTTGATAGTTCATCCTGATTTTCAATCATCAGTAGTAGAGTATAATCCACAATCAGTGTCTGTCTCTGAAGTAACTGGTAGCTTTTCGTCTACTAGTGATATAGGTGAAGAACCTGAAATATCAGAACCTGAAAGTGAATTTGTTGCTACTCTTATATCCGAGGTAGCTTCTCCGACTTCTAGTGCTCCTGATTCACCTAGGGTACAAAGAGTAATTACCCAGAATCTTCCTTCTGGGCTTATTGCTATTGAAGAACTTGCTTCTCCAGAAGAAGAGGAAGGTTTATCTATCCCTGAAAATCAACCTATTATCGAGCTAAGGGAGCGTGAATCAATTTTTTACAGTCCACCAAGGAGTACTACTTGGTATCTTTCTTTAACGAATTTCTTAGAAAACCCAGGGTTAAGTTTTTCACCACCTCGAGCTCCCTTCCACCCGACACCAAGAGGTTTTTATCCTTCATCTAATATATTGATACAGTCATCCGTGATGTCTCAATCTTCAGAATCTTTTATTCATGGTGGTCCCTCTGTTCCCGTTGGGTATCAGTCTCTTGCTGGAACTTTTTCGGGAGCGTCTCCTCAACCTAGTCAACAAGGGTTATTAACTGGAAATGACGGAACTAAACCGTTAAGTGTAGAGGACATCCTTATGATGTCAGGTACTGTTCCTAGTCAACAACCTCAAGGTGGTCAGTTACCGCCTGGGGGGCAGCCTCAAGTTTTTCAAGTAATGCCTGGGGGGCAATCTCAAGGTACTCAATTTGTGTCTGGGGGGAAACCTCAAGGTCAGTACATACCTAAGGGACAGTACATACCTCAAGGTCAACCCCAAACCCAATATGTACCTTTGGGTCAACCCCAGTATCAATACGTACCTCAAGGTCAACCTCAGTATATACCTCAGGGTTATCAACCCCAAGGTTATCAACCACCTTCCGGTCAATCTTTTGTTCAAGGAACCCAAACTGTACCTTTGAGTTATCAACCCTACCCTCAACCAGGTTATGGTCCTCAATATGGTCAACCTGCTATGAGTCCATACCCCAGAATGCCATTAATGTGGAATCCATCACAATCTCAACCAGTCTTGCAGCTGAATGTGCAATCGTCATCTCAAACTGGACAACTCATTGTTTCTGGATCAATCCAGCAATCTGTTCAGTCTACTGTTCAAACTTCTGCACCTTCTGTAGTTTCACAGTCAGTTGGACCTAGTGCACCTCGTACTCCATCCCAAACCGCTGATGCAACTGCTGCAATATCTACTCCATCTATTCCACCTACTTCCGGAGTATCTACAGCCCCGGTTTCTACTGTTCCTGTCACAACCCTTCAAGCATCTTTACCTCAGTCTGGACCTACAATTCAGGCTTCGGTTCCGATACCTGTGGGGCAACTTGGTCCAAGTATGGTTGTAACAAGTCAACCATACCAACCATACCAGGGACAGTACCAATACGGTCTTGCTGTGCAACAACCAGTATATCAGTATCAACCGTACCCTGGGTATACCTATCAACAACCTCAACAACCTCAGTATGGTCTGATTAATCCTGGTTTCCCAGGAGGTTATAATATCCCTAATGCGATTCCCATTCCTGGTTATCCTGGATATCCTCCTCCTGGGGCTGGTATAATGACTCAGAGTTTTAGGGACCCTAACCGTCAGTTACCGTTCATTGCAACTTTGGATTTACCTGACTTGTCATGCCTAACGAACGATCCAATCAATTATCTTCCATTCTGGCCGACAATGCCGAATCAGTTTCCTAGTGACATACCCAAGTTTGAAGGTAAGCCAGGAGAGGACCCATCAAATCATGTAATGACTTATCACCTCTTGTGTGCCTCCAATTCCATCTCGAATGATTCGATCCGTTTACGTCTTTTCCAACGCACTCTCATTGGTCTCGCGGTCAAGTGGTACATTGAGTTACCACGGGCCTCTTTTTATAATTTTAGTCAGTTAGCTACTTCGTTTTTAACTCATTTTCAGTTGCCGGTCAGATATGATAATGGCATGGAGTTACTAACCTCACTAAAACAATCGACGTCTACATATATTTCTGATCATATTCATGAATGGCGACATCGACGATGTTTAGTGAAAGTTTTTATCCCGGACCAGATCTTAGCTGAATGGTTTGTTAAATCATTGTTACCAAAGATTACTGAAGACGTAGCTAAAGCTAGAGTAGTTACTGAGGAGCAAGTAATTGCTCAAGCACAGTACCTTGACTTAGTTTATACTCAGTCAAGTACGTTACACGAAAAAATCCTTGATCTTCCCAAGCATAATCAAATCGCTGCAGCTCCTTCGGGCTCTCATGCCGCTGATGGTATGATAGGTACGGTCAACACTAAAAGCAAGAAGAAATCCTCCAAGAGTTCTTCTATGATTATAACCTTACCAGATTCCCCGACAGGAGACTCTTCCGCTGAAATTTCCGCCGATATTCATGTTGTAGAGTCATCTTCAACTAAATCAAAGTCCGGCGGGAAGAAAAAGGGGA
>Ga0115842_100922_pt1 | contig 11473 bp, 7 predicted proteins | sample InSIn2SAF170_2_FD_83856 | JGI IMG/M metagenome (GOLD analysis project Ga0115842, IMG submission 83856) | reverse complement strand
GTTTTGTAGGAAATTGTAAGTATTTACATTAGGAAGTGAGTTTTGATTCAAAAGAGAAAAAATTCATATCCATTCTTAATTGAATTATGACTTGTTCTCAAATATAAAATGACATTGACTATTTCAACAAACATGACCATTGATCCCCACCAAATTATTCAATTTGTTATAGTATATTTTCATGTGTTCGAAGACTTTTCAAGCTCAAATGTGAAAACTATAATAAGTATCTGGTATAATTCTAGTATCAAGCACTATGGAGGCACAAGGCCCCTTTTAATGTTCATCAAATCTTGAAAATTAGTTTCTATATACATTGAAGAGAAGATTAATAGATCTTCAATAGATAGGTTATCAAGAGAAGCTATGGATTTTCTTGTTTGCAAAGTAAATTTTTAATTTTAGGATAAGTTCACTTATATAAGATTATATAGATTTCAAGGAAAAAAAAAAAATTACTACTTCAATACATCTGCGATAAATTCTTTAAGGTAAAATTATGTAAACAACATAGACCCAAGGCCCATTTTTTCAACAGGGAAAGAAAGTGGGTTATTCTAATGTCTATTACAATTGGAGAAATTAATGTTATAAGTATTTACCACCTTGATAATTTTGTATGTATTTTGTTTCTTTGGAGATGAAAGAAGTTCACCTATTTGAAATCCTTGAGATAGAAGTTTTGTTTTATGCTCATATATCTTCCACTGATTATGGTTCATTATGTTTAAATCATCCCAATTGGTTGAAGGAGGAGGTGTTAACCAAAACCCTTGAGAAACGTTTCTTAAAGATCACTAACAAGATGATATTAAATTTTTGGTCAACACAAATGATCAATATAAAAAGGTGGGTAGACTACAATGAGCAATTACCCCCTTTTACTCTATGTTTCTCAAAGATGTTCTTCAATTAATCAAAGTAGAAGTTATAGAAATACAAGACAACAAAGGAATTATATTGTTAGAAGTATGGGAGATAAGGAAGATAAGGATCCACTTAAAATGTACATTGAAAAATAAGATGCATGTTAGAAGTGTGGGAGATAAGGAAGATAAGATCCACTTAAAAAGGTACATTGAAAAATAACATGCATTTCCTCCTTGATATCCCTGCTTTTATAACCCTGCTTTTCTCCTTGTTGCCTCTTTTTTTGGTTTTGAACACCTGATCCGGCTACGCTAGTTTCTTTTGGATGGTTTGACTCTACTTGGAATCGATGCTTTACTTGTGATTGTGATTTCTTTTCCAAATGGCCCACCGATTAATTGATACAGCCTGTCTTCTGCGAGGGGATTTCTCCACTCGCCCGACCAAAGAAGGGCGAAGCTAACCTCTATGGTTATATAAAACTACAGCGGACCTAGGGCTAAGACCAAGGGAATAAAGAGAGACAGGGACTAAGACCAGGAACCAGCATATATTATGTTACATAATGTTGCATTAAAACTGAGTTCCTCATAACTACAAATTAAACAAGATGAGTTGCAAGGCAACTAGTCCCTGCCTAGGGATAGGGTCATATGGAGCAGAGCTGACGTCCAAGGTCCCCTAGCTATGTTGTTGTTCGTAAATACATAGACTGCTCAGTATTTAGATTTGATATTGTTCGTTTGATGTTTAACAGATTCCTGCAGATATGGTTGTAAACGCGATGATCGTAGCTATGGTCGCACATGCATACCAGAACGGTCTCTTGCAAATCCATTGCGTAATGGTCTCTTTGTTTATCACGTCGCATCATCTGTTGCAAATCCATTGCATAACTCTGTCGCAGCAGACGAGGCATATAAGTATTTTCTGAAGCACCCATGTGTTGGTAAAGATGGGAACATAATTCATGTAAAACAGCTCCGTTTTCTAAAGAGCATGAGCATCTTTCACCAATACATGCATCGACGTTACAAAGCTTCCCTAGAGATAATTAATCTTTAATGTACCCAGTTGAATATTTCAAAACATCTTCTGAAATGGATGTGCTCCTGCCCTTGAAATATGTTGATTTTATATTTAGGTCACATGTATTTAGAGTCATTACAATAATGGAGTAACATTGTTGTTAGCACTAAAACTCAATACCTTCCAAGTATTTACTATAGTGCATTTGAAATTTGAATTAGTGCATTTGAAATTTGGCGTCGATGTCAGAAACAAGTCGGAGCTGGTTGAAGGTTAGGCAGGCATATACTTCCAGTTATTAAATCTTAATTACCGGTATTGATTTTTTCCGCACTGGATCATAGCTTGCTTTTTCTTCGGGTTGCGCAATTTGCTGTAAAAGTTCAATGGATTTTGTGGCAATTACCTGTCGTTTGGCCGTTTTTGCGATTCAGAGTGCTGGGATTTCATTGTAAATAGATCAAATGCAGAAACTTACTGCGAGTTTTCTATCGATGATTAGCTTACCGATTTGTGTTCGCTATAATACGATGCAAAGGTAGTCCAGCAGCACTTTTAATGGAGGGTTCTTGCTTTCCATGTTTGATTGAGCCCTTCTTTAAAAGGGATGGGATGCAAGAACCACTGTTAACAAGTTTTCTGTTAAGAACCGGTGGAGTGATTGGCAATACGCATAGAAGAGATGACTGGTGAGTTCTTCAAGGAGTTTTTTATACGTGGTATCAAGGAGGAGATCATAGCTAGAGTTTTGATGTCCCAGCCTGCTACTTGGTTGTGATCAACTTCATTATACTATATTTCTTCATTATACGAGATTTCGAGAAATAAGCAATTGCTACTCATTACCCGACCTCTGCAACTATAGAATCTGCTTTTGGATTTGCCCGAGCGAAAACTGGTTCGTAAACGGACGGCGGTCAGACGAAACATGCACTCGGAAGCACACACTTTCATGCCATTATTGGAACTGGGCGAAAGAAAGAACTTCTCCTTTTTTCCCTATTGGTTCCCAGAAGAAACCCCTTCCTTCAGGGTTGTGTCTATGTCTCCCCCATTCATCCAAGGATCGTGTTTACACCCCTCTCGTTCGAAGTAGGCTCCCGGCTACCAATAAGTATAGGTGAGCTCACTAATTACGATACCTTCTTCTAGATCGCTGTTACCGGCTTCATAAAATGGCTTTCCCTTCACGAGATTACAGTTCTGGTTCAAGCGAGGGTTCAAGCAAGGGTAGATCTCAGGAGAAATGAAATTCTGGCACCATGAATTAGGACCCTCCCATTTTGTTTTTTATCATGGAGTTAGCGCAGGCATGAAACATATTGTAAATGATACATTTACTCAGCATACATTCGAAAACAGTTATATATTTGACTAATACTACATGAAAACATCCTACCTCAAGTTACTGGGTGATCGCCTCAAGTCTCTTCTCGATGGAAAACTCAAGTGAAATCGAACGCCCACTCACGCCTGCCACCGTTACCCTGAGCTTGTCTGATTCTGTTTAAAATGGTCGAGGAATATGCCGTGCATAGTTTTACAACTTATTCTTTTAAAAACATAAAAGGTTATACATGTACGTTAATCTAAAGGAGTAAATGATTTCATGTTATGAATGCGTTTGTCATTCTGAAGCATTTTCTTTGTTTAACGTTTGAGAAAGCGAAGTTGAACTTCATGTAGAAACATTCATCCCAGCTATTAAAAATGCGAAAGCAATGGACCAACGGTTTAAGCAGGGTTTACAATTAAATTAAATGGAATGATGAGGTATTGCTTAACTTATGTTGATTACAGATTATAAAAATATTCTGAAATCTGATTGTCGAAAACTATCGATTACTCTTGATTCTCAAATTCCAAAATATTCATCCAATCTCCCATGAACATAAAGATACCCGATGAGGTATAACTCGCCATGTCAAATAATACAAAAAAGCTCAACAAATTATTGGACACTGATATTGAAGTGCTTGTCCTTTTCATTACCTAATTTTATTCTTTCAACTTATGAAAGTGATCGATAACATTATTTTCGAGATAAAAACTCTTATGAAAATGACCCATAACTTTATATTTATTTGACTGCCGAGTGCTACGCAATTTTCAGGAATATTGCCCATTTTGACTATACGTTACCGTGATTACATGAAAATTCTACGTGTAACGCACATCGAAGAGAATTAATTTCTTTTCCAGGAATATTGCTCATTTTGACTATACGTTACTGTGATTACATGAAAATTCTACATGTAACGCACACCGGAGAGAATTACTTTTATTTTTATCATTTAAATTTGCGTGGACAATTGTGATTCTTTGACAACATCTGAATTTGTATTGTACTGAATGAGAAAACGAGAGAACAAAAGACGTTGTTATGACTTCTTCTTATGCAAATGTAAACTTCGCGGTTGTTAAGATTTGACATTAAACGGTGGAAGCAATGACAAATAATTTATATTGTATTATGGAAATGAAAAGTATAAAAAATAATAATATGGTAACCATTATAATTGAATATTATATTGTATTATGGAAATGAGAAGTTAAAAAAATAATAACATCGTAACCATTATAATGAATATATTTTTCAATTTTTTTCACGTGGAACGTTCTTTCACGTGCTTGTGGTAGCGACAAATGTTACTCGAGGCTTGCATGCAAACCACCTGCCGGTTCTTCACACTAAACGTTTGTATAATGAGTGTGAAACCGAAACATGAAGCAATTCTTGATTACACAGCTGGTAGTTTGGTTTGTTGGCATGGCTGTGATGTTGGCATGGCTGTGATGTTGGTCTTGCCGCTGTGATGCTGGTCTTGCCGCTGTTTCTCTTGCTAGAGCCTAGTTTTTTTGGGGAGGGAAACGGAACTGAGCGAGGGATCTTAAGCTGCTTTAGCCGCTGATCCATAGCTACCTATGACAGAGAAGGCATATGAGTAGCGGATCTGGTAGTTTTTATTACAAGTTTTTTGAGAAAGCGAATCCCTGCAAACAGTGGCTGCACTTATTTTTCAATATTTTGTTCTGGAGCAAGGGTCATTTAGTAGCTCATAATCTGATTTCATTATCTATCTATTTTGATGGATCTGTAGGGCATAAGCAAAGGTTTAGTAGCAGAGCGCCTTCTGTCAACAATGGTGCAGAGAGGGAAACAACCAGACTTTGTCTTGTGCATTGGAGATGACACGTCAGATGAGGACATGTTTGAGGGTATCACAAATGCTATGTCAAGACCTACACTTTCTCCGATAGTAGAAGTATTTGCATGCACAGTTGGTCAGAAACCCAGTAAAGCAAAATACTATCTTGATGATACTGTGGATGTCGTAAGAATGCTTCAGGGTCTGGCCACAGCTTCTGATCAGGCAGCATGGAATTTATCTGCTCAAGTTGCAGAGCTCACTTTGAGTACATAATTTGAAGACGTGTTTTCTATTTGTTGTTGTTGTAGCTACAAATAAATGGACACATTTGGTAAGAAAGATGTTCAAATGCAACAACATGCAAACAAGAAACTGCAGAGAGGACAAAACTAACCATGGGTTACTGCTGCCCCTTTGGAGAAAGAAATAAGAGGCTTCAGGTCCAAAGCAAGGGCTTCAGCGAACAGAGGGCAGCCGCGAAAAAGAGGATTGTAACAGTGCGGACAAGATTCGACAAATTTGCGGTAATCAGCTAATTTTTTTATGTGGTTTCATGGCGAATTCAAATTAATTAGATTTTAGAAATATTTTGAAATTGAAATAGATCCTAAGAGGATAAGCTACACACAGGAAGCATTTTGGAAATGAATCCTTGTGAAGTACAACATTGTGAATCTCCTGCCAAGAGACCACATAGGGATAAATTAGTCAGAACAAAGAAAAAAAGAACAGGTAAAAACAATTCCACTTCTAGAATTTATTAAAAGCGAAGATCAATTACAGGAGTGCTGGTTGCCTGTAGGAAAGGCACGAACTAATAATGCAAAATAGGCATTAATAATTAAAATATAAAAGTCATTGAATCAACTAAATGTATATGAATATTTTTGTATTCTCTACATGAATAAATAATTGAACAATTCTATGCTCAGGTCCGTCAGAATTAGGCTCTGATAGTCCAACCCACGAGCTTGACCCCTTTGCTGCCTCGGCCCAAAATAACTAGGAGAAAAACTCTTTAAAATTTCAATAACTTATAATCTTTAGATACCAATATGATTAGAATAGGTATAAATTTTTATATATTATTTGATAAATATTGTTTTCAGATAAATTATTTATAAATTCACTTAAACAATGCCAATCTTCATGATCCAGGAATTAGGAATTCAAAAAACCGACTCTGTCTGCCTTTTACTTTGAGGGAAAAGCAGCAAGAGCAAGTCCAGGAACAGCAATTGAAGAAACCGACTCTGTCTACGTGCAATCTACATAATGGCACCAGGTAACTAGTCTCAGAACATTACCTTTATGTCACCACGAATTTTCATGAAATGACTCCAATTTCTTTAATGGTCTTGATGATATTCATCTGACTTGCATGCTGGAAATCCCCTACAGCTGAGATAACAAAGTCCACTTTCTTGATGGCCTACACCAAATTGCATGATCAGTAAAACTTACCTACGCCGTCTGTCAAACAAACAAGGAAATTAACAAATGGGAGATTTTATGATAGAGACCAGAATAGGTAGTTGTTGAATCCAACATTGCGTTCTCTACGATTAATGGAATACATTACTGCTATTAACAAATTACATTTATCTTTGCAGGATTTAAATTGATTCTTGATTTCAAGAATACCTGAATGATCTGCGCCCTCTGCACAGAAATCTCGCCACAGCCGAGACAGTCTCAGAGATGGCCGACGAGAGGGAAGAGATCCTAAATAGACAACAATCTAGCATGCCCGGAGTAATGCATGGTGTGCAGGTGGAATGACAGAGTAATGCATGGTGTGCAGGTGGCATCAGTGCGGTGGTGCTTCCCTATCATAAGATGGTTTTGTATTATACATAACACATTTTGATTAACATAAAATGCCTGAGATTTAATGCTGGCATTAGTCCAGCATTAGTTTGAATTTATATTTACAAATTTGAAGCAAACATAGCATATAACATATGCTTTCCACCCTCTTGCCTCGGGAAGAGGCCAAATAAGGCAATAAAAAAGAATACTAGCAAAAAAGTTTAAAAAGTTTGGATATCCGCGATAGGAGATGAGGTTAAGCAGGTCGAACTAATGTTAAATTCGAACAAATCGATTACAATAGTCCCTAGCCATTGCCAGATGGCAGGGACAAATAATAAGGTTAATCTAAGGAACAAAAAGTTAGTAGAAAAATGCAACTTTGAAATAGAAATAATAGTGGAAAATCCCTTCGAGATTCTAGATTCCATCAGGATATCGGAGATGATTTGAAGTATTTGAGAAGTGAACAAGAAAACGATAATGTAATTCTAAAAGGAAAGAGTAAAAAGAATTAGAATATGTCTCATTTCTTAAATCCATATTCGCTAAATCTATATCAACTATCAGGTTGATTGAGAATTTTCAAGATGCATAGGAATCAAGTTCAATACTAACAAGAGCTTCAAGTTTATTGAAAACTAGCAGAAAGTATGTTGCAAATAACATTAACAAATATGTTACGCTAATCCTTGAAGACTAGGAATTCTCTACTTGTCCAAATAATGTTTCTGCACGAATTTTAAATCTTAAAGAGCATATTCAAAAGGAATTAGAAAATGATGAATATTTCTGCAAGAAGCTTTTCGTACATTTAGTGATAAAATGTCAAATATGAACGATGCTCATAAAATAGAACATAATATTCTATTGAAAATTTGGCTCAAACAAATAGTGCATGTTGATCTAGAAGAACTAAATGTTTGTGAGAAATGATTGTTGAATGTGATGCCATTAATTAAAAAATACAAATAGTGCATGTTGTGAGAAATGATTGTTGAATGTGATGCCATTAATTAAAAAATAAATTATTTGTCTTTCAGGCTTGTTGATGTAGCTAAAGAATTGGATGGTACAAACATTATCGTGCTTATTAATGATTGAATGCAATTAATGATTGAATGCAAGAACAATTGGATGCTCTCAAGATTTCATGTGCCAATGAATTTAATGACCTAAATATTTTTTTGTGAAAAGCAGTTGAAATGTAGTTAATCCACTTTCTTAAGATTTCATGTGCCAATGAATTTAATGACCTAAGTAATTTTTTGTGAAAAGGAGTTGAAATGTAGTTAATCCACTTTCTTAGCAAACATCAAGATCAATTAGACATAATTCACGAGATGGATTTTTAATTGAAAGAAATCAAAGATGAAATTGTTGATTTTAATATCAAACATTAGTTGACGATTGCATTATTTGGAGAATACATAAGACAATGGTTAAAGAATGCCTTGGTCAAAGTAATTGATCTTGAGTCTCAAGCAGAAATGATAGCAATTAGGAAACCTCCAATGAAATAATATATAAAGAAAACTTCAACAAGCAAATGGGGGAGTTTCAAACATAGTAAATAAAGTTATCATTTCATTAAGATTTAGCCGTCTTCATTTCCTCGCAATTTGCAATCATCCGAGTTTTCTTTTCAAATTCTTTTAATAATAAAGGTTGATCCATAGCCATGCATTCTCTTTTCTTCTAAGCCTTTTTAATCCGTTGTATGGTCCATGAGAGCCCCATCCCATTCTTTTGGGAAAAACAAATTCATTTCTATTTATTATATGATCATTTAAAAAATTTGTGAATTTAAGGCTTTTAAAGAATTACTTGGGGAAAATAACTAGCGAGTAGACTTTAAGAGAGATTTTTTGAAACATTTTCCATTTTATTTCCCAAATTAATTTGTCTAGAATCCGAAAGGTATTCATTTAAATCACTAGATTAACGAGTGAACTCTTTACAATAGAAGTGCCCCGAGAGTTTTTGAGGGTGATGAATCCATATATGCAATAAAAAAATTAGTTTAAACAACACAAATCAAGATTTGACCACAAATGCTTTTGTAGGATTCCATCAAAAAATCCATAGTAAACTCCAATAAGTCGCATAATATTTTGTTTTAATTGAAATATCATGTGAAGTTCACTAGATATACAATACCTAGGATGATGGCCATGTGCTGCTAAGCTTTGATGAATGGTTGACAACAGAGAGTAAAAGTCTTATTGATGCTAGTGTTTAGCAAAACTAAGTTGTTTCTTATGCTAGGGTTTGGAAAAATTTGTTGAGTTATGCGATTATGATTTCATTCTTCTAGTTTTGTTGATGTTGTTTCATATGTTGCTTCAATATAGTAGAGGTTTTATCAGTCATATTGATGTTTATGCACATTGTTGTCAGTGGTAAAAAAATTACGTTGTCCTTGTTGCTAGCAGAGAGTTTATATTGCTACTTGTTCATATCATGTATGCTAAAATGTGAGAGAATGTGGTTAAGTTGGGGTCTATGTGAGTTAGTGCTCTTGTATAGTTAAGAGGTTTCTATTGTATTTAGAGTAGGTTGGTTAGAGAGAATGTCATTGACTCACAAGAGATGTATTGTCATGGGTATGAGTATGCTACTAGTAGAGAGTATGTATGTTGAGCGTTTGAATCAGATTTGGATATGTTGATGGAATAAGGTTTGATTTATTTTGATTAGAGTTAGATTATTTTATGAGAAAATGGTTTGCATGTTAGAGTATGTTTGTTATGGATCTATTCAGGGTATATGTTGTTGGTTTGAGATATGTATAACTATGTGTGAGGATATATTTGATTTTTGAATAGAGAGAGAATAATAATGTTGTTGTTGTTCAATTAGGGGGAGAAGATTGGTTAATGCAAAGGTTTTGTATTTAGTTGATATTTTTTACTGACCAATAAAGTCTAACTAGGTTTAGTTTGAAATTTTTGAAACATTTCCTATGATGTTTGAGTTTGTTGGAGGTGGATCCAATATGAAATATTGTGAAACAATGTCCACAAGATTTAGAATACTGCCTAGATTTCACAAATAATGAGTCTGCACAATGTTTCTAGAGTTGAACCATTGGGTAATTGCATTGTGGTTGGGGTTTTGGGTATCAACTAGGCTGGAGTACCCAAGTTGATTAGAGAGCCTGCTATGGCTACAACCATAGATGCAGTGATGTTGGGATTGTCCTTTATCGAAGTCACAAAATCCTACATGATTGATATATAATTATGTAGTTTATTGTGATATCTGAAGTCGTGTTGGAAGTTCTTGATCGCTAATTGTAATCCTGGTGGATTGAGACAATTTTTTGTAATTTCAAGAGCGATAGTCGGAAACGTGCTTAAGATCGATATTATGGAAGTGTAGGGTATAAATTCATTATTTGCAATGCAATTTTCTCTATTCATTCCCTCACTAATGAATTGGTTGGAGGATAAGTCTATTTCAGGGATAGCTAGAAGACTCAAAAAATTATTGTGTTCGCCCCTGTAGGTTGTTATTACAATTGTGGGATCTTGGGCCCATCTCTGAACTTGATCAAAGAAGACCATAATTTTATCGTGTTTATACTAGTCTGGGAGTTTGTATGTGTTTCCTAGTGAATGAAAGCATCAATCACATATTTATTTTCGGAAAAGGGAAGCATCAGAACTTATTTCTTAACTTGGAAACCTGGCACCATAGCACATCTATAACAAGGTCTTGATTGTTTATTTTATTTTACTTGGAGATAATGCTTAGATGATAATTTTAGAGTTGGTTTGAGATTTTATTGAAAGAGTATCTCAATCCCCTTTTTCATATTTGGAATTAGTTAGATCTACTTTCAACTCTATATATGTATCAAAAATAATTTTTTTTTTTTGCATTTTAATTTCTTTGTTGGCATCATAGTCTATATTGGCTTATGTCTATCCCTAGGGCATTGTGTTTTTATACCATTGTGTTGGTGGTTACGTGTTGCTTCTCTGTGATCCAGAAATGCCTGACGAATTCCTATGTGAATGTGCACAGACTTCACCTGGCTTGTGCGGAGGAATACTGAGACCTGCGTGAAGATGAAGACAATTTCGCACAACCCTCAATAGTGATGACAATACAAGAAAAGGACAATGCAAGAAAGCAATACAGGAAGACGTCATCATCGGTTCCCAAGTCTTCAATGTCACGAACTTCTTCATATTCATATTTGCATGCTTCCATCTTCGACTTTGGTACTTTGACCATTCTTTAGGATTGAGCTTATCTCCATCTTTGGCTTTGGCTCTGTGACTAGTTTATAGGATAGAGCTTATCTCTGATTTTAGCTTTGGCTTTGCATCCCGTCTACAGGAAAGAGCTTATCTCAGTGCAATACAATTTTATTGTGATGAAAGCACTACTAAGCTTCAATCCCTCATAGTAAATTTGGATGGCCGTATAGTGGAAATCCTAAGAAATCTAGTGGAATTTAAAGCCTTGACTTGTGAATGGCAAAGAAAAATAAAATAAACAATCAAGACCTTGTTATAGATGTGCTATGGTGCCAGGTTTCCAAGTTAAGAAATAAGTTCTGATGCTTCCCTTTTCCGAAAATAAATATGTGATTGATG
>Ga0115842_100920_pt1 | contig 11503 bp, 16 predicted proteins | sample InSIn2SAF170_2_FD_83856 | JGI IMG/M metagenome (GOLD analysis project Ga0115842, IMG submission 83856) | reverse complement strand
AGGGACTAATTAAAATAGGAATCCATCTTGAAATGCTATTTATAGCAATGCTATTTTTAGCACTTCCATTTTTCATTCCTTGTTGCTATGTCCAACACTGGTAACTGAACTTCTTTATAGCAGTGCTATTTTTAGCGTTTCTTGTTGCCATTTTCAACACTTGTCTACCCACTACTTAGACCCACTATTTAGAGCTTACTTACTTAGCTCCTTTTTATATAATCCCATGGTCCACAGACCATGGGTGGATCTTTACAGCAGACTTTACACTTTGTAAAATAAGGACAGACAACCATTTATGACTCTTCACACCTTTGCACTCTGCGACCACAAAATGCAGAGACTTTACAACTTTATTACAAAATTTGTCCCAAAACATGGGCTTTTAGCCCCAAAACTATCCTTGGGAGAACCCGTTCCCAACGGGCCCCCAACACAAACATGGTGACTCACCCTCGAGTCACTCTATGGGTGTGGAGATCTTGGCGCAAAGACCTCCCAACTTGACCAGTATTACCGCAACCTTGGAAGAGCATTGTGCAGCTGCCTGCTTTGCTTCTACAACCAACTACTCAGTGACTGGTCCTGAACTGTCAGCCTGAAGCTTTTGCTGAGTTGCTTGAAGATTAGCAAGCTTGCCTTCAATACAGGCCATGATTGAATAAGCCTCATCCAACCAAGGCCTCAAGCGTGCCTTCAGTACTACCTCCTTGTGATGCATTGCATCTACCTATTCCTTCAATTGTTTGGCCTCCTGCAGCGTCGCCAGTCTCTATGTGAGAGCGACAGTTTTCACTGTACCTTTTACTTCTTCATAGAGATTTTGTAGTTCTTGTGCCTCTGTCTCCAGTTGCTATATATTAGGGTCCTCTTGCAGGCTCGTCAGGACCTCAAACAACTATTCAAAAAGTTGTGTGCAATCTGCTACTGCACTATCTACCACCACTATCGCCTCTTTGACAACAGTTGCACACTGCTCCTTTACTTTTGGTGGAGCTGAAGGCTGGGCCTTCAACTGTAAATCTACAATCTGTAGGTTTAGCTCTAGCTGAACCATAGCCAACTTGTGCAAGCAATGCACACCCCTGTAGCGAGCTTGCAAACGTGCACTTTGACTGGTTCTTTCTCAGGAATGGCCAACTCCGAGACCATTCGACATGCCTCCTCCATGACCTAAACCATACGTTTTTTTTCGTTGGTTACCTCAGTCATTGCGGCGATGGCAGAGTCTCGTTGTATGGCCATCTATTCATTAGTAATCTTCTGCTTTCTCATTACCTATAAAGCACGATGTTTGCTGGCCCTTAGCTCCGCGATCACTCCATCCTACAATAGGTGGAGCACCTCACTAGGGAGCGCTGCCAAGTTCAACCCCACTCCCTTGATGGCGCTAATAGTGGGCCTATTAGCTTCATTCTTTATGGTTAACGCTCCATCTGGCAACACTATGGCTCGCGAGACCATCACTCGCAGCATCTCAACAACTTCTAAAGTACCAATAGCGAGGCCGGTGGACACTGTGCCAACCTATGATGCATGGGTTTGTAGCTCCTGCAAACCCATCTGGATGGCCCTCAATAGTAGAAGCTAGTGTTGCTCGAACTGTTGTAGTGCCTCCACAATGACATCCCGCACCTTGTCTCCAATGTCATGCAAATCTCCCTCTGTGAGGGTGATTAGGTCCAACAATGCTTTAGTGGCCTTGGATTTCTTCCTTGACCCTACTTTCTCTTGTTCCCTTAGACACTTGATGCGATTCAATGTCATCTACGGGTCTGCGCAATGTTGCTCTATTTGCTCATCTGTTTCTTCCTCTGTTTTGGGAGAAGGCAACCTCACGCTTTTATCAGAGCAACTCTTTATTTCGCTTGTTTACTTTTTCATCTACTAGGTGACATCACGCTCCGCCTGGGCCTTGTCAGGAGCCTCCTTCTTCCTCTTCTCGGCAAGCTGTACCATCTTGAGCTTGGCCTCGTCCCTTTTGCGCTGCATGGCAGACTTGCTCACCCCCATCACCAAGTCTGAGGTAGTGTGCCACTCTACTGGCTAGTGATCAAGTACTGCATCAATTGCCTCATCCATTGCCAAGTAAGGAAAGTCACACCATGTCTGCGCAGGGTCTTTCTGTGCCTTGATCAACACATGGTGAAAGTATGTCTTGAACTCTGCATACCCCTATAGGTTGGAAAACACAGTAGGTGACAAAAAGCGACGACTGGTGCTAACACTTCATCTAAACGACACTTCCTCATAACCTTTCTTGCGAAAATCTACGTGGCCACCTTGACTGCAGGGTCACAAATGCTTGAGATGGCATAGCCTCATGAATTCTTCATGAGCTTGAATTTCTCCTTCATGGCCTCCATGAGGGCCTGCTCCTCACCTTTTTCAACAAACATCATGGCTAGATTTTCCCCTATGTAGGGCAGCCATGTGATCCTATGGATCAATCTATTGGTGATGGGTATTGGCTCCTCCAACCATAGACACCCATCATGCACCAAGCATAGCAGCTGCTTGACGACCAATACTATAATGGGGGTGTATTTGTAGTGCGGCACCCATAGCAGTTTGAGAAGACCTGCCTTGTCTACTCACTTGAGTCACTTCCGTGGTTCCAATGCAGTCATCTCGGTGGTTGTGTCAATAATGCGACACGTTAGTTGCTTTGTCGCTAAATGCGGGAACTTCTCATGGTCAGCTAAGTCCCAATTTTCTAGTTTTAACAAAGGAACCCACCCTAAGTGTTGTCCTTCAAAGGCAATCTTGTTTAGTAGTAGAGGGGTTTGCAAGGGGACCTTGCTCTCGTCAATGTCCTTTGGGACCTTGGTCTTGCCCTTGCGCGAAGGGACATACTTAGGCAACTTAGTGATAGGGTCAGCACCCTAGACTTCAACTTCCTCCGCTTCTACCCCCAAGTCTTCATCATCCATCAGGATGTACTCAATTTCTTCCTCTTATGGCTCCAAGCTAATGGCTTTGCCCTTTTCCTATGCCGTGGGCTTTTCCTTTAGTGGGTTTCTTCTTGGTGACTTGCACACTGGTATCGTAGCCTACTTGCCCTTCTTATCCTTTGTACTCTCCTTGGTTTGGGTCGGCTTCGGTCTATGTGTCCATGGTGATTTTAGAACTTCAGCTAATACCTCTGCAACCCCTGGAGTAGCTCCCTCTACCTCCCTAACAACCTCCAGCATAGCCCCATCAGTTGTCACTGCTTCGGTGTCCATAGCTTCGGCAAGCGTTGACATGACGCTATGCAATAACTCCTGTGTCTCCTTTGGCATCGTCTCAAATACTAAACTGGCTAGCAAAGCTTCAAAGTTTTTGTGGTTCAAGTGCGCTTTAGAGCTCAACAACTCAATTCTCAAAATGCCAAGTTTTTTTGGTTGGGAATCCACTTGTAATTTATAGGGCATTTTGAATTCAAATCTGACTGTTCCCCCTAGATTCGGTTCATTAATGCCGAATTAGTGGCAGATTTCCAAGGATATTACCCATAAAGTTTTTCTTAAATGCCGGTCACCCACTCCATTTTTCTGCATTCCTACCATCAAATCATGAACATTGACTTTAACGGTCACTTTCCTGCTAACCTGTGCGATTTCTTCCTGGGTCGCGCAACTCCCTTCGCGCTGTCGCGAACCCTATGCCAATTCCTTTCTCCGCACAATCCTCCAATCGCGTAGTTCCCCAACTCGGGTAGTGTAGTTTATAGTTCTGTGCCTCCTTTTAGTTGCCTGGAGTGCTAAGACTAGGCTACCCTCATATAGTCACGTGGTCGGAACACCAGTGTATGGCTTCAATTAGTTGCCATTCACCTTCCCTGGGAAGGGATCTCCATTCAATTTAACCAACTGAACTGCTCCACTGTTGGTAATATCCTTAATGACATAGGGCCCTAACCAGTGCATTATGAATTTCCTTGGAAATTTATCAAACTTGCTGTCATATAACAAAACTAGATCATTTACCTTAAAGGTGCGCAGCTTAATGTGCCGATCATGCCATGGTTTTTAGCGTTGCTTTTGGACCTATTGGTGAATTCCAGCTAGAAATCTCTCTTCCTCAAGCTCAACAAGCTGCATGAGCCTCTCTTCTAGGGCTCCGTAATTCGTCATACCCATGAGTGTCTCTATGCGCAGACGAGGCACAATGTATTCCACGAGCATTACTGCTTCAACACCATATACAAGCATAAAGGGTGTCTGTCTAGTCAACTTTTTGCATGTTGTTTGATAGGCCCATAGTACTACGGGTATGCGCAGGTCCCAACCACTTTGCTAAGTGTTGCAAACCTTGGTTAGCATGTTATCCAACACCTTATTAAATGCTTCCAATATCCCATTAGATTATGAGTGATAAGGCATACTTTTCTGGTGTTATACCTGAAATTCCTCCGTCAGTGCACCGATTGTCTCGTTCAGAAAGTGCATACCACAATCAATCATCAAAATATTTGGACACCCAAATCACATTAATACATAATCAAAGAGGAACTTCGTAGTAGTCGTGCATGTACAATCCTTCAAAGGCTATGCCTCCATCCATCAAGTCAAATACTCAGTTGCGGTGATAATGTACCGCACTCTTGTCTTCTTTCCTTGGGGATGAATGGGTCCCACAAAATCTATTGCCCATTTTTCGAAAGGTTGTAACGCCATCTATGGGTTTAGAGGTAGCTCATCTCTCTGCAATGGCTTACCAGTCCTTTGACACACATCAGACATCTTACAGTAAGCTTTTGAATTCTGATGGAGGGTTGGCCACCAAAACCCTGCACATAGAATCTTCTGCGTGGTTTCTCTTCTTGCATAATGGCCTCCCATGGCACCCCCATGAGTGTATGCGAGGATACTGTTCCTTTCAAACTTTGGTACATATCGTCGTAATAATTCATCAGACCCCATTTTGTACAGATGCCCGACAATGACGAAAAAGTCTTCTATGTGCACCATTAACTCCTTCTGCTAGAAAGTGTAACCTTCTAGGGCATTTGCTGTCATTAGGACATATATGATGTCTTCAAAGTGGCCATCTGCAATGTGCACGGCAAATAACTATGCGTCAAGAAATCCCTCTTCCAAATTAGTGAGCACTTCCCCCGTTTCTATGCACGAAAGATGGTCTGGTCCTGTGTTCAGTCGTCCAGGCTTCACAACAACCTCCAAAACATACTCCTAGAACAATAAAAACCACCTACAGATTCTCCCCATCAACATAGGCTTGTTGACCAGATATTTCAATGTATAATGATCCGTGTACATCTTAGAATGTCCATTGAGCAAATAGTGTCTAAACTTCTAGAGCGCATATACCATGGATAACCCTTCGTGCTTAGTGGTGGAATAGTTCTTCTCAGCCTTGGATAACCTCCTGCTTGGGAATACTATAGGATGGTCCAATTCTCCTTTTCTAGCCTATCTTAGTACTGCTCCCAGCGTTATACATGATGCATCTACATGTACATGAAACTCCTTCTTCCAATCCAGGAAGACTAAAATCGACGCGGTGACCATTTTTCCTTTCAATACATCTAATCTCTTCTAACAGTCTTCGTTCCAATAGAACATGACATCCTTTTTTAACAACTTCTCCATAGGCACAGTGATCTGTGCATAGCCCTTGATAAATATCCTTTAATACCCCATATGTCCTAAGGTTGAGTGCAACTGTTTTACACTCCTCAATGCCTCCAAGTTAAGTATCACTGCGATCTTCGCGGGATCTACCATCAGTCCCTGTCTGCAGACCACATGACCCAATAGAGTCCCAAAAGGAACACAAAATAGACATTTCTTTAGATTGAGCGAAATTTGGTACCTTCGACATTATCTAGCATCAGGTGCAAACTTGCCACATGGAGTTTTACCAACCCAAACATAGTCTAATTATCAAAGTACACCTCCAGAAACTTATGAAGGAATTCTTTGAATGCAGTAATGACTACACGCAAAAAAATAACAGGCACATTCTTCAATCCAAAAGGCATTATAGTGTACTAAAAACATCCCCACTCAGTCACGAAGGTTGTCTTGGTTCTATCCTCAAGCACACTTTTGATTTGATGGTACCCAGAGAATCCATCAGTGAAGGAGTATGCTTCCTAGCCACCTACATTATCCAATACCTCATTAGTGAATGGAGTCAAGAAAGGATCATGTAGGCAAGTGTCATTCAACTTCCCGAGATCTACGCATATCCTTATTTCATCCTTTTGCTTCTTTTCCTGTACCACCATTGGGCTTACCCAGTCAGATTCTTCTACGAGCTCAATAATGCTTGCCATGAGCATCTTGTCTAGCTCTAAGTAGACCTTCTCCTTATACTTCGGATTGAGACAGTAAGGTCTTTGCTTAACCAGCTTCACCTCAGGTTTTAACGTGATCTTCATAAAGCCCAGGTCTCCTACTATCCCCTTAAGCTCCGTAAATTTGGTAGGGAAAAAATCTTGGTATTCACAGAGAAATTCAGTGACCTTATTTATCATCGCGTCATCCTAGTAATCTCCAATCTTCGCAAATTTGGGCTCTGCCTCCATACCAATATTTACTTGTTTTGTTTTCAATGGTGCGGTTATATCAGGGTTCTCAATCTGCGGTCCCTCGACCTCGTAGTGACCCTCGGTTTCAGGGATATTAATATTTTGTGGATCCTCATCTTCTTCTTTAGCAATCACGTTATATCATTCTAGCACATGGCTCAGCTGAGTAGTCCAATCGGGTTGTATCAGATCCAAAGGATCCTGTGGTATCCTAAAGATTGATGCTTTAACTTCTTGTAGCGCTTTGTCAATACAGTCAAACCTGTCTTCACAGCTAAATGCCATTATGAATCCTTTACACAGAATATCCCATTCACCTATACCGTGGCAGAGCTCTATCTCCAAGTTCCAGTTCATCGGGATGACATCCAAGGTATGACAAAACAAGTGCACCCATTCAGGTCGGGGCTTCACTCCATAAGCCTTAGCCGATTTGGCCAAGTGTGCACACAGATCATCCTTCCTATCATATTTGTCTTTCATTCATACCTTCAACTTCCCAAAGCATGTTCTCATCATCCTCCTACACTCACACCAATAATCAAAGCTACCCTTATGCGTATCTGACCATCTTGTGGGAGTCGCGTGCAGTGCTCAGTCCAAAGCTTGGAAGTGTTGCTTTTTAAGTACCTTCCTCTCAAAGGCATCCAAAAATACATCAACATCATTCAGGCCATCATAAGTGGGCAGATTTCTTACCTCTGACGATACACAACGCAACGACTGGGTCATCATGTTGCAGCTCAGTATGGTTACTTCATGTAGTCGATTCCACCAATGCTCTAATTCTTCATTAGAGTCTAAGGTGCAGGAACTCTCATGATCTTATGTAATTCATCCATCCACTGCTGGATTCACCCAATCTTGTTCTTGCACTATTATCTTATATATGCAGTCCAAATCGTCATCACTTTTGAATATCACAGACTAGTTCAGTATAGAATGATCCTTTAGTAGGATCTAGGGGTACTATTACATGGAGTGATTTCTTTTCAAATATCATCTTTCGCTTCTTTAGGTTGATTATCCCGTTCATGTCAGTAGCCCAATCAATGCCAAGGAGCGCAGGGTAGGGGTTGTTGTCATCCATAATTTCTATCACTTCAAAGTCAGCTAATGCACTTGTGCCTTCAATATCTATAGTTACTCCTTGTAGCTGTCCCATTGGGATGATCTTCTTCTGATTTTCCATCCTTAACTGAATCATAGACCACTACAATGCGGGTCTTCCCATCTGCTCCCAGGTCTACTTTGGTAAAACGTTCGTGTCTGACCCTAAATCCAAAATAATCTGATCCATTTCATATTCTCCTATCTGCGCGGTTAGTCTCATCTCTCGTCCTTTCCTTGCTTTATGCTTACAAATCTTTCGTACCACGTGCAGTTCACCCAGAGTGTTTCTAGCGCATCTATTTATAAGTTCCTATAATCCCTTCACTTCCTTGCTATCGTGCAGTAGCTTCATGCAGGTCTCTAGAAAGGTCGTAAGCATATAAGGGCCCATTTCCTAATTAGGCTTATCTCTATTCCCTGAGGTAGAGGCCTCAATGAAGCTCTTCTTTGCTTCCATGAATGTTTCACGTGCGCGCTCTAAATCAAATTCAACCTCCTTCATCGGAGCTTTACAAACCCATGCACTACCTTCAGGTTGTTTCCCTTTATCCTCGCCCATTGCAATTCCACTTTAGAGCACTATATTCACATTTGGATCCTCTTTGTGAGGCTCAACCCTCATCATCTGTAGGTTCTGAGTTGGCTGAGGTGGTAGCACCCGTTTGTCGCATATCCTCACTATCAGCATAGGACAGTCGTCTATCTCATGATCAAATGGAGTACAATTTTTTCACAACATTCGTGTTGGGTTAGTGCATCATAGTCATAATGTACTAGACCTCCACAGTTGTAGCAAATTAGCTATCCCCGACCTCTGCCAGGCCCTCCTCCGCCTCAGCCTCGTCTGCGCCCTTGAAACCCTGGTCGCACCATCTTAACACTCTGGTCAGGGGGCCATGTTTCTGCTTAAACCCTATAGGCAAGTGTTTTGTCCATCATCAATTCATAACTTTGGCAGTTGTGCTCATCATGCCATACTGACCTGCGGAAGTTGTAGAACAGCTGTTGTGGTGTTTGTACAAACTTCTGCAGGAAATGACAATTATTCGTCATATGTTTCTTTGCTACATGACATATAGCGCACCACAACGTAGGCCCCGCACTTGGTCTTGCTTGGGCCTCCTTCCTCAAAGGCACTAGTCCTCCTCCTGTAATATAGTTTTCAAAGACTAGGCAGTGGTATTTTTCATGCCCCTAACCCTTACATTTCAGGCACCATATCTCTTTGCGCACCTCTGATTGAATTGTTCTGTCTTGCTTCAAACTTTGCATTTCAAGGAAAATATTTTTCAACTGCACATGGATCTGCTGAACCCCCAGATTTGGGTCTTGCATCAATGTTTCATGCAGTCTTATAGAAATCTCCAAGGCCTTTTCCTGAGTCATAATTTTCTGTTGTGACAGTGCAACCCTTAGGTGAGGTAGGAGAAAAGCCATGAACCACTCACGACGTTGTCCATCTGTTAAGTTCATATTAGCTTCATGGATTTTACACTTCAACCTTTGATACTATTCCTAGGGTGTCTCACTTGGTTTCATCATGATTTCGTTGAACCTCATAATTGACCATGCCTCGAATTTAGGCCTACTAAACTCTTTATTCAGCGCAGTCTGGATCTTTGCCAATCCAACATTTTGGTTATCATTAGAGAACTTGATGTACCAAGTTAGTGTGCGATCCTGCAAAGCACTAACCAATGTTGCCTTCTTCGTGTGATTATCCGTGATGCCCTAAGCTTCCCATATAGCTTTCACGATGAACCAAAACTAGTTTAGGTCCTCATTTCCCAAGCCTTTAAACAAAGGCAACTTTACTGAATTTGCCATGTTGAACCGCGGTGGAGGTGGTGGTGGTATGGGTGAAGTCGCAGGTGACGATGGTGATGTTGGAGGTGGTGTAGGTGGAGGTGGAAATCCCTGTTCTTATTAACTGAACTGCACTTTGTGGAGAAGCCTACGCTACTCCCTCTTCATCAACCAATGGAGGCGAAATCAATGGGCTATATTCGGGACCCTTTCTTCCTTTGATTCTTTAAGTCTTTCCACTTCGTGTAGATTAGAACATCAATGTAGCTACATAACCCGTTTTTTCACACACTAACATCTTAATCTAGGTATTTAAAGACTTCAAGTACTTACCTTGCGGACCTTTGAAAAAGCACCACTCTGCCTCGCTGTAACTAACTGAGGTATCGACCGCAAATTTAGTCACAAATCCTCCTATGATGCGATAGAGCTAATGATTGATAGCATGGGCGATCTTATCCTAAAAGGATTCCAGTCTTTGTATTAACTTCGGGGTCCAGACATTAGGATCGTTAAGTGTCCACCTAGCTTCGTGATCCACTCGTATAACTCAATTGGAAAGGAACATGAAAAGATCTTGTGGATTTATGTATATAGGTACTTGTCCAACCACTGTACCTTTGTTAGTCATGGATTTCTATTCTCCTGCGCCATGAATTCATGGACCTTCCTATCCAGCCAGTCTTCGACCTCTTTCTTAGTTGGGTTCTAGTATATGACATCACATATCTCTCATGCAGATTCCAGTCCCAGCAATGGAACCATTTGTTGGCTTTGTGGGGCTTGACCCAGGTTCAATGTTAGTTAGCCAAACAAATCCATACACCACTGTCCCTTTCGGTATCAACCCGTGGAGCGCAGACTGAAGTCTCACCCAAAGTAGTATGGGGGGATGCTGGAACTAAGTTTCTGCACCCTAAGATGTTCATGATGTTGATTTATACCCTCTATTCCTACTTTTGCGCAAGTCACTAAGCTATAGGGCTCTGTAAGTCTTCCCCTTTATTTCGCCCTTTAGTGCCTCCGCGAAGGTGTACGATTGACCTTTGTGCATCCTTAACTCGTGATTTAGGTATTTTCACGTTGCTATGACAACGTATTGTATAGGTTTCCAAGTTATCTTAAGTGTTTTACTTGTCTTAATAAACAATCACAGTTAGTGCTGCATAAATTGATATTCTTACTTGCGTTCAATTAACCAATATAATCACATATATTCACGCATCACATAAACATTGTAAATTAAACCCAAAACGCAATATAACCAGATGCAGTAACAAGAAACAAATACACAAAATTTGCAAAATACTTCTCTTTATTGATATGATCTTTGGTTTAATACAGACTTTATCCACCCTCTGCACACAACTGTAGGGGTTCACGCACTCAACTGTGGACTTCCACCCTAGGCCTTTGCGCACAGCTGCAAAGCCTCTGCTTATGCTAAGACCCGAAACACTTAGACTTCTCCACCAAGACTCCAAAACTTTTCTACCCACTACTTAGAGCCTACTTAGCTCCTTTTTATACAATCCCATGGTCCACGAAGCATGGGTGGATCTTTATAGCTGACTTTACATTTAAAAAAATAAGGGCGGACAACCCTTTATGACTCTTGACACCATCACACTTTGCGACCACAAAATGCGGAGACTTTACAACTCTATTACAAAATTTGTCCCAAAACATGGGCTTTTAGCCCCAAAACTATCCTTGGGAGAACCCGTTCTCAACAGATACACTCTAAAAAATCTCTCTCATCATGTGCCACAAATGGATCATCCTCCAACCTATCATCACAGGTTCGCTGATGGTGCTTCTTGCACGGGGACTTCACTCAATGAACTTGTTACATATCACGTGTGTTCATGGCATGTTAAAAAATACCTTTAATTTGACTATATATTGGAAAATACCTCTAAAAATCACATTATTTAACCCCCTGCCAATACGAACTAATTACACCTTCCCAATTTAAAAAGCCCTACTTTCACTAGATATTGTAGATATCCATTTTTTCATTAACATTTTCCATAGCCCTAG
>Ga0115842_100918_pt1 | contig 11527 bp, 13 predicted proteins | sample InSIn2SAF170_2_FD_83856 | JGI IMG/M metagenome (GOLD analysis project Ga0115842, IMG submission 83856) | reverse complement strand
CTATGACTATGCAGAAGATGAGAAAAAGTTGAAACTATTCCCTTCTACTCTCAAGGATGTAGCACTACGCTGGTTGGGCATGGTATTGAGATTTGAAGCACCAAGGAGGAGGTGTGGACCAGGAAGGATGAGCAGGAGGGCCCAAAGAAGGCATAGAAGTGACTTGGTTGGGGTTGTAGTATTCCTGAGATGTCCCTTGAATCCCCTGCTAGTTTGGTCTAGGTCCATGCGGCCTCCTTTGATTTATGTAATAGAGTTGTTCAGTGACTCCCTCGGCCCCTTGATATACAACTTTAAGTCTGGGTAAGGAAGGACACTTATCTGTAGAATTATTTTCTTCATAGACTAAACAAACCTCTATAGAGTTCAATGGGCATTCATTCCTAGGATGCCTCCTGGTGCATCTAGGGAAAAAAAATGGCCAAAGCCCTCTCTACTTCCTCTTGTTTCCTTTTGATATGTAAGGTATCCATTTGCGTGGCAAGAGTCTGTAGCATCTTACTCTTTAAGTCTTCCATCATGTTTCAAATTTCTCCTTTAATGGATGATTAAGAGGAAGAGGTACTAGCCATGGGTTGACTTCCCCTACCTTTCTTTCTGGCTTCTCTAGAATGGTTTCTAAAAATAGTCTTTATGTCCTCATGGGACAGTTGGTAGATGTCTCCCCCAGCTAGTAGATGGAGGGTGTCTAAAAGATCTTCCCAAATTCCCTTTAGGAGGACCAACTTCAGAGACTCAAGGTCAAGTGTATGCTCCCCTTTTGTAACTGAGCTCGAAGCTCTTTTCATAGTCCTCCAGGGACTCATCACTTCCTATAGTCATTCAGAAAATTTCTTCTTTAGTATATTTTGACCTACAATAGTCTCGATACTTGTTGTTAAAGGCTTGCTACATCTGAGCCCAAGTTGTGATGCTATTGCCAGGTAATCCCATGAACCAGCGTAGTGCTACATCCTTGAGAGTAGAAGGGAATAGTTTCAACTTTTTCTCATCTTCTGCATAGTCATAGGTTCAACAGATAACAGAAAACTCAAACAAAAAGGTGTCAATATCTTCTGTAATCAGACTAGGGTAATGAGGTAGGGTGGAAGGGCTTATATTATTATTTTTGGTGTCCCCATTGGTTTCTCGAATGGGAAAGGTACCCTCTATTCTTTCTCCATTCCCCCTAGCATTTTTGTTTTCAGACATTGGCTCCAAAGGAATGTTTTCTTCTTCTTCTTCCCCTATAGGTTCTTCAAATATATCTTGCTATTCACCTAAGGGTTCTTCTTGATTGCAGCTACTGAAGAAGATAATAGATCTGTATTTTTTAAGTGTGATTTTTTTTTAAAAAAAAATAAGAAGTTTATTCTTTTTTTAAGAAGGATAAAAAGAAATTTTTTTTTTTTTTTTTTTTTTTTTTGTTTCTTTTTCCCCACACTGATAGTACCTGCAGAAACTGGAATTGATTGAACAAAACAAATTGAAACTAGCTAAAATGAACTTACTAAATAGAAGTTTACAGAATTGAAGAGGGAAGCAAGAAAATGTAGAACTAAAGGAAAAGGGACTAGTCTACTTTTGCTGAAATAAACTATTAACAAAATATTACAATAGAAAATGAAGAAAGAAGTAATCATAGAATACTCTGATGCTTCCTCGGTAATAGCACCAAAAAGTGGTGAGCACCAGTATTGCTGCAATAATGCTACAACTCCTGGGCTGCCTACTTTACTCTTATCAACCCGGTAGTTCGTAACAAACTTAGAAGCATCAGTGTTGTATTCACAAGTACTAGTTCTCACTCTAGGTTGTCACTTGGTCAACAGGGGCAAGATCGCTAGGAGCTGAAGCCAACTTCTATGGATTCTAGAGGAAGCTCTATATGTGATGAAAGGAAAGAAAGATTACTCTACAAATGCTACTTTATCTACAGAAAGGAGAAAGACTGAAACATAAAGAAAACCTAGTAAACCCTACTTTACCAACTAATCCTACTTTTATAGAAAGAACTATGAAAACCATGAAAAGAATGCCATTAATTACTCAAGGAAGTAAACAACATCTAACTAAGCTATTTCTGGAAGTAAATAAGAAAAAACAACCTTTTGGATTTTTATGTATTTTTATGTGAATTTGACATGCATGTAATTTATTGTGTGTGAATGTGGCAGCGAATAAGTGGTGTTAGAGGGTGGTTTTGGGACTTGAGAGGATGTAGTATGGTGTGGATGGGTCCTAGGAGGTCTTAGGTGACCTTCTAGAGGCTTTTCCCACACTTGGACTTCAAAATAAATTCTATAGGAAAATCTATAGGAGGACACAATAAATCTACAAGAGGAAAACATGGAACTACAGGAGGCCTATAGGAGGAGGCCAAGAGAATTTTTCACTATTTTGAAGGTGCAAGAGTGGTTGGAGAAGGTTGATGAAGGTTGGAATGAGGTGCTAGGGCACCTAGGGTGTTATAGACATTTTTGGGCACTGCAACCCCAATCAAACATGTCCATAAACCAAGGGCTCCTAAGTCCCTAAAAGTGTTGTTCCACCCCCTAAAAGAACAAGGTCAGCTGATTACATCATCTCCCAAAAGTTCTCCATGAAAAACTACTCAGAATTGGTCAAAACTAGACCATCTCACCTACTCCATCGTCAAAGTGTGATGCATACCACCTAAATGCACACGGGAGGTGCGATGCATAATGAAAAGCCCTTCTATGGGGTGCGATGGGCGAGAGTGGACAAATGGAAAAGATAGTCTGTGAGGTGGATGATCATGGAATCTTCTAGAAACTTCTCCTATGACACTTGCCTCTCTGAATTCGCCCAGGGATGAGTAAGAGATCATCAATCTCCAAGTGAAATCAAGAACTACCAGAGAGAGGGCACTAATCAAATCCCTGAAGCTGACTCACCCCCCTGCAATCATCTATATATGGATCCCTCATCCCAGAGATCCAGAGGCTGGAATTTTGTATCTTGTAAGGAAGTGTTGTTGGTTTCTTGTGGGAATATCATAGTGTTGGGTGATCTAAGCTTTTCATGAGGTGAAAGAATGGCTTTCATGCTGGAGGATGGCACTGGGTCAAAACAATTGGTTATAATCCTCTTTGCTATTCTTAACTATTAATAAAGCTATTCAAGTTTTCCTCCACATTCTTGTGTGTTTGATAATATATGCATTTGTGTGGTCAATATATATCTGGTCCTACGTTGTTTATGATTGTAGATCTCTGTTCTTCGATAGTATTATTCTGCTTTAATTTCACAGGTGATCTTTCAAGCTGGGTAGATGAAGGAGAAGCAGCAAAGATCTATCAAAAAGGAGAGGAAGTGAGAAAGGAACCAAGCGCAAGACTGATGTTGGTGTCCTTCATTCCACTCTTATCTACTTCTCATAAAGGAAAATGAAAGTGTTTTTAGTTTGTTTGTTTCTAAGATAGCTACCAGTCTTAGTGGGACCAGCAGATCCGAGTGGACACTAGATTTCCCGATAACAAAATGGCGACTCCACTGGGGAGAAAATATATTGTTTGTTTGTCTATATTTTTTTGTTTTATAAACTTACAAATGGAGCCTGAAGTCAAGCCAGCTAGCCTTCGAACTGCATTTGCTATGCAAGTGCAAAGTAGATCAATGTTACTTGAGTCTATCTCTGGTTTTTGTTTATAAACTGAACAATCGATTTGCAAACTTTCTAATTGCTCTAGTGGTGGCTCTAGTAACCTCATTAGATCAGCCCTTGTGATTTCTATTTACTGTACATCATTTGCTCGGCCTAAATCCCTAAACTGAGTTGCAAATTGTGATCAAGAGCCAAGTAAAGTCTCATCCTGGTACCATCGCACCCTATCTTCAAGGAAATCTGGATGCATCGTACTTCCCATGTGTAGTAGGTGGGATGCATCCCTATTTCCCTGTGTTACAGGTGCGATGATCAGAAAAGGCTAATTGTGCTTCGAGGTCTTGGTTTTTCTTCACTCTTTTCAACTCTATTATGGAGTTTTGCTGTTTGTGGTCAGTATACCATTGTGGAAACCCCCTTCCTTTCCATTATTCTACCTCCATTGTGCAAAGAACTGTGAATTTTTTTATGTATTTTCCGCCATTTTTAGTTCTCTTTTACAAAGTAGTAACATAGTCGAACTATCGTCTTTTGATTTGAAAGTGTTGCAAGTTTCATTTTCAGTCAAAGAAAGGAATTCTATTGTTCTTAACGGTCGATTATACAGTTACTCTTGTATTTGATTTGAATTAGTAGTTTTTCAAGTGTCAAAAGCAATTTTCAATTCGAAATAGTAAAGTATCGTCATTATCTTCCTTTTGTTTTTGAAGAGAAATATGTTAGTACTATCACTTTGAAAAGATAATTCAAATTTGTACTTAGCATTCTTCTTGTCATTCACACATTAAGAAAGCTGAAAACAAATACATGCATGTGCATTTGTAGTTAGACTGCTTGTTGGTTTGATTTAGGACAATGCATTTAGTGCATGCTCTTTGCTCTATGTTGAAAGAATACCGTCTCTCTTTCTTTAGTAGCTAGGATTTTCATTGCAAAAATAAGATTAAAAGATTGTTCATCATCTTAGATCGCATTTTAGGAATTGTACATCTACATCACACGGTGAACCCGAAAGGAAAATTTCTTAAGAAATAACAACTGTAAAATAAATTTAATGAACCTAAAAATGCTTTGGAACCTAACACACAACATCTAGAAGTTTAGGCTAGACATGTACTCTGGCATCGTAAAACCTGGTAACTGTCACTTTCACTGTTGGTTGGGTGATTCCTCCTCTTTGAGATGACAAGTGCCAGTACGGACTTGTGCTCCCACGTACCGTCAAGTACATATTGGGAGACCATAATAGGCTATATCCTTTATCCATAGGACGTTGTGTCTGCTGCCCTATCAATCACAATGCATTGAACACAGCATTCAGGAAGATTGACTGTCGTACCGTAAAAATTATTTTTCAATTTTGCGATTGGTTTGGTAATCCCTCTATCTAGATTTCCAGAGTAGTCTCTTTCATTCCTTTTTAGACTCCTTAAAAGAAAAGGTCCATCTGAGCACTTGTCACTTCAGGCTCATTAAAAATCGAAGGCAACTAGAGTCATCTTTTATTTTTTCTCAACTCTTAAAAATTGAAAAAACAAGTAGTGTTAAAGCATCTAAAATTTATTTTAATTGGAATAACACCACCTTTCCTACGTTGGTCTTAGGTTGAGAAAAATGGAGTCCACCAACCAAGGATTTCCCCTTGGAGGAAATCCTAGTCCTTTCTCCTCTTGGGGAGATGTTGGTGCACCCCATATAGCCACATCGTCACTTCCAGGATTGACAATCAGCTTGCCCATATGGCTCTTCTCAACCTCTATCATTCAGAACATCGTGATTCCTGATCAATCAAGTCAGCAACTAGATGATACTAAAGTTACCCCCCAACCTTCTACTTCATCCGATTTTCCCTCTCCTCCTTCCTCTTCGCTTGATAAAGCCGGTAATGCCCGAAACCAAGTAACTGAGAAGAAGAAGGAGAAGAAAAAGAAGAAAAAGAAGGAGCCAAAGGCGAAAGGGGGAAACCATGCATCGTCTAGCAAAAATCCACACACTGCACCGTCCAGGCCTAAATCACCATGTGTCATTTGCAAAGGAGACCATTACCACCGAGATTGTCCCTGCATACCTCAAATCTTAAGGGGCTGGTCTCCTCGTTTGCACAACCCGGTGTCATCAACCTCTGAGGACCATGTTGAAAGTACACCATCAACCAGTGAAAATGAAGCACCTGGACAAAAAGGAAAATGTAAATTTCCTTGTAGACTGTGTGAAGGCAATCATGCCCTCCACCATTGTCCCTTCCTGGATGAAGCTAAAAGAGTTTTGGATGACTGTCCAGTTTCACCATTACGGCTTCCCCCTGGATATAAGAAACTATCGCCAAGTCTGTCACTGGTTGAAAATATAACTGACACGCCATTGTGTCCGGTCGAAGCATCTGTCATTGAAGATAAACCCAACGAACCCACACTAGATGAAAGTCAAAAGGTTGAGGTGGTAGTCAACCTAGTATTGTCTTCAGAAGGTCCATCTTCAGATGACACAATCACCGAAGAGAGTGAGAACGAAACTGTCCAAATTCTTTTCGTAAACACCGACTCCGATGAACATGAGGGCAGTTTACCCATTCCTTTACCACAGGAAGGAAGTTCGTCAGAGTCATATTCAGTTTTCTATTTGGTCCCACCTCCAAGAAACCTAGTTGTTTCCTTTGATTGGAACCTACTAGGCAGACCGCGTTTACCGGCGAGTGTACCATTCCGAATCATTGCACAAATATACAGAATGGTCATGGCCAGTACTATCATAGATGAAGGGGCTTTTGTGAGTATCCTTTCTTCAACTACTTGGAAAGTGTTTGGTTCGCCATCGCTTCTGCCTAAGATGAGAAATCTGACAGGCTTTAACAAAGGAATCAGTTGACCATTAGGGATCCTTCCCAACGTGCTGATAACATTGAGAAGGAAAACCGTTCACATGAACGTAATGGTTGTCCAAGGACCTCTGGATTATAATCTACTTCTTGGGCATGACTATATTTATTTCATGGGAGCCATTATCTCCTCACTCTTTAGAGTAATGTGTTTTCTGCACGAAGGAAGAGTGGTCAAGCTCGTAGACCAGCTGTCGTTTCCTGGCTCACACATAGCAAATAATCAAATACCATCCCTAAGTGGTCTTTTCATGCAAGGAATGTCTCATCAATCTCCAGTCCGTCCACCTGATGAGCGCGAGTGATTTGGGAGGACATGACTGAAACCCGCGGGGCATGCACCCTGGTCTGTTTTGATAGGAAAACCTTGGGTATAGGGAAGGTTTCCGCGGAGGATATATGACTAGTCTGACACACCCATCCATTTAGGAAAATGGGATTAGAATAGAATAAGGTTCCCTCATCAAAGTTATGTGAGTGGAGGTGACTGCGCCACTCACCGTTGTCTATTTCGATAGACATCGCCAAGGAAGCATTTTTTTTGCGATGCGGATGGAGGGCTTTCATATGGTAACCTGGGAATTTTTTGCTATACTTGGGGGCATGCAAACCTTTTTGCATGTAGGTGAAGAGCGACCATTTATTTTCTTAGTTTGTAGTTTCTCAACCCTTTAAACTCGTAGGATTGGTCATTCCTAACTTTCATAAAGAAATGATCCGAGGCAAAGCTTTGTAAGGTGCAAGCTCCATAAAAAATGGCATCTTAGATGAGACATCCTTATTATACAAATGTAACGAGTAGTTTTAACGCGGAATTCAAGCTCGTTAAAAAATAAACATAAGCAATGAGCAAACATTCCCCAAAGTTTAAGATCATTAAAAAATGAACCAATTTCTGGTAAATAACCATTGTGAATGCATTATCATCAAGTTTTGAGCCTTGGTTGTGTTCTCATCATCACCTCCACTTTGTTTTAGCCGATGATTCACCTCCATTTGATTGTTTACCCCTTTTGAGGAACAGCTATGAAGAGTGATCCTGTTAGCCATCCTCATGACATTGCCATGATTGGAAAATTCCAAACCTTACCTGGAATCAGCTACTACTCGAAATTAGCACTCGTTCCTAAAAAACGAGTCTCCTTTAAGCTCTTTTCAACTAACTCGTAAAATATGAAAAGATTGCCAAGCGATTGGCCTCTCTAGATCGTTAAAGCAACCGGAAGTGCTATCCTTCCTCTAGATTTTAATCTTTATGGACTTGAGGGATTATTACACAAAAAGATCAAGCGCTTGTCTTGTTCAGCTCGTTAAAATTACCGAAAATTTATCCCTTTCGTATTATTTTATACTTTTTCGGACTTAAGGGATTACATGATGAAAAAGGATTATTAGAGTTTCCTTTACGTCCATTTCAGACTCTCTAAAATTGAAAAGAACCGAGTTATCTTTGTCGTTAAACTCGTTAAAACCGAATAGCGAAAAACTTGTCCATACAGACAAGAACGAGTTTCACTGTCGCCAGGCTCATTAAAATATAGCGATGGGTTTGCCCGAAGGGAAAATTATAGAACAAGCATATGTTATCCTCCTCAAGCTTGACAAAAATAAAGAGGTACTAGTCAGCAATGACTGGGGAAAAATTGAGAAGAAAACTTGAAGAAACTTTATTGGTAGCAAGTCACTCTTGAACATGACACTTTCACTCCGCATCCGAGTCAAGTTGGGTTGTTTCGTTCATTGGTCATATCACCATTGTTCCATCACACCATCCACATTTGGGGTTAACGCTACCAATCCATCATGTCAGTGTCGTCGGTATGTTCAAGAGAAGACACTCAGAGAATTCACCTGTGTTTCATCTGCTGCAATACATTCATGCTCCATGACCACCACCCTGAACCCTGTATCATCAGACTGTTTTCACCTCCAAAATCATTTACTCCATTCCATGTCGTAGATGTGGGATTCTTTAAGGCCCTACTATGACGGGTCACTTCTTATCGACATCAACTCATTATCCAAGAAGTCGACTTAGGAACAACCCTTTCAATACTTTGAAGCTTGCATGCCTCAATGACAAGTTTCTCACTTCCGGCAATAGGTTTACATCAATGGCCTTCGACCGAAAGATTTTGCGTGGTGTTCGATGCCAAGTCCCTTATTCACACCACACGAATTGTACTATAGTACCTTGAGGGTCATCATCATTATCGGTGATTCCTCTCGCGCCTGTTAACAGCTTACATCATTGGCTGGTAATCAGGCGATGTCTTTCCATGTTCGACTCAAGAACATCTTTCACATGGGTCGACTTGTACTTCGAGTGAAGACTGAACAAGTTTGAAGACCCCGGATCTAGTTTCATCCATGCGGGCTGTGATATATTCAGGAAAATAAAGACATCAAATGTACATTGTGGCTGCATTGATGATCATCTGAATCAAAGGATGATGGCTTTATGAGAATCATCAGTCTCCCGCACAGACGATCATTTGTCTTATGTACATGAAAATGAATTTATAAAGCTGACCATGGGATGCCCGCCTCAGCTAGATCATGAAAAATATTATGAAGATAATGTATTGTATTGTATCTTATTACAGGTTGCCTTCCAACTCGAAAAAACTTTAGATCCTCATGATAAAGCATTTCACCCGACATCAAAAGATTAATGACCTCATGCTTTAGGGGGAAACTGTTATAGACATTTTTGGGCACTACAACCCCAATCAAACATGTACATAAACCAAGGGCTCCTAAGTCCCTAAAAGTGTTGTTCCACCCCCTAAAAGAACAAGGTCAGCTGATTACATCATCTCCCAGAAGTTCTCCATGAAAAATTACTCAAAACTGGTCAAAACTAGACCATCTCACCTGCTTCATGGCCAAAGTGCAATGCATCCCACCTAAATGCACATGGGAGGTGCAATGCATACTAAAAAGCCCTTCTATTGGGTGCGATGGGTGAGAGTGGACAAATGGCAAAGACAGTTTGCGAGGTGGATGATCATGGAATCTTCCAGAAACTTCTCCTGTGACACTTGCCTCTCTGAATTCGCCCAGGGATGAGTAAGAAATCATCAATATCCAAGTGGAATCAAGAATTATAAGAGACAGGACACTAATCAAATCCCAGAAGCTGACTCACTCCCCCTGTAATCATCTATATATGGATCCCTCATCCCAGAGATCCAGAGGCTGGAATTTTGTATCTTGTAAGGAAGTGTTGTTGGTTTCTTGTTGGAATATCATAGTGTTGGGTGATCTAAGCTTTTCATGAGGTGAAAGAAAGGCTTTCATGCTGGAGGATGACACTGGGTTAGAACAATTAGTTGTAATCCTCTTTGCTATTCTTGATTATTAATAAAGCTATTTAAGTTTTCCTCCACATTCTTGTGTGTTTGATAATATATGCATTTGTGTGGTCAATATATATCTGGTCCTATATTGCTTATGATTGTAGATCTCTGTTCTTTGATAGTATTATGCTACTTTGATTCCACAGGTGCTCTTTGAAGCTAGGTAGATGAAGGAGAAGCGGCAAAGATCTATCAGAAAGGAGAGGAAGCAAGCAAGGAAGCAAGCACAAGACTGAGGTTCGTGTCCTTCATTCCACTCTTATCTACTTCTCATAAAGGAAAACAAAAGTGGTTTTAGTTTGTTTGTTTTTAAGATAGCTACCAGTCTTAGTGGGACTAGCATATTCGAGTGGACACTAGATTTCCCGATAACATAGGGTCTACCAAGATTCACCAGGAGAGAGAAAGATGATTGGGTTTGTTCAAGGAGAGAGGAAGAAGTTTTATAGAAAATGCAAGAAACTAAGGAAGAATTGAGGGGAGACTTGGGCGACTTGTAGGGCATGGATCAGATGGAGGATGGGATGGCAGATAGGCTGGACTACTGCTAGAATATATATGCTATATAAAAAACTGACAATCAACCAAGGAAATCAAGCAAGCAATGAAATGAGTGCATCTAGGAAAACAAAGTTTTGCATCAAAATAGTCTAACCTATGATCTATGAAAGGAAATGCTGAGAAATGCTGCAAGAAAGGAAAACATGAAAGAAGATTATTGCAAATAAAGAAGTAAGCATGATGAATAAGATCCGAAACAAAGAAAAACTGCACTATTAACCTACTAAAAAGCTGCAAACACTAGAAGTCCTATGAATGAGAAAAATCTGTGTTTTTTGGCGCAGCAAGAGGGTCTTTGCTTCAAATCATGGTCCCAAAGGGAGGAAGAGAGGCCAAGGCACTCTTGCTAGCCTTTTGAATCTTCTCTTTATCACTGCTTAACCTTCTATAGAAATCACAAATGGAAGAAAACTACTAAATCATCAAAAGCAACTTATTCTTAACCATAAAAGAAATACATCTAACAACAACCAAATCTACAAACTGAAATAAACATACAAATACAAGTAAAGAGGATCTTGGCTGCTTGGATTGGGCCCTAACCCAAGAGCTTTAGCCCTTTGAGGTAACTCAATGCTAGCTCAAAAAGGATTCCATCTTCATTTCCAAAACAATAGCAAGATTACATGAATTGTCACAAAATAATAAGCTCGAAGTTGAGCAGAGTTTACATAATAAAAAATCCAACAAAAATCCAACCCTAGTAAGGCCCTAGGCCTCTCTACTTATACAAATGAAGCTACCAATAGCTTCCTTAAAATCATGGAGGCTTGGCTCCCAAAACTCAAGATAATCATCAGTCATCCTCCACTTGCTCGGGCGCCTTCTAATGCATGATTTGGCTACTTGTACTATGAGCTGAATGAAGTGGAATTCGAAGTGAAGAGTAATAAATGAGGGGGATTCCCTCCTATAAGTCCTCTTCTTTTTCCACTTCTATTTATTGCCACCATTTTCCACTGGATCCTTAACTTGGACCTAAAAATTCATCAATAATCTGCATTAAACACATGTTAGACCACATGGCATCATAACTAACTCAACTCACTCCATAAGCATAAATATAATCATAAAATCATATAATAAGCTAAGAGAATGGTTGATTTGATTAGGTTATGAGGT
>Ga0115842_100917_pt1 | contig 11530 bp, 15 predicted proteins | sample InSIn2SAF170_2_FD_83856 | JGI IMG/M metagenome (GOLD analysis project Ga0115842, IMG submission 83856) | reverse complement strand
GTACAATCTCTTGAGACTCTGGAATAAGGAGCTCGCGATTATCGTCTAGGAGTCGGTTGAGAGCTTCGAGCACATCGCTTGGTGCCAAATTCAGCTCGTCGAGAACAATCCAATATCCTTTTCGCAGTGCTTCGACAAGAACACCCTCTCGGTACTCAAGCTTGCCGTCAACACCAGATGCATAGCTCCCAAGGTATTCCTGCAAATCGGTATGCTCATGGTTGTTGATTCGTACGAATTTATTGCCTGAGTACTTGGCCAAGAACTCGACCATGCTTGTTTTACCTGCTGATGTGGGTCCTTGCAGCAATATGGGAAAACGTTTCATAGATGCTGCTCGGGCAAGATTGACAAGATTGCGTTGCACAGAGGCGGTCTGGATATACTGGGGCTGGTCGTCTGGCTGTTCGGTTCCTTTCGCAATGAGGTGGTGTTGTAATACAACGTATTGCTTTGAGTCAAACGTCGTCTTTGACCTCTGCAACGATATCGCTTTCTTAGCTGCCGGTGAAGCCAACAGAAATTGCTCGATGGCGGGAAAAGCAAGCTGCTGAGATCTCATGTCGAGAACGGTAAAAAAGCTCATCTGCATACCTTCATGCATAGCTCGCCGGAGGCCATGACCCGAAGCATGTTGCTGCACATATTGTAGGCATCTTGTTAAGGAGCGTAGACTGAAATGAGGTAGATCGCCAGCGCCATCTGTCAACCTATGTTGTGCGCTAAGAGCCTTCATGGCTAAATATGCTTTAGCAAGATCGCTTGCAGCCCTCTTATCATTTTCAAGGGCTGACCCAAGATAGACATGCACAATTTCCGTCAAGTCCGCTAGATCATCGTCACCAGGATGTACGAATATCTCGGTGAAGTATGCTCGAATAGCTGGTGGTAGATCTTTCTTTCCAGTATCAGTAGCAGGATTCATGGCTGCGAATATTCGGAAATTGGGATGTGCCTTTATACGCTCAATATTGCCTGCCTCTGTCAGGAGTAGGTATGGCGAGTCATCCTCGCTGTCATGAAACAAGCTGAGTATGTTGTCAAGGGTTTCAGAAGATGCCAAGTTGATCTCGTCGAGCAAAAGCCATGTTCCGCTTCGCACGGCTTGGACCAGACGGCTCTCAACAAACGTAAAAACCTGGTTTTGCTCGCCTCTCTGAATCTGTACTTTGACCTGGTTGACATTGTTGGCAAATGTTGTCCAACGCTCGCGAAGCAGTTTATACTTGGACTGCTCCAATTTTCTGCGTTTCGCCGCTTGTTTTTGTTCCTGATCTGATTTGACGTCCTTGGGAAGCATCTTCAAGGCCATTTCAATGGCCTCCTCCCAATGTCCAACCAGTCGCGACCATCGCTGCCTGGCAAAAGCTTTAGTAATGGATTGTTGAAACTTTTCGTTCTTGTTCGTCGAGAAGGTGTCTTGGAAAAGGTTATCGAATTCATCAACTAGGGGCACGACGAGAGTGCGGGTCGTGACCGGCTTCAGCCCACCGAGTAGATCTGATGCCTCGCTCTGGTTTGACAAGTTGACAACAGTCAAATTTTGGCCTATAGAGCTTGCGATATGCTGCACCATCGTTGTCTTGCCCACACCAGTTTCACCAACCAGCAGTAATGGTTCCTTCGCCACAACGGCAGACACGACTGTCTCCATGTTTTGACGCACGCGACGAGTCAAGGCAAACTTGGAGGTGCTGGAAGTCCTCGTTCCTCCTGAAGTCATCCGCGCTAAAGACGACCGCCCAACTTGCAAAACCTTCTTATCGTGCTGCACGATAGGGTTTGAGTTCTTGACTGCATGGTCGCGGGCTGTTGGGGACAGATTGATGACTTCGGCAATATCCGCGGTAATCGCGTAGACCAGTTGCGAGTCGTTGAGATGAGAGGCGTAGCAGTCCATACCATCTTTCAGCATATCAATGATAAAGGTTTCTGGAATAACTTTGAGGGACGCAGCATTCTGCCCGGATTCGAGTCGCAAGGACAGACGGCGGCACCATTTTAGTAAGTCTCGAATTGAGGGAAGTCGGGCTTGAGAAGCTTGGAAAGCAGGGTCAGTAGTATATGTACGGATGATACGGGAGTGAGCTGACAGAATACTCTCATGGAAAGGACTGAGCTTCGGAAAAGAGGCTTGCAGAAGTTCTCTGACTTCGACATCGGGATACTCAGTTATTGGTACTATGCTCCATAATCTCGGATTCGACAGAAATGCGTGACGACCAGTACCTGCTGGATTCGTAAGGTTTGTACTTCGAACAGTGCCGACGATTTTGAATCCATCCTTTGGTCTTAGACGTTCTTTACGGCTCGGCAAGAAGAGTTCGTTGTTTTCAATCAGAGGTCTCAGTAATCCAATCACTTCGGTCGGAGCTCGGTCAATGTCTTCGATCAACACCCAGCGTCCTTCCTGTACCGCTTTCGTAAGAACACCAGGCTGCCAGGTGAAAGCATTACCGGATGAAGATGTGGTGTAAATACCTAGTAGACTCTTCGCGTCTGTCTGGTCGTTGAGGTGGAGTGTGACCAGATTTGTGAGCTTGTCGATTTGTCGAGCAATTTCGTGTACGATAGCTGTCTTTCCTGCCCCTGATGGCCCGCTGAGCAAAGTCGGCTTGGAGTTATGCAATGTCATTGCTACAGCTCGTAGATTCGCGATCGCTGTCGAGGTCAAGACAAAGGTCGATCGAGGTGTTGCTACATCGCCACCATCTCCAATCTTAGGTACGAGCACACCCGCGATATTTGCCGTGTCAGAGGAGAGGTCGCTTGGACTGAACTGCTGTGACGAAGGTGTAAGGGGCACTTGAGAAGCTTGAATTTCGAATGTGAGGCTGTCCCTGAGTTTCAACCATCTGCGCTCTTCATGTAACTTGAGAAGTCTTAAGTCCACCTGAGTGTCTTCCCATAAGGCCCATATTTGGCCAGTACCAACATACTTGCGAATCAGATCCTGGTTCAACGCATCAGCAAAATGCATGACCTGACAGAAACATTCAATCGCCAAGAATCGAACAGGAAGAGACTCATGGCTGAACAGAGAACACAGGAAGACAGGCTTAACCAGGTCGGTAAATGTGTCAAGATCATGCGACAAGAGTCGAAAAAGTGCGATCAGGAAGGTCTGAAGGTACGTTTCATCTAGCGGTATTGCGGAAGGTAGACTGGACACGACCTTGTCTATGACACGGCTACCACGAAGGAAACGTTCCACTTTAGGCTTGAGGTAGGTGGCGAAAGGAAGAATTCGTGCAAAGCAAGCCACTGCAACGACCTCCTGTGGTAATATGCCATTTTGCGCAGTTCGCAGCCATCTTTGCGATATCTCAGCTGCTATGGAATGGTATAGTGGTAGGAGAAGGTCTGTGAACCGCTGATCGAAAGAGGCCGCGGTGATCGCCTCGAGGTATGTTGAGCCTCGTGCACTTGAGATGAAATTGACCAACTCGAGAGGAAGACCACGGTTTGCCGCCTCTGTGATGATGGGTTCGTACATTATGAAGAGATTTTAGCTTCTCAACCTCGAGAAACAGCGCATCTCTAGAACGCAAAATGTCGAGTGCTCATGGGCGAAGATCTTATGATTCTTGTCAAAAGTTTCGACAAGGCTTTGGCAAACCGTGCAAACTGGGGACACCCTGGTCAGACCGCTGACCAATCGGAGTACGACTTTGTCTTTCATGGTAGACACGAATTCTACTACACAGCTCGAGATCATCACCAGCGCACTCATCATTCTCGAACGTGAGTGCTTGACATCCTTATTCTTGACCGGCATCCATATCAGGTGTCACCATGTCTCTGAAATTTGCGTCGCGACCCTTGACGAGGTTCTGCCAGCTTGCAGCTCGAAAACACACACAACAGCGATCCCTATCCTCACAATGTCTTCGAATCTCGTCGCAACAAGTGAACCAGAGACGGCAGACAAAGAGATGGCAAAGTACAGATGCAGCTGTTACAGCAACATCCGCGAACCCAAAGATTTCCACCATCGTTGATCAGATAAGTCAGCTCACGTTGCTTGAGACTGCAGACCTAGTTGCAAGTTTGAAGGTATGAGCATCATTAATCAATGCGCGGAAGGCATTCAAGAGAACAAGTACTGGTTACACGACTGGTGTGAGAGTGTTCCACAGGGTTCGCAAGATGTATTTCAAAGAATGGCAGTGCTTGTTTGTGGCTGCTATCAGGCACGACTACAACCACCAGCATTATTTCAAACCTCATTGACAGCTTTTTTTGCCTTTCCGTATGTTGTGCTTGGCTGACATTGCTCTTTCCGCAGTCACGCCTCAACATTCCCGATATGTCCTTCGCCGCCCCAGCTGCGGCATCACCAGGCGGAGCCGCTGCTGCTCCAGCTGAAGAGCCTGAAGAGGCCGCACCCGCCGCGCAGGAGAAGACATTGTTTACTTTGAAGCTACAATCGTTCGACACCGCTGCCAAGTCGAAGGTTATCAAGGAGGTCAAGAGCATGCTCGGTTTGTCGTTAATCGACAGTAAAAAGTTTGTTGAGAGGTATGAAAATATACCATTGAATGAGACTCTGCCATGGGAGGGTACTAATTATGTTTTATAGTGCGCCGAAATTGCTGAAAGACCAGGTCCCTAAAGAAGAGACGGAGAAGATCATCAAGACATTCAAGGATTTGGGAGCTGTTGTTGTATCTGAATAGAGGAGCATGCAAGCATGCAAGAAGAGCAAGGAATGGTTGTTATTGTTCCTTCTCGTGAGCAGAGATTAAGATTGACTGTACAGTGCACGGAGTGGACATTACTCCTTTGGTTTCATGAACCATGCCTCAACCGTGCCACTCTTAGCAGACTACGCTCACAAAATCATTCTCCGATGCCGCCACCTGCAGAGTAACGACTCGATGATCAGTCGGTTTGGAAGATCACGCCGCATCTGTTCAGGCACGATCGACTACTGGCTCTTATGGATGCGAGTGCCCGCCCGATGTACACATGTTCACCTGTACGTACTAAAGAGAAGAGTCCTGGCAGACATTCAGGTCTTCAGACCGAGGTGATCGCCTCGGTCTGGGCAATCGACCTATGTATTACAATCATACTAAGCATGTAGGACAATACCTCAGAAATACAAATCATAAACTTAACTATCCGAATTGTTGCATAGCACGACAGCCAACAGGTCAATGGGTTTTATTGCCATGAACGCATTTGCCTTGGGAGACCCGAAGCCCATAAACCTGCCACAGGTTGACTGATCACACCTCGTTGCAGCCTCCGAACTTCAGTCTCTACCACCGCATCTTCTTCACTTTGCTTACAATTTCCATGTTCAAACATCCCTACTCGACTTCGACATCCCATCGTACCCTTTGATTCTGCTCTTCATGTCTATTCATTCTCAATCCCCAAGGAGTCTTCACATGAATCTCTGTTCCAATGCATCACCACAGAGAACGAATTTGATCAGCTCGAACGAAGAGCTTGTTCTGTCGCTCTTGTTGAAGTGGCGAAACCACCATCATGAACCGCATTTATCACTCCGTCCTCACGACTCCTTAAGCTCACTGATTAACCTTAGTCAGGTACATGTATATAGTCCTTGTCACTCGCCTTTTCAGCGGCACCATGATTTACCCGGAACCAACGTGCTCAAGGATGTCTTCCAATGCGTCGTTAGTATTTGCGTCCGTTGGGGCCACTCGACGGCTGTTCACGTGGTTATTTATCACACACAGATCAGTTTAGTTTGGGGCCGTACGATAAGTACTATACATGCTAGAAACGCCTCACCATTTTACGACGAACAAGACAGGAGAGGAAGGGATGGGCATAGGTAGGTAGGCACATATGGCTTGAAAGCACCAGCACTAGTTCTGAATGGATGCTCTATCTAGATCCTGGGTGCAAATCCCTGGTATGGTGACTTTCGAGGCCAAAATGAAAATCATCATCCCGCTACCAAGTGGGTAGTCTTCCGCCATCCGATCTGTCTGACCTTGCCGCCCAGTCCAGGTCCCCAAGATCTCACGGCTGAGTCTTTAGACCATCTGATATCCTCAGAGCCATAATTCGCACACACCAGAGTCCTGCTACAGCAGCGGACTGTGTACTGTCACATTTTGCTTCGGTCGGACCACGTCTCATTGATCCGTGCTGCACGAGGGAGACATCAACTAGCATTTGAGGCATTCAAGCACGAGTCATAAACGGCCAAAGAGATGGTCGACAAGAACTAAGGTTCCTGCGTGACCTGATGAAAGCATGGCTGGCCTGCCGAGTGCTGCATTTGTACGTGGAAGCCACTGAACGGATATGCGGCAAGAGAGATGATCTTGGCCCTAAGTTGCTGCAATAGTATTGGCAAATGTCGGCAGGCGACGTGATGCAGGCTCGATGCACAGGGTTGAACGGTCCTCTGAAGCGGTGGAATTATTGCAGAGTCTTCCAACTCGTCTCCGTCTATGGTTATGGTGATTTCGAAATCTTCGTCGCCGAACTATTCTCCCGAGTTGGCAGCTCTTGTTTGATGAGACTATGCACGATTGATCGCGGAAAAGCTCGATCCAGGCGCCGGTGTCGGTGCGTTCGACGTGGTGTCCGGATTTTGTCGCCGCTGCATGCGTTTCCAGGTATCCATAGCTTCCTCATATTCACGCATCTGCTCATGGTATCTCTCCTCCCACAGCGCTCTGTTTTCATTGCTAAGCTTCCGCCATTCTTCGTCTATTCGAGCTTGTACATGTTCTCTAGGATAGTTGTCTGCTTCCAGCTGAGGACGCATGTGCTCACAAAATTGTTCGTACGGTGGCCTGGGTCTAACAGGTTGTGGGATAGCTGGGGGACCCCGCGGGTAACCATTGGATTCGGTTTGGGGGTGCGTAACGCTTACAGATCTGGGTTGCGATGGATGTAATGGCTGGCCGGTATGTAGTGGTGATGAATGAGCGTAGCGAGGGTCTTGGATGAATTGCGGTTGTTGTATGGCATATTGTTGTGCAGGGGAACCTGCTGTTATGGGTGTTTGGAAAGATGTCGTGAGAGGAGGTTCTCTCTGCGTGGCAGGAGAGTACGAACCAGCTGGTGCGATTGCTGGCAAGCCTGTTTGGTATATGCTCGGATCGATTGAGTTCTGGTTATTGGTAGTCATGATCGTCTCCCCGCGGTACTTATTGTTTTGTCTCTTCGTTCGCGTGGGTCTGTCGCTTGGCTGAATATGCTGTCAGCAGGCGGTGGAAGAGTTTGTGATATACAACTCACCTCTGGAATATCTTCGTCGCTGTCCTCAGAACTATCATCGAGCAACGCCTCGCCTTCGGGTCGGAGTCTGGTGCTAATGTGGTCATCATCTTCAGCACTACCATTGACTGCAATGCCCATCTTCTCAAGTTCCTCAGTCTTCCATTTCCTCCCTGGTGTCTCCATGATCTCCTTCAACTGGTTCAGCAGTATGGCACGAAGCAGTCTCATCTTCTGTATTCGTTCCTTCTCTGCGCCAATTCTCTTACGAGTCGTGTCATTGTTAGACTCAATTTCTGCTAGTCTGCGCTTGAGCTGTATGCATTTGTTTCTGTATGCTAGTTCCTGAGAGGGTGCAAGCGGCGGGTTTCTGTGAAGCGGCACCTCAGTGGCTGGGGTGAAGGGTGATGATTTTGCGCCGTCCATCGCGGACGCTGCAGCAGAGCTGCTTCGACTTGTTTTCAGATCTCGGTTCAGAACTCAATTAGGTGTCGACTTCTCGGAAGATGAAACTCTTTCAGACTGGTCTGGATATCTAAGAAGCGAGCGCAAACACTGTTTTGGTGATGGCCAGGGTTGATCGTGTGCGATGGATTTTGGTTTGACTTGGAAAGTTGTGACACTTTGATTGCGGCTGGAATGTGAAGCGCGAGTGGTTCTTTGGTAATAAGGATCATGTAGTCAATGGCCAAGCAAAGTGTCAAACCAAAATTACTCGCTTATTGTGCTCAATACTGTCACGCGTCAAACGCGTACAAGGTGGGAGGAGAAGCGGAGATCTTTAGGTATGCTTTAACACGACAACTACAATTCCAAATAGGTATGAATTTGGTTAAAGTCGTAAATGCAGATTTGACCGAAACTCGTTTTTTTCTTGTTCAAGCCTTCTATCATGGGTATCATACTTTTGCATGTGTCATATCTCCTTGAACTCGGTTTTGCGCCAGCAGTACATCATATCAGTATGCATATGCGTGGTCATCGTACACGGTCTTCAGGCCGTACGAAAACTTTTCAGTCTTCGTCCCAATTCGCATTCGGTCCTGGCGGTTTCGGCCCTCCTGCTTGTCTAGCTACGATGATTTGATCAACGCTAAGCACGGTGCGAGCAGCGTCTGTAGCCAGCTTAATAGCCCAGCTCTTGCTAACCAGTAAATCCAAGATCTGTTCATCAAGGGCGTCAAGCACGCCGTTGGTCGTTTCAAGATCCACCCCCGTCGTCCAGTATGGTTCTTCTGACTCTGATGTGCCAGTTTCCTCGTCTGAGTCTTCCTCATCTGAAGCCGAGTCTGCGTCGTTTATCTGCTGTCGTGGCTTGACATCGCTCGAAGCTATTCTTCGCTGATGTGCTGTGTACAGTCGAGCAAGAACTTCTGTAGCATCGGACCCACAGCTTTCCGCTAACGTTCTTGGAATAACCTCAAATGCTTCAGCATATTTGCGAATTGCATACTGTGGCAGTCCTGGGGTCTTATCTGCGAACGCCATGATTCTCTCCACAAGTTGCATCTCACTAGCACCGGCACCGGGGACTAACCGTGGATCTTTGGTGACAGCTTTGATGACATTGACGCCATCATCAATCGCTCGTTCCACATCGTCAAGATGATTTTGTGTTGCGCCTCGAAGGACAATAGTTGCTGTACGCGTGACTGCTGTATCCGATTCCTGTCGAAACACTGTGACTCGATCACCACCAATCTCTGTTGTCTCGACCACGTCAATTTTGCCCATCTCATCTGGCATGGGAGCACCAAGACGTGCTAGAGGAGTAGCACCACAAACGCGACAGAGCCGTCGAAGTTCGAATTTTGACATTATTTTGATGACGAGAATGTTCATGCGATTGAGGTAGTGTAGGGCCAGTTCACCAACCGTAGACCCTGCCACAACCACTCGCAGCCCTGAATCGTACAACTCCTTTATGGCTGCTTCAAGTTGACTCTCCTCTCCGGTACTGAAGTCAAGCATTTCCTTGGCATTTTTGAGCAGTACTGTACCTTTCGTTTCCGTTTGAGAGGTATCAATAGGACATGAGAAGACACCGACTTTGGCATTTCTCGCCTTCTTGACAATACCATCTGGTTCTCTACCAAAGACCATACCCTTGATAACTCTTGACTGTGTAAGATCACCTCCCATAATCTTGACGACTCGGATATTGTCGACATTGAAATTTGCAGGATTTTTTGGCAGCACGGCTTGTACTGCTTCTGCGATAAGAGGGGCCAAGATATCCTCGGAACCAGATTGTTTCGCGGCCACCACCGTTCTTAGAGCCTTTCCCAATTCTTCTTTCGAATGAGCTCGACTATAACACCCAAAGCTCGCCCATATAGGGCTCCGATGGCAAGAGAAGGCAGAATGATGCCGGCGGGTACTGGTAGGCCAAAGGTAATAGCTGCCAAGATTGTGCCCAGACCAGCTGCTGTCAGAAGAAGAGACACCATCGAGAGCGAGCCGGCGAGTGTAGCCTTGCACAGTCCGAAGATGTCATTGTTTCCTATCGTGGAACATTCAGCGAAGAGGTAGTAAACTAGCTCCGACAACTGAGCTCTCATGAATATGTTCGGAAAGTTGATTAGGGCGACGATAAAAGCCGCAATAACGACCTCCAGAACTGGTCGTTTGCGAAGAATATACATATCTGAACGTCGTAACCTTGCCACAAACATGTTCAATTTGACGAATAGCCCTCCGAAAAGACCTCCGATGACTCCGAGGATTGCAAAAGGGAACAGTTCAAATCCATGCCAGCCAGTAGTGTATCGGACCTGGTAGAGCACAATCTTGCCAGTGTGAAGCGTGTCAAGTGCCTGTAGGGTAACAGCAGCAATCATTGCACAAACGAAAGATTGCCACATTGTTTTGTCAGGGAAATAATACGAAAGTTGCTCAAGGGAGAACAACACGCCTCCTATCGGGGCTCCAAAAGCAACAGATATGCCAGATGCAGCAGCAGCAGATAGGACTTCCCGCTTGCGCGCCTCATTTGTGTTCAGACTATCGAAGGGCTTCATTGCGAGGTTCGCACAGCAGCACGCCAAGTGCACTAATGGACCCTCTTTGCCTAACCATAAGCCTGATCCGACAGAGAGGCAGACACCTAGTGATTTCGTGATCAGCGTCCACGGTCCAAGAAAGTCCTTGATCACATAACCTCCAAGCATAGTCTTGATCTCGGGTATGCCGCTGTGATTGGCATATGTCGAATAGCTCTTGGTCAGCACTGCTGCACAAGCTGCAAAGACGGTAGCATAGATGACAAAGAATATGAACTCAACGACGTAAGCTCCACCAAAGTTGTCGATGTGTAGCGCCTTCCTCCAAGGCGTCCAATCTTGACATTGTGAGAGTTCATCATGGCCCCAGCAGCAAAACTGCTTGCTCAAATAAAACTGGCTTCCACCATCAGTATCCTTGCAGTAGCCAGTCTTCAGATCGCCTAACCAGTCGGAAGCTATGTTGATGAAGGCAGCCAATAGTCCCACAAACAAGCCGGTAGTAACAAGGACTAACCATACATGACTTGCATCCAGCAATTGTCTGGCTGTGCCAGATAGGCCACTGGCGCTGGCAAGTAATCGCCGGACACGTTGGCGTTCCTTAGTGTATTCAAATATCCAGTCAATGGCAGAGAGGTTCTCATAACCGACTCTCCTGCCTTGAGTCTCGATGTTCCAATCAACATATCCGCCATCCTTTTCGAGACCCTCATATGCATCAGCTCCGGAGCATGAATTGTTCTGAGGCAAAGTGGTGATGTCTGGACTTCGACTTGAGGAGGACGACGCATGCTCGACAATGGGCGGTGACCATGTTTTAGAAATCACAGTCGGTAACTGCCTAGCAGCCTTAGTATACTGCTTGGGGCAGCCATCAAAGACTCTCACCTTGCAGATATGTCGCCGTGGTCGTGGTCGAACAGCTCGAGGTCGGAGTCTGAATCATTGGCCACTGTGGAAGCCAGGTTTATTGCGCTCACATTGTGCGTCTCATCTGTCGTCGATGCCGGCATGCTATCATGATAAGCGCGCACGGCATAAGCGACCAGATCAAGTACAAAGTTAGACCTAAAGCTATGAAGCGACGTACATGTGCTATGATTACGGCGATTGTTTCGTTGATTGTTGGTTGCTGAAACTCCGCACCGCGTTCCTGCCGGAGCCTTGCAGGCCGAAATTTATATTCTTCCCAATTTATTCGCAACTGGTATACTGATCAATTTACCACAACTTCGGCCCCATTGAAAGCTCGGCCGCATAATGTCGCTCTCCATCCCACAAGCTTCTCAGGCTGGCCTGTTCAAACAAGG
>Ga0115842_100726_pt2 | contig 11542 bp, 5 predicted proteins | sample InSIn2SAF170_2_FD_83856 | JGI IMG/M metagenome (GOLD analysis project Ga0115842, IMG submission 83856) | reverse complement strand
ATAACAGAAAGGAGGCAAGACGCCCACCACCACCACCGAAGGCAAGGAGAAGAAAAAAGCGAGAGAGAGAGAGCCCCAAGGGAAATGAAAGAAAAAAAAAAGAGAGAGCCGCTAAGGGGGGGAGCAGATACGAAGTTGAGTCGATCTCTCGGAAAGAAAGAAATTAGTTGCGGATGGGAGAGTGGGTGGCTAGTTCAACTAGAACTCCCTGGCTAGGAGAGCAAGGCTGGCTGGTCAAGTTAGTGCTGCTGGCTAACGACTGTCCCCGGATGGGAGAATTCACCTGGGGGTGGGGGATGGAGCACCCCCGGTTGGGAGGACTAGCTCAAGTTGCTGCTAATCGGAATTCGAATTCAAGTTGCTGTTGTGTGGAAGGACTAGTTCTATTTATCCTCCTGGGAGTTCAACCGTACCCTTCCGGGTAAAAGGAAAAGAGTTCAATCCTGCTTTAGCTTTCTGGGCAACCGTTGGTGCGGGGTAATGGAGTCCAAACGAAATAGCATCCGATAGCAGCTGGCGGTGAGCAAGAGATTGATTTTCTGTCCTACCTAACTTTCTTTCTGTCCTGCCTAGAAGGTAGGTGACCGGTTGGAGGAGATACCGGTTGACCTAACTAACTATAGTTATCCAGGTATACAATTCCAAATTAGTTGAGGAGCCTACCTCCCTCTTGCTTCCAGGAAAACTTCATGGCCGAGAAGCCTAATGTATAGCCTTCACCCCCGATTGATTGTTTGGCCGAGGTCGGGATAGTTAGTTCTATAACGGCAGGCTCAACAGCAGGCGCGGAGCGGTTCAACCACCCACGTGGGCATAGGCGGAGACATTTGACCGTCCGTGTGAAAGCATCTGAGCCAATTCCAATTCGAGATTCCCATTTATATATAGAAGAGAAGTAAGAGAGCATATAGGGAGCTTTAAGGAACTGGTCAATTTGAGAGTGAAAACCTTGCTCTCTCTTTGGTCGAGCAAGCGGCTTCGCACCTTTCAATCCAAGTCAATTCAGTAATCAAAGATGGCGTATCAAGATGGAAATTTGGGTAGTGAGAAGGACTATTGAAAATGCTCCTGGGCGGGCGGGCTTTTATGTACGTAATTTCTGGAATCACACTTGCTGAAAGGACAGATTCGTTGGTACCACTATGACCTATTGGTTCCGGCCGAGCGTCAGGATACGATTCATGAATTAGAACAACCCACTGGCTAGGAAGAGCCCTACCTTCCCTTTCATTATAGTGCCTGCTAACCTTCTATTTACCCACCTTCAGACCTAGACCCTTTAGCCCTAGAACACAAACTTCATGAAGCGCTTAGTGGGTACCGCTATTTACCCTTCTCTTATTAGGTCAGGACCGGATCAACCAACCCTATACCCTTACCTTACTGCCTTCACCCTAGGAGGACATTGAGTGCTACCTATTCCCTTAAGCCAGGAATGAATCGGGGGTACAGCACGAGCTCTTATATTTGGTACCATGTTCCCGCCGAGGAGCCAATACAATACCGATTCAGCAATTTGAACCCACTGGCTAGAAACAAAGAGCCATACTTCTCTTTTAGTGTCTGCTATCGAACCACTTACCCACCTGAATACCTAGCACTTGTTTTCCCAATACCACTTCTTACTTAATAGCTTAGTGCGTGGGTACTGCTGCTACTTACTTATCTTATCAGCACCGGATGGATGGTCGATTAGCCGAGGACTTGTCGTAGCTCCCCATGCTTTCACGATTGCTGGATGACATGGCTGGATGGATGGTCGAGTAGCCAATAGGTTTTCCCTTTAGCAGAGATCGTGGAACTGCTCCCCCCCCTTAGCGGCTCTCTCTTTTTTTTTTCTTTCATTGCCCTTGGGGCTCTCTCTCTCTCGCTTCTTTCTTCTCCTTGCCTTCGGTGGTGGTGGTGGGCGGCTTGCCTCCTTTCTGTCATCGGTCTCGTTGTTGTTATCATTCTCGTTCTTGTCGTTGTTCCTGTCCTCGTTCTCGTCGTTCGGGTCTTCACTTGAGTCTGGGTCTTCACCGGCTCCTGCTTTCTTTTTCTTGTTTGTGTTTGTGGTCTTGGGTGAGCTCGGCTCAGATTCTAGGTAGTGTTCCCTTTCTTAGGGTAGGGTTTGATCGTCGTAGGGAGGGAAAGCTCTAGTTTGGCAAGGCAGAGAGCTGCTTATCGGGTGGTTAGCAAGTTCGGTGGTGTGCAGGGCTTTAGCTTAGCGGGTGAAGCAGTTTGTAGAAGCTTAGCGGGTGAAGTACAAACCTCTTGATAAAGGCCATTTGAGCGCGCTGTATCCACACTTTCCAACCTTCTAAGTGGTGGTCCCCTCACCTCAGGCTCAAAAGTATATTTCTAAGGCCAGATTTGCATGCACGCTGTAGCACTGACCCATTTCATGCGGGTTATCCCTGACCCATCGATCCCACAAGCCAGCTGACCCAGCTCTCCATAGGGGTAGATCCCTCTGGTTCATTCTATGCCATTGACCCGAGGTAGGTACCTATCGTAAAGCTTTCAAGGCTTAATGTGTAGCTCTAGCCAAGCTTGTTGATACTCTCTGAATAAGTGTATGTTTGGTACGGAGGGCTTCCTCTAAGTAGCAGCCTAAGCCTTTCATACTCACTTATAACCTTACCTTCGCAGAGCTCAGTCTTTGAGGGCCAAGGAAATGATAGGCCTTTCATTCATATCTTCCCGAACTCTAACTCAGGGTTGACCTAAAAGGAAAGAAAACGTAATAATCTCATATATAACGAACGATTGAATGACCTTAGCGATCGAATGACGCGTTATTATATATATAACGGCGTCCGCGTCGATACATTTTTTCCCCTTCTTCTTTCCTGCCTGAAAAGCCCATATAAGATAACCATGAAATATTGTTTTGATGTCACTCAAAATTCTATCAATTTAGGTTCACATCTTAGAGACCCTTATTTCCCACTGGTCAATGCCAATCAGCCAATAGCACATAGTCGATGTAAGGTTACCATGCTGGTACTCAATCCCAGGATACTATGCCAGGTTTCGATGCCGGTAGTCGATCCAAGTGTTGGTGCACTCAATGCTTAGCTTTCTTCTATACTTGAATTTCTCTCACGTATACATCGAGGAGGTATAACCTGTAGGTACTTTTCGAGGTCTACATCGAGGGAAAATCTATCGTACACATCGAAGGCTAATCAATATATTGTACCCATCGAGGTCTTATCTAAGCCCCATGTTCTATAAACTATATGCCCCACTTTTACCCCTCTACCTTGGAATCACTTATGTATAAGGAACACAAGTTACTACCATCGTCGAATGGATTTAAGGGGAATCACAATATGACTCTTATTATGGCACCTGTTGAGAGAAGTTGATAAGCCCATTTTTGTAGTATCACTTATATAATGAACGATGAAAAAAATAATACATCTTACAAAAGAATAGGCGTTCCCCAGATTACCCAGTCCCGAATTATACCAGTATACCATTATCACATTCCCCGGTCCCGCATTCAGTCAGCACCCTTTCACCTTATACCTTTCACTTACCGGTATTATGAAAACGGTTACTACTCCCCTTACCCTTTCAGGCCCTGCTTGATGTTGTACGTAAACTCAAAGGAGTTGTACGTGACCTGTTTCAATACCCTCCCTTCCCTACCCAAAAGGAGTTGTTCTACGTGCTGTTCTATATTTCCCATGTACGGAAGGAGGAGGTGCTGGTGGTGTCCTATGTGCGTTAACTTTTTGTGATTCCCCCTGCCCAGGAGGGTTTTTGAAGTTAGGTGATTCTACATGTGTTACCAGTTCATGTTACCAGTTCGTTACCATGTGCACAGGAAGTAAGCAGGGGTTGATTCCAAGTGTGTTTTTCGATGTTACCAGTTCGATGTGCACAGGAGTTGATTCTCTTTTTTTTCTCTTTTATACTTCCCACGTGCCCAGTTAGTGAGGTTGGTGTTCGTGCCATGTGTGAACCATTTTCAGTCAGCTATGGCAAGTGGCACCGGTTAGTAGTAGGGATTGTTCCATTTACCACATAGGCAGAGAGGTGGAGAGGGGCGGTACAACAGACGGATTATTTAGCCGTGTTAGGCGGACCAATCAATATGATGCTCCTTCCCGGGTTCTTACCCGGGTTATTATGCTCCTTACCTATATATGTTGCCAATAGAGGTGTTGTCAAGGTGGATCGAGAGAGCAAGTCTACAACAGCTTGTTTATTTACGATTCAACTGGTTAGGAGGTGCACTTATTCAATTCGCCCAGGACATGGTTACGAGAAAAGAGAGGATGAAAATACCAACCGCGTTACCAACTGACGACGATAGAACGAACCCACCCTGGAATAATGGATGGCCCATTACGCTTTCAGTTCATACACACATTTTGCACTTTAAGGAACCAATAGAGGTGACGATAGAAGACTGGAATAGAGCTCTGGAATAGAATACTTGACAATATAGGGAGGCCTGGACACAACAATAGAGGTATTGGCCACATTACGCCTAAATTTTTCACATTCTCACATTTGCCGGGGAAGCTCTAACGCTTTGCTCCGTGTTATCAGGACAGATGCTTCCAACCTTGCTTCACCCCGCTACAGAAGAGAATTGCTATACTTCCCTGGGAGGATAGGGCCTAAGGACAACACCGCGCAACAACAGGCTGGCTGGCAGGGCCATAAAGCATAGAAAGAGCCATAGTGAGTGGAAGTGTGCGAAAGGAAAGGTCCGGAGGGTCTTGCGCTTCCGAGTGCAAGGACCGGCAGGGGCTCGACTGTTAAGGACCCTTTAGGGGGCTCGACTGATAAGGACCCTTTAGGGGGCTCGACTGATAAGGACCCTTTAGGGGGCTCGACTGATAAGGAGAGGAGAGGAGAGGAGAGGAGAGGAGAGGAGAGGAGAGGAGAGGAGAGGAAATAAGAACCATTGTGTCAAGAGCCAATAGCCATAGTGCAGAAGGCCATGGAAAGAGGTGCCTAGCTGGCAGAAAGAAAGAAAGAAGAACCAATGAGCGTAGCGGGCAGATAAGAGCTATATTCCCTATAGCGCCTAGGGTAGGCCACTGAGAAGAGCGTAGCTGGAGAATAGGAGCTAGATTGCAAAGAGCGAAAGGGTACTAATAGCGTAGCAGGCAGAGCCATAATGAATGCGCATAGCATGCATGGAAGTGTCCGCAAAGAAGAGCCATGGAGAGAGCCAAGTGGAGGAGAGAGACACCTTCTGGTCAGGTCTTGTATGGTACGATCTTTTATGGGCAGGTACGGGCTATCAGAGCAGGGACGGTCTGTGAAGGTACGGTGGTCTTAGAAGGTTAGAGGAGTCAGGCCAATAGTAAGGCAGGTGAGTGGCCGAAGGAACATGCGAAACCCTAATAAGTAACTGCGAATCATGCCCCCTCATCGGGACAAGTGAACCACGCCCCGAGATAACAGGACCCCGCCCGCCTGCCATTGGTTCCAGCACCAGCGTGCTGCCCTGTGAGAATGCATAGTTAAGCAATGATCAATCAATTCCCTGCGCCAGGGTCATAGTGGTAATACAGGGCACTAAAATGTCCATTGAAGAGGTTTCTATCTAATCTGGGGCACAATCAGTCAAGGTCAAAGCTGTAGCTTTTATCCAGCGGTGGGTGATAATGATTCATCAATTGAAACATCCAAGTTAGAGCGCGCTAGGGCCACCTTTGCATTCTCAAATTGACATGGGTACGATATGAAACCTTATCACTCTGAAATTGACCAGTTCTTCAAGGTTATCCTGGCACTCACTTTCTTCCCCTTCCTTCTCCACCGCTAGCCCGCCGTTTCTAGATTGGACCTGCCCATTTCTTTTTCTCCTAGCCCGGTATAATCAGCAAGTCATAGAAAAGCAAGCAGCCGATGGGTTCGATCAGCTTCGATTTAGACCAGGTTATTCGAGTTCTTTCTTCGTCAAGCCTGGTGTTCGCCTTTCTGGTTTTTTCCCCGTGAAAATGTTTCCTGGGGGGGGTCGGGTTTCCCCGGTCAAGACTCTCTCCCGTCTAGTGCATGGGAGGAACTCAATCAATATCTCTTCTGGTGGGAACATGGGAAACTCACGTGCCGTTCACATCACATAGAAGCTGTTACACAGAAGCCATCCGTTCACAAACTGCACATAGAACCCATTCTAAATAAAGAAACCAACCATTAATTCACTGCCTGCACGAAACCATTCAAAGAAGCCATTTCAAGAAGCTGTGAACGGCTTCGTGTAGTGAACGATTAGGTGCACTGAACGCTGCTAAAGTGCTATGGGGCTACTTCGCTACTTGGGTTTTTATACCTGGCTCGGAGCAGGCTATAAGATCGCTTGGAACTTGATTCACAAAACGATTGGGGTGGGTGGGTAAATAGTCGCCACTTTTTAGAAAAGAAATTGCTTCTCTTGGAAGAGGCCAGCAATGACCTATGAAATGGATTTTCTATTTCATGAAATATACCCTTTCAGATCGTTTCCTTATAATTGCCAATGATTCAATGACAGGATGCCGGTACTCCATTTCAGTTGATGCTAGGACTCAATGCTGCTAATGTATACTCGATCAGTCAACCCAAGAGCAGTGTCGCCGGGAGGTAGTGTCGATGCCGCTAGTCGCAGGAGTCAATACGCTAGGCGATGCCTTTTGGATTAATCCCAAGCTCTTCATGAAGATCTAAGACCAGCTAAGAATAAGAAATATGTAAGCAAGCTTATAAGAACGATCCCTGTAACCCATTCCCCCGTCGGTCAGTCGCAGTGTACCCGGCTCCGGTCTAGCTGAGTCTATCGAGTCCTTCGCAGTTGAAGAAGAAATCCACCCAATCTCTTTCGAGACAGGTGAATCAATCTTCTATAACGATGCAGTCTTCTCGGTTCAATGGTGTAAATGATTCCTAGATTCAATGCTGTAATATCTAGTATTACGAGATGCAGTCATTCCATGATGCAGGCTTCTCCTCATTCTATGATCACGGTATATAGAGAAAGATATGGTTTCCTCAGTGATTGTATTCGAGTTGATGGTTGATGAGGTCCGCCCCTCATCGCATGATCTTGGTTCAGTGGCTAGTAATCCCAATGAGAAACCAATGGTACTCCTAATGATTGAATGATGGTTTATTACTCTTGAATGATGGTTTCCTACTCTTGATTGATGGATGGGTTCCACCAACGTGTGATGGTTTCAAACCTGGCTAATTCCTCCTACCACGAACCTGGCTAATTGCTCCTTCAAATCCTACCTAGTTGTAGAAAGAATAGAACCCGGCCTCCTAGCACAGTGAGTGGGGTCTGCCCTCGAACGACTGACTGCACTTTTTGCAATGAATTGATAAATGCTACTCCTCTATGATTCAAGAGATAGAGAAGTCCAAGATATAGAAGTAGTTCCCACGATTGAAGGCATGGTTCCCACCATTGAAGCGACCAGGTAATTAGTAATTCAACCATGAAACCAAGCTGCTAATTAATTTCAATTTACTTATTGGGTGGGGGGGCTTATGGTCGAGCCCCTGCCGGTCCTTGTTCAAGGAGCAAGAATATCTGTGCTTATGACTAATTCAATTCCTTTCTAGGATTGGTGATTAATGACTTATATAAAATATCTAGGATATGCTATAGAGTTGTCGGATGTTCTCTGGTGTTTTAAGGTGTTATGTTCCTAGCTTTTATATGGAGAAGGTGGGGTTCAGCAGGTGGCCTTTCGTGCCGACCAGAAGGTGGGTTCACCAGTTTTCCTGGTAATTATGACTTGGTAAACCAACCTGGCTTTCAAAGAAAATATAATGGAATCCGTTTCCTGACTGACCAATGAATTTGAATGATGTTGTTCAATGTGATGTGAAAGTGTGTTCACCCAGGGTTTGATTTATAAGAGAAAGAATCTCCGGTGAGTTTCTGGTACTTTAGTAACGTATTAGATTATAAGGAGTAAGTTGGGGATTGCGGGTGTGATAAGTCGAGTGGGAGGTGTTTCTTTATGGATGATTCCAGTAATTCGAGGGAAGAGGGAAGAGCGCTCAAACCTCCGCCTCCTCGTGGGGCAAAATGAGTAGGGAAAGATGTTCAAACCTCCGCCATTCAATCCCCCTCTATGTGTGCTGTAACAGTCAGTACATGACGTTGAGTCCGTGCCAATTAGTCAATCATAGTCAGAAGGAGCCGATCATTGCCGATATACACACATAGCTGGTTCTATTTGCCTTATGGGCAGTGTTGATAGTCGCTAGTCGTTTCACAACAATAGTTCGTACCCACTTCAAATATATACCATACATTCATACCTCATAGCTGCTCATATAACATATGCTTCTTACTCTTCAACAATACCGTAGAAAAATATCTAAAGAGTACACGCGCATGGCGCGTTATCAGTTTCACTGTAGTCCCATGCCCTTCGCCCTGGTCCAATCAACCAATTCTTCGCTTACGCTCTGCTTTATAAGTGCCTCTTCCTTTCCAATAAATAGGAATATATTACATATATAATGAATCACAGCTTCGCTTCTGCTCAGCTAAGTGCCTATTTCTAAGGTTGAAAACATATAGATACCTGCCTGATTAGACCTTCTCCTGAGATTTTCGACTTGATACCTGCTTTATATATTGGTGGATCTTGAACTGCTCGTGCAACTCGCGCTGCTTTCAAATAATGACCGCTGGATCTTCTGGATCTGCTGCTGGACCTGGTCCTAGTGAGTATGCTGGTCCTTGTAGGTAATTTGCAGGATCAAGATAATAATCAACCGCATTAACAGCATCAAAATCGGGATCAATATATAGAAACAGAATCTATCTCTGTCTCTGCACTTGGCTTTGCTTATTTATCCTGCGAATGGTGCTATGACAAGCGCTGCTTCTGGTGGCTCTAAACGCTGCAACGATGCTTGCTTGATTAGACTTACTTGGGATTGCTCGTAGATCGCTAGCTTGTATTGCTGGCTGGTTGGCTTCTTGCGTTTGCTTGCTAGATTGATTGATGATGCGTGGGGGAGGTTGGTCAACAGAAGGAGGTGGTTGATTGGACGGAAGGAAGCTTTCCACAGTGAATCGAAAGCCCACCAGCAGGAGGAACCTACCTGCTTGAGATAGATAGTGCTGCTTGCATTAGATCGAAGATCTTGCTACCCGCCTGAAGTCTTCTCTCTACCTGTTCTCCTATATTGTGCTACCTGCCTTACTGATCTATCAATTTATACCTTCCGTCGATGCTGCACGTCTTTCTCTCTTGCTACCCAACCTACGAACCTGAATGCAAAGAACTACCCGCTGATCAAGATATTGTGTACCCATCGATCTATCTCTTCTTGCGAACTTCCCACGATGAACAACTTGACGGCTGCACTTTCGGGAGGGGCGGGCGGGCCCTACATCACTAGCCAACAGGAGATGACCCCCCCACGTTCCCCACCAGATGAAAGAGAGATACAAGTGGGTTTCATACACGTGATATTTCTTTAGAGCCATGGTCCCACCAGACTACTATATTGATTTCTTGCCTACCAGGCAGGTTTGGCCAGGCAGGTTTGGATCGGGCACAAAGTCTTGTTGGAACAGATTAAGAAAACCTCTCCCATACGGTCGAGCGGCTCCTATCCTCGCCCCTCACCCTCCTTCTTAGGTCGTCGGGTGAGCTGCTTAACGCTCCTCACCCTCGTACCTCAGTTTCGTCTTTCGCCCTCGACCATTATTTAGGCTCATAGGATGGGATACCGGGCTTGCATACTCGACACCTGAATCAGCTCTTGGATTGGCTCTTGGATCGAGTGCATAGAAACCTGTCATTTCCACTGGGCATGGACGAAATAAACACCTGGCATCGACTACCGGCAGCTATTAGCATTGCCCTTCTATGTTGACTTTCTTTCTGGCAATGTGACAGTAAATGAGACTTGCAATGACCACCCCCTCCTGGCTAGCAATGTTGACCTCCTTCCTACCAATGATACTGGAAATGCGGCTATGACCTTCTGTTGATGGACCGGCTTATAATAAGCACATCTTTATTGTCGACCAACTGTTAATGAGACTGGGTATCGTCGGTGACTACTTTCTTTTGTCGACCTCCTGGCAATTACTGGCGGCTCTTAGCAATGACCTTAAGGCAAGTACTGCGGCTTTGTCCGTCTACTTCCCCTCTTGATAGATGGCTCTCCGCCACCCCTCTCAAAGGACGTGGGCAATCAATCTCCGGCATCACCCACTACCAGCACTATCTGACTAGCACTATGTGTAAGGCGCATGATCCCCAATGCATCATCGTAGCATCCATTTGATCGAGGTAGGAACGTGTGCTCCGTACAGTAAGTGCGTGTAGTAACATTCCATTTTTCGGTATAGGCAAGTTAGGAGGGTATGGCCTTTCTATTCTCTCTGGTATATATTGAACGGTTCTTTTCTTTTCCCTCCTCTCGGGTTATGAAATGTGTACCTTCTCTCTCGGCCATTGATGGGTACTTATCCTCCTCTCGGGTCTGTGTTGAAGGTGACTCGGTTATGCATTGATGGGGTCTTATTCTCTCCCATCTGTTGGAAACTCGGCGGGTTCCTTTTCCCTTTCCTTTATTGAATTCTTCCTTCTACCTTTTTCCTTGCCCTCAGAAGCGCAAGCCCTCCGGACCTTACTGCTTTGATTTATTGCGTTTCCTTGCACTAGGAAGCGCAAGCCCCTCCGGGACCTTGCTTTCCTACCGTCAAGCAAGCACTACGTTCCTTGCACTAGGAAGCGCAAGCCCCTCCGGGTCCTTGCCCTCAAATTCTGTTTCGATAAAATAAGATGAATGCCCCACCTCACGGACGAGACCCCATTGCCCCAAACCCGACTACCTTAATCTACCAATCACATATGGTGATCCCCTTCCCTACCACCGGCCGGGTATATTGCCAACAGAGTGCACAGAAAGAAGAGATGGATAACCCTAAACTGGATACAATGAAAATAAGAAATTGGTACCCCACATATTCTTTACGCACCTTTTCAACCTTTCCACTCCACACCCCGAGCTGGATACCCGGAAACTGGTTCGAGCCAATCAAATGGATTTGATTCTTACTAAACATTGCCTTTTGAGAGCATTTACCTTGTTTAGCCGATTCGATTGACTGGTTTCGATCCCAGGATTTCATGCAAGTACTCTATGCTGACACTCAATGCCAGGTGTGCTGTAGATCCCAGAGTTGATACACTCGATACCAATACTCGATTCAGGTTGGTAGTCGATCCCAGCAGCAGGTTGGTAGTCGATCCCAGCAGCAGGTTGGTAGTCGATCCCAGCAGGGAGACCATGACAGTCATAGATCGGGGATTAACAGTTCAAACAATGTTATGCCTTACTTACAATGCACCCGTTTAGGATCGATCTTGACAGACAGACACATGGTTCTTTAACGCTAGGAAGGAAGGTTGGGCCACAAAGCGAGCGAAGTGGAGCTTAATAGTGATTTTTGATTGATTGATTGAATGCACACTTAGTTTGAGGGAGGGCGGAGGGGCCAGATACAATTGATGAATGAAGACAGACATCATTGCTAGAATATGCCTACTTGCTTTTTTTATGCCTA
>Ga0115842_100915_pt1 | contig 11556 bp, 9 predicted proteins | sample InSIn2SAF170_2_FD_83856 | JGI IMG/M metagenome (GOLD analysis project Ga0115842, IMG submission 83856) | reverse complement strand
AGCCTATTACACCATCTGGAGGGAAGAGTTGGGAAGAAGAGGGATGCTTGAAGGGATGAGTGGACGCAGAGGAAACAGCGGCGGAGGTTCCATCGTTTTCTTTCCAACGCCATTGGTTGGTTGTGGTTGCAGAAGTGGTGGATTGGGTAGGGGTATCTTCCTTCAAGGCCCAGCCGCCGACGAGATCGCGGACGATGAGGCGACGGGATCCGCCTTCTCTGTCTTCATGGCCGATAACGGTCATACGATGAGATTTCAAGCATCTCCTCCATAGGAAGGAAGAAATGGTTTAGGTGCTAGTGGAAGCGTGAGTGTGGGAGTGGAATGGAGTAGTGACAGATGTCGCAATAGGATGATAGGGTTACTGGGGTGTATGAGGAAGGATTGGGGGCGTGGGGGAGAATGGATGTGGTTGAGGAGGGTACGGCGAAGTGGAAAGCGGAAGTGGCGGATGTCAGGGGTGGTGGGTATAGGTCGGAGGGTGAGTGGCGATGAGAAGAGGACGGTGCTTGGGATACATGGGCGATTGAGGCTAGTGGATGAGTACAGTGCTTGCCTTGTTGAACACAGGCATTGCAGAAGCCCCAAGCACCGTCGTTGCATGTGTTGCAATACCAATAGCACGCATTGGCAAACGCTTGACAGCCGTCGCAGAACAAGCCTTGTTCCAGAATTGCAGTGCTTTGGACGTATTTTCTGGCCGACAAGACGTGAGGAGGGTCCAGATCCACATGCTCAGAGCCTGGAGCAGCTTGAGGTCGATAGCGAACGAAAGCAGCGCGGCCAAAGCCATACCAGTTGAGACAGCCTTTGCCTGCATGATAGCATTCAAGACATAGGTTGAAGCTGCCTTCCAAGCACTTGTCGCAATGATAGTGTAGCGAGTGTTGTATATCAGCCTTCTCACATCTCGAGCAAGTGATTGATGGAGAAGGGATGTCTGATGATGGTTCTCGTCGAGGTGGTATCGGCAATGCGGGAGAGCTGTGGTTCGAAGGACGTGAAGAGGAGTCAGGATTTAGGCGTTGATGGCGATCAGAAGCGGTGTTGAGTCGGGGCGTGAGATTGGCCGAGGCAGCGCGACGTCTTGCTGATGAAGGATGAGTCTGTGCAGAAGGCAGAAGGTGAGGATTGCGAGTTGTGGTGGTCGATGTGGTTCGACGGTGGGTAGAGGTTGATGGCGAGTGTCTGTGAGTCGAGGAAGGCGGAGAATGGCGATGGGTAGACGTGGTCGGAGAATGGTGAGCAGCAGAGGGTTCACGGTCACGGTCACGGTCACGGTCACGAATACGATCACGATCGCGACGGTCTTGACGACGTCGAGAGCGATAGGCTTGGGCGATGGAGTCTGTGATGGCGTCTTCCTGGTCCGGAGTGAGATTGTTGAGATCCATCCCGTCCAGGAGACCATGATCGATGATGTGACGCATGATTTCATCTTCCATGTCGCCCAAGTCGACGTCCGATTGACTGAGCAACGAACGTATACTGGACTGATGTGACAATCCATCAGCCTGGCTTGACCGCGGCGAGTCGGCATGCCGATTTATAGGGCGTGTATGCGTCTGGCGAGGACGATGGGTAGAGCGAGTACCAAGACCGACGTCGTCCAGGCTCAGCTCACGAGCCTGAGCCAGCATTTGTTGATCCTCTTCATCGTCCTCATCTGATACCTGGCCGAGGTCTACGGGTGGTATCACATTGTCTCCAGGCTTGTATGTCTTGTCCATGTCCAGCTTTTCCTGGGCCGTCTTGCCTTTATCAGGGTGGGCGTGTAAGAACATGTCGAGCAGGGTGGTGAGGGTCGCATTCGGTCGTGTGTCGCGTACAGCAGCTCGACATGCTGGGCAAGAGTATATGTGCCCTCTCGACGAGGACTGCCATGCGAACCATTCTTTCAAGCAGCTTCCGCAAAAGGTATGCAAGCAGTCGAGCAACGTCAGAGGCCGGTAGAGCACGTCGGTGCAGATCTGGAGCCACCGTTAGTCTCTGACCAGTGACCACATGTCCCGGCACATGGTTGTAAAACTCACAGAGCACGACAACTCCTTTTCCAGGTCCAACTCGCGTCCTCCTTCACTCGCGCGATCCGTCATGTTCAAAAGTGCTCTTCCTCAATCTTGTAATTCTTGTCCAACCTGCCGACGACGCTAGACGTGGGGTTCGTATGCCTATTTAAATCTTCCGGCCCGCCGCCAACAACCTTGCTGATCATGCCCACCTGTTTCACTGTGTCTTGGAAGTCGCTTGATCTTGGACAAATACTTATTGACCTCTGTCAGCTCTTACCTCGCTCTCGCCATGCCTTCTTCTACTCATCGTCTCTTCCATCGCCATTGAGAAGGTCGTGTACGCTCAAGGTCGACGTTGCCGACATTCCGGTTTACCCGTCCCACGCGATTAATGTCTCAAACTTTGGTTCCTTCACATTAACACCGAGGTCCAGATTTCACTATATTTTATCCTTATCCTCGACCGTGCTCCCACATCTAATCTCATTCCCTCTTGCCGGCCTGTTCTTACTGGTCCTGACCTACCGCTTCGACTTACGCGACCGATGTATTCTCTGGAACCCCATTTATCCATTTCGCACTCCTGCACACGCCCGTTGGATCTACATAACCGAGCAGGTCTGTTCACCATACGACACTAAACCTACGAGGGCCTCTTATCCAGCAAATGCCACTTCAATATCGGACCGTCAAGAGTCCGGCCGTAAGGAACATGTGGAGATCTTGAACACGTGAAACTGAAAGGGATTGGCTCTCATCCGATACTTTCCAACTCATGGAGAAACTCTCTGTCTTTCTACAGCTGTAGTTGAGAGAATTGGAGCAGTACAATATTATATAGTCGTGCTTGGCATGCGCTGGATAAGAACTCCTGTCCGCTGGATATCATCTTATTTGGTTCTACCGTTCTTCTCGAAGACTGCCGACAGGTGCTCGCTTACGCACCACCTGCCGAACCCTCTCTACATTCCTTGTCTGTGCTTGCCATGCCCTGCCCTTGAGGTAAATATATGAACCATCGTCCGGTAGTATGTGATGTAGGTCCTCGCTCTCTCGTCTCTTGTCCTCTCCATTCTCTTCCTACATCTCTTCCCGTCTATCGTTATGGCTCCTTACGCTGCAATCCTGCAGCTCTCCCTGCTGGGTCTCGCCAGTCAGGTTTCTGCTGCTGCCATTGAACCTAGAGCTTCCACTCCCTATGCTCCAGTCTCCGCAAGCTGCCCCAGCACTCCTCTTGTCCGTACTGCCAATGGTCTCGGCTCGTCGGAAGCTGCATACATCGCAGCCCGCAAACCCAAAGCTGATGCCGCTCTTGCTGCTTGGTTGCAGAAGACCGACTCTTCTTTCGCCACTACTGACCTCCCTACTGTCGGTTTGGTCCTGAGTGGAGGTGGATACCGTGCTCTGCTTTCTGGTGCCGGTCTTATCCAAGGTCTGGATTCTCGTGATTCTTCTCTGTCTACCAGTGGTCTTTATCAGGCCATGACTTACGAGACGTCTCTTTCCGGTGGTGCATGGTTCAGCACATCTTGGACAGGACTGAACTGGCCCACCGTCTCTTATTTGAGAGACAACCTGTGGTCTGAATCTTTCGCCGATTCGCTTCTTGTTCCGGCACGCCTTCTTTCCGCCGTTGCATATGCTGAGATCGTATGTCACATTCATGCTTTATTGAGCCTTTGTCTTTTGTCTAATAATCACTCTAGGTCAAGGATATCGTAGACAAGGCCAAGGCTGGCTTCCAGCCCACTCTTATCGACGTTTACGGCAGACTGCTCTCCTACCAGCTTCTGAGCACCAACTCTCAGGACATTCTGACCGATGGTGCCGTCTCCAAGACCTTTTCCAGCGTGGCTTCATCTTCCAACTTCACCAACCACGCTGTTCCTTACCCCATCATCACCGCCAGAGGTGTGAACACCTTTGAAGGAGAATGCATTCCTCGTGAAAACGGAACACAATACGAATTTGTAAGATCTCTTCTATCGTGAACTACTCAAACGAGCTCCTAACTCCGTATCCTACAGACTCCCCACGAGTTCGGCTCTTGGGATTCCGACGTGAACGCATTCACCCAAACCGCCTACCTCGGCTCCAAACTCACAAACGGAGCCCCCACCGTATCAGGCAAATGCATCAAAAACTACGACAACATCGGCTACGTAGCAGGCACCTCCTCCGCCCTCTTCAACAACTACTGCACCGCCCTCCCCGCCAAAAACAACACACAGTCACTCGCTCAAACCCTCCAAGCCATCATCCTCAACGCCCACAGCCCAGTCACCAGAGATCTATACGCTCCCTACCCCAACCCTTTCTACAAGTACCCTGCCTCTACGCTCACGAATGCTCAAACGGAGATCCAGATTGTAGACGGAGGAGAAGGAAACTCAGCAATGCCATTCTGGCCACTCATCCAACCGGAAAGAAACGTCGATGTCATAATCGCCGCCGACAATGGCGCCGACACCGCTGATGATTTCCCCTCCGGCACCGCCATCGTAACCGCATACCAACAAGCGCAACTCCAAGGCCTATCCCGTATGCCTTTTATCCCCTCTCTGGCCACTTTTGTCGCTCAAGGGTTGAACAAACATGCCGTGTTTTTCGGCTGTGACGCCCCCGAAACAGCGACTATTGTGTATCTGCCCAATAACAATTACACATATGCTTCCAATATCGATACTGTGATTATACAGACTTCTGAGGAACAGACGGCTGGTATCATCGCGAATGGAAATGCCATCGCCACGCAGAATGGAGAGAACGGGTGGGCGACTTGTTTGGCATGTGCGGTGATGAAGAAAACTGGCTCTGCTTTGCCTCAGGCTTGTACCGCCTGTTTTGACAAATACTGTTATAAGCAATAGAGATGGTTTTGTGACGATGGGGAAGAGAGAGACAAGAAACAGAGGTTGTTTAGTAATGTATAGTTTTGCATCATCTCTAGTTATGATTAAATAAGAATGTGTGTTTTTCTTGTTTAATTTTGTCTTCTTGGGTGTAAGTGCAAAACTTTGCCGAGTGAGTTGATATTGTACATTTCATCGTTGCTAGTTCGAGAGGGTCGGTCATTCTACTTGATCTTTCTGCTCCATGTCTGGTGGTATAATTGACAGACAGGGTCACCCCATAAACAAGTCAAAAGGTTAGAACCGGTCGCCAACGCAGTAGCAGACCTACATAGTACTTTAGGATGGAGACATAGCCTAGCGAGGCGAACTACTTAGGTTCAATATCATAGGCGATGATTGTGCCCCGAAAAGTTTGTGCGTTTCTATAGACTTCTTGGACTCACTTGACGCTCCCAACGTGCTAAACTTCTTCGAGCGTACAGTATGATTCTAGAAATGCACGATTTTAGCAGTGTTGGGGGCGAGCCCTACTGAGAGTATAGTATTTAGTGCCTTACTGCGGACGACTATATCGGTCTCGAAAAACAATGTGCATTTTTACATGCCGGAAGACTCTAGGCGTGTCACGGGATATACATGGCTAGAAGTGACAGATTTTGGTACACGGAGAGGATGTAATACTGTATGAGCACAGAAGGGAACATGTCACAAGAAAAGAGGGTCTTGAAGGAAGCATGTAGCTATCATAGTATTCATGCAAGCAATTGTGAGAAGCCTTTTATGCCATGGCTGATACCATCCGAGCCATTCGCTCCTGAAACGCCTTCAACAAATCGTATACTTGATCCTCCTGGCGGGTATTCCCATATGAGCAAACGCCATCAAAAACTCCCATCCTTGCATCCGTAATGTATGTCGATCGAACTCTCCTAAGCAGTACCTCTGGGCTTGGCCTTGGCCTCCTTCTTCTCCTTGGCTGCCTGCTTCTGCTTCTTCTTCTTTTCCTCGAACTTTGCCTCGTTCTTGCGTTTCAAGCTTGCCTGCTCTTCGGCGGTTTTGGCGACTGGCTTGAAGAAGCCCTCGAGTCTGCTTTGCTGTGCACTCTTGAGACTCTTAGTGAGACGGGCAGCCCCGTTCTTGACTCTGTCTTCACTGAAGCCCTTTTCCTCGACGAGGAACTTGACCAGGCCATCGATATCTGGAGCCTTCCACTCGAAGTTGCACTCAGGGTCATCGGCCTTGCGAACATCGGGTTCCTTGAAGAGAATCTTGGCTTCGGCCCAAGGCCAGTCTTCCGGGATTGTGTATTTCTTGTTGTTCTCCAGCATGCCGACGACAGCTTCGAGGCTTCCGTGTTCCTTGATCATGGTGTAGGCGACCTTCGGGCCGATGCCCTTGACAGGGTCGACGTAATCGCAGCCGAGCAAGATGCACATGTCGATGAACTGGTGGAATCGTCAGCAGGAGACATGAAGAGTATGTCAGCATCAACTTACCTGGTCCATGGTCATGTCCAGGCCTTCCAGGACCTTGTCCAGATGAATCTCCTGAATAGGTTCCTTACGCTGCTCGCTGAAGGTGAGCTTACGAAGGAGCACAGGGGCGGCGAAGGTCAGAGTATCCATATCCTCACTGGCGGCAGCATAGACTTTGCCGGCACGAGCCAGGGCTGCACACTGAGCTTCGGCCTCGGTGGGAGCGATGATGTAGGGGATACCCATCAGCTTGAGCAGTCTCTGAGCTTCGGCGTTGTGCTCTCTTGTGACACGAACAGTGCGGCGACTGAACTTCTCCATATCCTCAGCGGTACCCGTCTCTTTGGCTTCTTCGTGAGCCTCTTCAGCTTCCGTCTTGCGCTGGAAACGTTTGGCGAGTTCTCCCGACTTGAGCTTCGGTGGTGCACCGTCAAAGACGTAGAGCGGCTTGATACCGTTGTCGACCATGCGAAGAGTGCGGTAGAACATGCCCATGAGATGTGAAGTTGTTTCTCCAGATTCGTTCATCAATTGTTGACCCTCGGAGCGAACGGCGATGAGGAATGAGTACAGCGACATGGAAGCATCAATGGCGACCTTGCGACCGAATTGGTTCTTGATTTCACCGGTTTTGACGGCATCTGGACAGTGCTCGTCGATGACCTGGTAAAGGTCTGCGCAAGAGTAAGGTCAGCTCAGAAATTTGTTGCAGCGAGCTGTTTGGGTGTACTCACGTTTGATACCCATCGCAGCAGATTCTTGGATTCAATGAAGGACAGGATGGGTTGTAACAGAAACTATCGAGGTATGATCAACGATTCGATGGCTTTGGCGGGCAGTCAGAAGCAGAAAGTCGCGAGGCTGCCTGACGCGCACCCGCGTTTGGGAAGGTCTAACTCGTGACATCATTCAATCAATTCCCGATTAGGACGACAGCAATCTATCGCACATCAGGGAGGTTCTGAGACCATCCACACTCGCATCCACACTCGATCTATAGTCTTAAAGCGGCCTTCGGCTATTCACGGATAGCTCGATCGATTGCTAAGTTCCTTGCTATCTATACTAAGTGTAGATGGCAAGGAAGTAGTCGAAAAGGAAGGTAGAGATGCTAAGTAGCTAAGCGAGGAAGACTATCGAGACGTTAGCTAGTAGGGGTCGAGGCCTGTTGTTTGTTAGCCTTCTCTATACTAGTTTAGCAACATGTCTTAACCTCGTCGTAGTAGTAAGCTCGTTACCTTAAACGGTCGTAATAATAATGACTATGCTCCCCCTTCTGCTTAACCTTAGTAGTCGCCTACTCCCTCTACGACACCTACTTCCTAAACACCCTCTACGATACCGTCTTCCTAGCGACCCTTAGTAGCACCCTCTAAGACGTAGTCTTAAAGCACAACGACTATAGGTAGTAGCTATAGAAACAGGTTAAATGCGCGAGATAAGAAGCTACTTACTTAGTATGCCTTCGCTAACTTCGAGGCGCTATATAGTAACGGTAAGATTACTAAGTTCTAGAATAAAATCGTAGACATGCTAGAAAACGACTAGGGCATACCGTACACTGCCTAGAGCTATTAGCGGTCGATAGAAAGGTAGACTAAGAGCCGTTAGAAGGAGGTTAGTAACTATAAGAGTAGTAAATAAACTAACGATATACCCTTTAATGTCGCTATAGATAACTAGATTAAATCTATCGATAACTTCGCTATAGTAAAGGAGGTAGTAACTACTATTACTACTACTACTACTCGTACGCTCGAGTAGTCTTAGAGTAACCGTACTAATATAGGTAAACGAATAAGGAAGAAGAAAAAAACTAAGTCGATACCGCTATCGAGTACGCGCACTTAAGAACTATTATTCTTAGATCCTTCCTCTACTAGCGAGACGACCGAGGCGACGTAGTTATAGGTTAGCGATTTAGGCCGACGACCGCCTTAGCGCTAGCGAAGACTATAACTAGAAGATAACGCTAAGATATCTACGTAGATAGTATTATTATTAAAGGGTATAAACGAGGATAGGGAAGAGAAGAGATCTAAGAGAAGGATAGCGCGCTCGCGGTCTAGTCGCTCTCGGAGCGTCCGATCTTCTAGCTTATTTAATAACGGTATAGATAAGAGGCTTAGTTATATTAAGTAAGGTTAGTAAGAGATTTAGAGCTTGTTATCGTAGGTCCTCTTACTTATATCGTTAAAGGGCTCGCCTTCTCCTATATTAATAGGGTTCTTATTAGATCTAGTAGGCGTAGGACCCTCCTTAAGTACCCTTATAACCTCGCTAATACCGGCATCTCGTAACTTAGATAGCACGCGCATTATAGATACCTTAGTTAAAGAGGAGGAGGTAGAGGACGTAGAGGAGGACGACTTTAATCTACTAATGCTACGAGAGATAGGACTATACGCACCTAAGTTATTAACTATGCCTTACACTATTACTAACCTATCGTTTAAGGAGTAGGAGAAGCATAATCTTAAGAGAGGGTAGCCTAGTAGTTAGAGTTAGTAGTAGGAGGATATAGTACGGGCCTTAACGTATACGGATACGTAAGATTATTTAAAGTATCATTATATAAGAATTAACGAAGGAGTAAGCTTTAAGGTAGCCTTAGTAGAGTAGATAGATTAAGGGGACATGCGTCTACTAGACGGTTCTATCTAGTAGCTAACCGCTCTACTACTACCTTATCTTTCTAATTTATTTCCTTAATATATCATTAACCTAATGTAATGTAGCGTAGATTTAATTTTTAGACTAAACGAACAAGAATTAATGTTGTTATATTACTCTAAAACAAATTAAGTAGTATAGCGATAGCTTAAAATAATGCTAAGATCCTAAGTTACTACTAAAGTTGCCTAGATTTGACTCTCCGGAGCACTCCGGAATATGCCGGCGGCTAATTAGAGTGTAACTTGCCTACATTTATAATATAGCAGCTCTTCGAAACAATTTTACTATAACTTCTAACACCTCCCTTACTACTAAATAAAGTCGGAATTAGACGAAAAAAACATTAGATTATAGAGCTATTTAAGGCCATTAATCTAAGCTATTAACCATCAAAAACTGTCTAAGCCTCGTAGTTTAATGCGCGAAGGTTAGCTAGAGGATTTTAGCCGGTTAAAGCCTAGCGGTTAGTTACCTTAGGACATAAATACCGTTTAAGCGCGAGGGGTCTTATATTAAACCGAGTCGCAATTGTGCTTCTATATAGATAGATACACGTATATATGTTAGACATTAGCATAGCGAACTCCTAATATAGAGCTATAGGTTATAGACTAGACTTAAGTCTATGTTTAAATAGATTAAGGGCCTAGAGTCCCTTATACTAACTAAGGTTATGCTTAATACTAATACGTATATTAGACATAGTAGTATTAAACTCTTACTTCTACTTCTAGTCTACTACAAGGCTAGTCCTTATATAAGTATACATAACATAGACGAGAGCCTTATAAGTAGGATCGCTATATAGATAGAGCTTACGTACGTCTTTAACTATAATTAGTCGAAGTCGTTCCTTAATGCGAGACTGCCGAGCTATAGTAAGGTTATTTCTCTTACTCTCCTATAGGCCATTAATAGATAGCATAAGGCTATTAGGTGTTATTATTCCCTAGTAGTGTAGACCGTAGAGCTTCTTATATCTAGAATACTATTCTCTTTACTCGTGCTCTAGCTTATAGAAGGGGTTAAACGTACTATCGATAAACCCCTAGATCTAATTAGTATCGCTATAGTCCTCGATAGCTTCTCGGCATTAGTCTATAAAGTCGTACGTAAGGTAGGGGTACTATCGTAGCATCCGACGGTATCGACTAGTAATCTAGTTAAGGGTATCGTTAATAACTAAGGAAATAGTAGAAGGAGCAATGCCGTATAGGTCGGCTAAAGTAGTAAGGCGAGTTAGATACGTAAATCAACTAAGGGTAAGGTAGAGGGCGAGATTAGATTCTACCTAGTAGCTATGTTAGAATTAGAGGTAGTTTAGCTCGAACTTGTCGATAAGGATAGGTATATTATCGCGTCCAAACCTATAGTAGTTAGTACTATAGTTAGGGTAGAGCGAAGGATAATTGTACCTATAGTAGAAGCGAACTTTCTAATCCCCCTATTTGTCTAACACCTATTAGTCTATTTTGTACTTAAATCTCGGCCGAAACGGGTGAATAGGGTATTGTTTAATGCGCTAACCCTTCTAGATGAGGAATATAGTAAGAGTATCCTCTACGTCGGTATCGTCGTCGGATATTATAGTAGAGGACATTATTGTTGCTAGGTGTTAATAGAAGCGGGCGTTAGCTAAGAGATATTCGGAGCTCGGCGACAGCGAGGTCATATAACTAGAGAGGGGGTAGCAACTAAGTGTAGATACGAGTGTTTATTAAGTGTGGATAGGAGTGTAGATGACTTTAGAACCTCCCTATCGCATGTGCTTTCCTACTTTAGAACCATGCCTTAAGAGTCGTCTAGTCTTAGTCGCAAATCGCCTACCTAGCATTTCGTGCGCATATCTCATGTATAAAAGTCAATGTCATGATAGTCATTGATGTCGGCCGTCAACTTCCAGCCTCGGCATCTCGAACCTACATACAGCGGGGCCTAGCCGACTTTCCGATACAACACGCATCTCCTTTGCCGCTGTTCTCTTGCATACTTGTGTAGTTATATAGTCAATTGTCTCCTTCCTCTGACTGATTTACTCCACACTTCTCTCCTTATTCCGCTCCCTCCACAATGTTCAAATCCGTCGCCCGTCAGACAGCCAGACAACTTGGCTCAAGAGGCCCTGCCGCCTCAGTTGCTCGTCGCTATGCACACGCCCCAGTAGCCTTCGATTGGAAGGATCCTCTCAATGCTAGCAACATGTTCACCGAGGAAGAGTTGGCTATCTCAGAGACTGCCGAGTCTTACTGTCAAGAGCACGGCTTCCGATGCGTCATGCCGACTTACACCGACGCCGCTGCAACACAACAAAGACGGCCTTGTTTCTGCTTTTGATCGTGTTTTTCCTACTTTCACTGATGAGCGATGTTGTTGAAAGGAAACAATTGCAAGTGAGACGCTTTGCAAGGGCTCTCATTCACGGAGTTCATCAGCATTATGCGAGTGATTCACAGCAGGCGCCGAGTGTCACGCGCCCAGACAGCCTGCTCGCTCCTGCTTCGCCCATTTTGGCTTGCAGCCCAATGCACCGACTTCTTC
>Ga0115842_100910_pt1 | contig 11618 bp, 12 predicted proteins | sample InSIn2SAF170_2_FD_83856 | JGI IMG/M metagenome (GOLD analysis project Ga0115842, IMG submission 83856) | reverse complement strand
AAGAATGAGAGTAAGGTGAAAAACTTCGAAGCACGAACCGAATAGGAGATTACTAAATGTTGTTTTCCTACGTTCTTATAAGACATCCCATTGTTCTATATCAGTTGCTGCATCCTTGGCGATCGCGTGAGTACTCCCTACACTTCGAATACTGGAGCATTGCTAACAGATTCTCAGAGCTGCTATTCCCTTCTTACAGACGTTTTTCTGATGACCTAAGCTTGGAGATTGTACTTTGAGATATCTATTTTGCATATACATTTGACTTTGTTGCGAAGATGGGGTGGGGATGTTGTGTTGTCGTTACAGAGCGCGAGCGCATAGTACAGTACAGGGAAAACTGATAATCTTTCCTTCAAAGTTGAGGAGGACGTCATGTCCAACATTCGCTATAGGATTTCAAGACTGCGCGTGCACAGCAAGCATGCGGTATAGTTTCAGCTCCCACTGCTCAGAAGCAGGAGAATCGATGTTAATTACTATCATATCATCATTCGTGTCGAAATGGTAGATGGTCCCTCAAATCTCGTGTTCTTTGATTCCAACCCGAGATGGTACTTATGAACAGCAAATGCGTGAGAACCCTGCTCGAGAATATCCCTCCGTTCGCACAACATCTCACTAGAAGCGTCAGGGACACTCCGTAGAGCTTACAAAAGGTCATGTAGAATAAGGACCTAATCTCCGATACCATCGATAGGTGACAAGTGCCATCACAAGCAGCGACACCCAAAACTGGTACTGACTTTATACCTACATCAAGCAGGGCAAGAAAAAGGCCAGCACCACAGCTGCATCGAGTGCACCGGTCGAGGAGGAAGTACCAGCAAATGATCAATGCAGCCGTCAAAGAGGCATACGAACAATTGGTGTCCGAGCATTTGAATGTGTTACCCGATACTTACAAGACATTCATCAAGGGCAATGGCAAGAAACCGTATAAGCTGAGAATCCCGAGTGCACAGCGGGACGCAGACGAATTTGCCGACGTCTTGCGAGGGATACTCAGCAGCATGGACACCAACCATCCCGCTCTGCAAGCACTCGAGAAGCTAAGTGCTGATCTGAAGTTGGGTATGTACGTGATACTTGACATCGTCAAAAACTCAAGTGAATGATGTATCAGCTTCGTCTAAATAAAATTAGAACAGAGCAGCAACTGATATAGAACAATGGGATGTCTTATAAGAACGTAGGAAAACAACATTTAGTAATCTCCTATTCGGTTCGTGCTTCGAAGTTTTTCACCTTACTCTCATTCTTCCCTTTAGAGTCTTTAGTGCTGCCATTAACTGGAAGATGATGGACATCCCGGTTCGTTCTTTACCGCAGTCTAGTCAAGCCGAGTGAGAAGAAGGGTGATAGCGCTAGCCAAGGCAACAAGACCGGAGCATCCAGTCGGAAGAGCAAAGCTCCCAGTGCAGTGATGGGCAAGGAAAAGAAGAGAGGTCATTCCGAGGCTCAAAAGGACCAGCAGGAGCCAAAGATGAGGAAGACATCGGTGTCGTTTACCCCCAGCACAGCGGGCACTTCGAGCGACCTGGAGCATTTGACCGAGCAGAGCCGGCCAACAGAACAGTCCGAGGAGAGGGACAGTGACCAAGACATCGAACATGGCTCGCAGTCGGAAACAGCGACACGAGGACGGCGTCGAACTCGAGGTAGTGCCGAAAGGATGTGTACATGTGGTACTCCGTACTCTAACCAGGATGGCCTGTGTTCACCCTTCCTTCGATTGACTGGCATTGGAAAGCATGCCTAGGTAAGTCCTCAGTCATCATCTTGCGAACATTCTGAGGCGAGACAATCCCTTGGTACAGTACATATGTATGTGATCCAGTAGTATTCCCTTAGGTCTTGCACATTGGCACTTCACAGAGGATTGGAAGAGCCGTGACATATCTTACCCATTTAGTCCCGCATTTGCTTGGTGGAGGATGATGAGTCCACATTCCATACGGTAGCCACACTACCTGTTTGGGAGGGGATCTTAAGTTCGTCCTCGACTCCTAACATTGACGTGAGGCCGTCTCCACGTTGCAATTTGATCGACAGGTACGAAGAACAATTTCGGAGATTTCACTTGCGAGACAAGATTATTGTCTTTCGTTCGAGCGGCTGGTCGCTCATACCCACAATATACAAGCAGTGTAGCTGTGCTCCTGCATTCGCTTTTCTTATTCTGTTCACGAGATCATCACGTTACGATTTGACGCCGGCCTACGACGCTACACATCATACTCGTTGGCCTACTTCTTTAGCACTGCGTAGCTGTCTTCAAGTTCTTACATGCCATGGCTACAGCCGGAACCTGTTCCTCCTGCGGCCACACACTTCATTCCTCTTCACAAGATCCAACCGAAGCCCAATACCGTATACAAGATCTGGAAACCCAAGTCCGCCTCCTCAACTCGAAAGCGGCAACAGCAATTGACAAACTCGCAGACTACGAAGATGAGATCCGCAATCTCAGAACTCAATGTTCGAAATTACAAAAAGAGAGGGATTCGAGTATATCTGCCGCACAGTCAAGCGCTGCCTCACCCACAAATGGCCTGCCACCTGCACCGCTAGATAAGAACGATGTGAACAGAGACATACCAAACAGACAGTCTGTATCACGGCTTGCAAGTCTGACCTCCATCCTTACAAGTCGGAAACACGGCACACCAGCCGTACCACATCTGAACGTCGGCATAGCAAACGCCGCAGCTGCACAGAGTACACCTAATCTCTCGACGCCAATTCAAGAATATATGAAAGCGCCTTCTCCACCGCCCTTCGCTACAGACCCCGGTCGGAAAGCACAGTCTCTAACTCTCATGGGTCTACAAGCCACCCTTGACGCCGAGCGAGAGATGCGACTGAAGGCTGAGAGTAGTCTGCAGAATGCACAGTCGGAATTGGAGGAGTTAACCGCGCAGCTGTTCGGGCAGGCGAATGAGATGGTTGCAACGGAGAGGAAGGCAAGAGCAAAACTCGAGGAACGTGTGAAGCTGCTTGAGACTAGAGATGGGGAGAAGCGGAGGAGGTTGGAACGGCTTGAGAAGGCTGTGGAGCGGATTGAGAGGGTCAAGAGGCTTGTGGTGGAACATGAGCTGGAGATGGAGAAGGAGAATGTGGGTGGTCCGGTAGGTGGAGGAGTGTTGCTAGGAAATGGGACTGAGAAAATGGTGTTAGCTGCAGCAGGATGAAATTTTCAAGGGTTAAGTGAGTGGTAGATCTCATCATTGATACCAACATTTTCGTCGTAGAGGAAGACATGGCCTGGGTCATAGTAGGTATACTGGCGTACCCTCTGAGTACGAACAGCAAGACCCAGAGGAACGCTACAAGTCATGCCACTGACCAGACTTAATCCTCCGATTTCCCCATGAATCTGATCAACAACTAACAATTCACACATGGTGCGAACAAAACTGTGGAGGCCCTCCTTCATCTCGGACAGGGACAAAACGCCTGAATCTCAAGCATGCTAATCAACCAATTTGACCTCTCAAACCGCTTTGTCAACCGCCACTGGTTCTTCCTCATCCTTCAACACACTCGAAGCAGTAGTGGTGCTATCTTCCTCCTCGACCGGCCTAACGCAAATACGAAGTCAGCAACCAATTTCGAATCTCGCAGTCAGCGGCAACACTACACTCACCTATCCATGGCCTCGAGGAGTAAGTCTAGCCTCTGCATGATCTTTTGCTGCTGCAGAGCCAAGACTTCTAGATTGTTGAGCATGGCGATCTGAACAGCACTGAGGCCTGATAGGTCCTTCACGCGCATCCACTGTGCAGTCTTTGTGGGATCGACGTTTCTGTGGCAGACGCGGCGAGTCAGTGTCTGTTTTCGGTGTGTCTTCGACATTTGGAGCAAGTGCAGAAGTTGGGAATACTTACAGCGCTGTGGCTTTGTCCTTGTCAGCCATGACTTTCGGTGAATCGAGAAAAAATTATTGGTGCGCAGTTGTGTGAGGTTACTGGGAGACTGCAGTGTGACTGACAACGTTACGAGATAACAAGAGGTATTTAAGTGCAAGGTGGTATTGTCAGAGTGAAAACACAGCCTTGGCACAACCCTGACGAACGAGTGGAATTGTCTACGTTAATGAAGGAGATGAAACCCCTGCCTGCCATACTTCACTCACGTACGTTACTGGATCTGGCTACAACCATGGCTACAATTGGTTGGACCGTGGCAAAGCCTTAACAATCTATTGGATGCAAGAATCAACTAGAGCTCAGAGGCTCGAGTATCTTTGAAAAGCCCTGACCGTGATCTGTGTTGAGAGTGTCGGCTTTCGATGACTGGCAACAAGCACCCCAAACCCACGAGGTCTGAAGTACGTCAACTACAACGAATTCGGCCAACTTATCCGCAGGCTACCACGCAAGTCAGAGGATTTCGACGCAATGAGCAGAGCTCAGAGGGACACTATAAGGATACTAGACAATCAGGACAAGCTCTCCTAGCTTTCTCACTTTGTCACCCCATGGGGATTAAGGCAAAACCCAAAAACGAATTACATACACGACCCTTATGCAGTACGAGTACTGTGAAGCATTGATTGTTCTGGGCAATTCGTCTTCAGGATGATGATGACGAGCGCAAGGTTCCAGCACCCTCCCGGGATTTTTTTTGCTTGTTGCTGTACGCCGCTTGTCTGTAGTGGTCAAGAGTGTGTTCCTTGGTTTGATGACTGTATGTTGTTGTGCTTAGAGCTTTGTATGTTGGCTTGGGAACTGTGACGCTGATGTGTCGTGTCGGAGTTTAGCCTGCGTGTGGTTGTTGCTATACTCTACTATCAAAGAAACACATATACAGTCGTGAGGCAGACTTGCTGTCTCTACTATACTGTAGATAGCGGCTGGGTGGGGTCTCAATGGTCCGTAGACTGTGAGAGTTCGTGGGAGGTCATATTGAATCTTAGAATCATAACTACATAGCGTTTACCACTACTAGCAGATGGTGAAATCCTCCCAGCCTCATGGACAGTTCTCATACCCTTAGATATTGTCTTGTTGAACTCCTTCCCTTTACCCCTCTCTTCAGTTCTTATCTTATACTGTGGAATGTGTAAGGGTTCGCAAACGAATACAATCTTAAGAGGTACACACCTGCCCCTGAGCACTGACTGCGGACTCAAGTTGGCCAGCTACGTCATGGTCCCCCTAAGCCCCTTTTAGTCTAGAGTTCCGCTGTTTATTACCGAGACAAAAATTCACTCCTTTATCACTCAACAAACACCAAATTTTGAGAAGAACAAAAAGATTGGTTTGAACCACACCCGATTTGCTGTACAGCTGTTAGTACGTTGCTGTCAGTCTTATGGTTTTAGGGTTAAACTGACAACGGATAACCTTTCGATTTGGCCCGACGGCGACATTAATGTCGCCAGTGACTGGAGTCGAACGCGCTACCGTTGCGCCAGCGGTCCATATTTTCACTCGGAAAGCCGAGAAGATGACATGGAATTTCAGCTCGTTTTGAGCCGGCTTCGGAACAAGAAATTGGCATATAAAATATATAACCCTAAAACCATACGTCACTCTGTGACAACGCACACTGCCAAACAAACCACTCGGTGCAGCAATCTGAACAACGTTGGTCTGCCTCCGAAGGACGTTGTAAACACATTAGCTCACGCTGGATGTCGATGATTAGTTACAGTCCGACAACCTTTCGGCGACTGGTGCCCTCCTGAGATGCTTCCTTTTGACCAGTGTACAAATTCTATCTCATGGTATATGGTGTTTGAAATGGAATGCTGGTCATTTTCAAGTCGGAGGTTCGTCCAGCCGCAGTATCTGTAACAAATGTGTGAAGGAAATGTAAAGTCCTGAGCCAACTGGTCGATGTCGATATAACAACAAGTTGAGCCCGCATCTGCCTGTGGCTGGTGCTTTAATCTGACACAATTGGGACTGGTGTGCTCCTGAGAATCGAATATGAGAGTAATACACGGGATGTTTGATTAAAGAGCAGTCAAAGATAATACGTTCTGTCTCTGGATGAGATCAATGTTGAATTGTGACGCTATGTGTTTCGAAAACTCGTTAACCACTGGTGAATCGATTTTCTTTGGTTGGCAGTCACTATATTGTTGTCTATTAAGGGGGAAATGGAGGAGTCCTGGCATGCCCTCCTTTACATCGACTAGAATGCTTTGCTCTACGTATCCCTCTATTGTTTCCTGCTGACCACAATTAACACCTTCATCCCGACAAGCTTGGATCCACTTTCAAGCTCCTTTTGTAGTTTCTCCCAACTCTGCCGAATCTCAACTCGCGTTGGCTCTGACAGGCCCGGTATCCTCAGCAAGGTTGGCAATGTCGATCCAATGGTCCAGATACACAGATCAGTCTCATACCTCAACCTCTCCTTCTTATATTTTGGCCAGTAGGCTACCACGTCCACAAACCCATCATACCTTCTCACCAGTTCGTCAAGCTGATTGAGAAATATAGTGCTTTTTAGCATGGGGAGGTGATCATCCACCAATTGGAAGTGCTGATCCCACTCTTCACTAACCTCGCAGCTGCCTTCTGAATTACAGCCAGTAACAATATCGTAAACAGGAGGCGCTCCTTCTTGCCATTGAAGATAGCCACCTGGCTTTAGCAATCGATAGAATTGCTGTAGGGCACGTTCACGCCGTTGGTGGTCCTGCCACAAGAGGGAGATGATGAAGCGAATGTGAACTACATCGAAACTTCCAAGATCCTGTTCCCGGACGTCCGTGAAGAGATCCCAAATCTCAAATGTGACATTATTAGGCCAGGTCTGCTTGGGAGGAAAATGTGCGGACGAGACATCAAGACCAAGAATTTCTACTGATCGATCAGAGGAAGCAAGAGAGGAGGCAAGTTCTATTGCCCAGATACCATTGCCGGTCGCTAAATCAAGGACACGGAGTGGTTTCGACGTGTCTCTGGAAGAGTCTAGTGCAGCAAGAATTGTTGGATGAAGGTAGTAACCCTGCCGCGCAATCATGCATTGGTGCTGGTAGCTCAGGCGCGCCGATTCAAGACTGTTGCGATCGAGCATATAATCTTTTGGGACCTCTGTCGTCATATTGCTGGCGGACTTTGTTGGATATGCTTGCGATCAATACACTTAACCGTCTCCTAGTGTGCACGTTGTGCCAGATGTTGTGACCTGCAATGACATTACCTTGGGTAGTGTAGCTTACCAGTGGCAGGTCTTATTAACTATGTTCTCGCGTGACATAGTTTCCACCAAAACCGACCGTTCCTACGAGAGACAGCAAACACTTCGGTCGTACAGTTTGTACTCCGCACTTCAGCATGAAAACCAGTTAGAAGTAATGGAAGGTCTGTTACAAGTCTTTGGCTGGGAAATACAAGAAATTCATACTATGTAGCGATGAGTACACTAGCAGCCGAATCGCAGTTCTTCACTTGTAGTTGAGATTTATTTACAAATTGGAAGGGAAACTTCCCTGGGGGCCTATTGTTGAATAATAGAGTCGTAAAGACTTCTGATTACGGTGTGGTGTCCTCTATACGCGCCAAGAATTAGTGGACCGAAATTTCCTCGACGCGTCTTTCACGTCACTTGGGGAGGGTACCCCGGACGCGTCAAGTGGCCGCTCATTCTTGTACACTTTGGGATACTCAGTAACAAAACCAAACGGGTAGTGAGTTCCTTGTATGTCAGCACTGCGATTGACCTTCCGCTTACCATCGCCCAATGCTGCTCTGAATCGTCCTACGCTTAGTTTTCTCAACGCCACCATGCTGAGCAGAGCTGTGAGTACTCATGCCTCATCAACACGACCGAAGGTGCAGCAGCCATTGAACATGAACTCATCTGTTGCCAATGTTCAGAAGCCTACGCAGAACGGACCGACGAAGCGGAAGTTTGATCGCTCAATTAGCAACACAAGCAGTTTGAGTCAATTGCACACTCAATTTTCATTCAATGAGAACGACTTCGAAGATGACAGTGCTATCGACCTGACTGTCCCACCTCCTAGGGATAATGAAGTACGATACCCAGCGTTAGGTCAGGTCAAGTACCCTACACTACCTCCCGACCCTCGACCTTCTCAATCTCAGAATGCTCCGCCGAGCAGTGTACCTGTGCCTTGGTCATCATCGCCTCCAGATCACTACAAGAAGCCGTCGCCGCGCCCGCCGGAACAGATAAATTCGGTCGAAGAGGAGGGGCGGCCGAAGAAGAAACGTGCCTTGCCGGCGAATTGGGGTAAATCGGAAGAGAAGTCGTTCACGCCAGTACCGAAAGACAAGCCTGATGGTGAGAAATATTTTTGGAATACCTCAGCTTCTGCTGTGAAGGATCATCAGAAAGAACTACGGAAAAAGAATGCAGCAAAACAAACCTCTATGAAGCTCGACGGTGGCAAGGACGGTGCTTCCAAGCTTCCATCCACGCATCTTAGTGATGAACAACGAGCAGTCGCCAAAGCAGTTGTTCAAGATGGAAAGAGTGTCTTCTTCACCGGATCTGCTGGTACGGGTAAATCAGTGCTTATGAGAGCCATCATTCTACAGCTGAGACAGAAGTTCGCGAAGGAACCGGACCGTTTGGCTATCACTGCTTCTACCGGTCTTGCCGCTTGTGTGATTGAAGGCACTACGTTACACAGCTGGGCCGGTATTGGACTGGGTAAGGAGCCGGCACCCGAATTGGTCAAGAAGATCAAGAGGAATGCCAAGACCAGAAACAAATGGATTCGGACGAAAGTGTTGATCGTTGACGAAATCTCCATGGTTGATGGAGAGCTCTTCGACAAGTTAGAACAAGTGGCGCGATCGGTCAGAAACAACGGCAGACCGTTCGGTGGTATTCAGATTGTCGTCACAGGCGATTTTTTCCAGCTACCACCAGTACCCGAGAGGAACCAAGTCGCCAAGTTTGCCTTTGATGCTGCAACCTGGAACACTTGCATTGAGCACACTATCCTTCTTACACATGTCTTTCGTCAAAAGGATCCTGCGTTTGCAAACATGTTAAACGAGATGCGACTAGGCAAGCTAAGCCAGCTGTCAATAAATGAGTTCCGAAAATTGTCGAGACCGCTCAATTTCCATGACGAAGTGGACGCTACAGAGCTCTTCCCTACTCGTCAAGAAGTTGATGGTGCCAACAACTCGCGGATGCAACGACTTTCAGGACAAGTTATGACCTTCGAAGCTACTGATAGTGGAGTGGCAGATCTGAAGGTTCGAGAAAAGATCTTGACTAATTTTATGGCACCAGAGAAATTGACCTTGAAAAAGGGTGCGCAGGTCATGCTAATCAAAAACCTGGATAATCAACTGGTCAATGGCACTCTGGGTAAAGTCGTCTCTTTTATGGATGAGTCAACATTCGCAACCTACAAAGGAGATGAAGATACATACCGGACGGCATATCGGGAGGGCATGAGCGACGACGAGGAGACAAAGGCTGCTAGAATCAAGTTCAACGCTGCTCGATATAAACACAAGGAGCCCGGAGCTGTGACTCGATACTGGCCTATGGTTCGTTTTCCACTTACCGATGGAACAGTCCGAGACATGCTGTGTGTCCCTGAAGAATGGAAAACAGAAAGTCAACAAGGAGAGATCACAGCCAAACGAATGCAAGTTCCGCTTATTCTGGCTTGGGCTATATCAATCCACAAAGCTCAAGGTCAAACCTTGTCAAGAGTCAAGGTCGATCTTGGAAAGGTCTTCGAAAGAGGTCAGGCCTACGTCGCATTGAGCCGTGCCACTAGTCAGGAAGGGCTCCAGGTTATGCGATTTGATCCCAGGAAAGTCATGGTGCACCCAAAGGTGGTACAGTTCTACGAGAAGTTGGTCAGTATCGACTCGGTCACAACTCAGACAGCGGCGAAGACCGTCAATGTGAGTAAGGAGATCCAGGAGGTCATTGATGTGGACGAGGATGAGGAGCTCTATATGTATGGCTAGGCAGGGATATCATGTCTCATGTATGGTATGAACGACTACTAGATTGATATGCTCAGGAAAGTATGTCTTGATGCATGGTGTATATACCGGTATCAATGTCGCGATGAATTCCATGTGAAGCAGTGTACAGTATGTCTGGATTCTGGACTATCCCCTTATGACGTCAAATGCGTAAATGCGCGTTGCATGCCCTGTGGTAGAGTACTTTGACAAAAAATAAAGTGTTTCTACAATTCCTAGCAGTTCTTTCAGATGTTCAATACTTGTCTGCTCTTGTCTCCGTGTTAACCACGATCCAAACCAAGATCTCATAATTACAAGACTATATCTTCGTTTTACCCTTGGAGATGCAGCCACACTGAACGTTTTGCAACATGGCCAATGAATTCATTGGTTATTCCATCCTCGTGACCCTGTTAAATCCTGCAGGCTCTCAGATCGACGGAGTTGTTTCAGACGTGGTAGATCACAAGCTTTTCCTGCAAGATGGTGTGTAAAATTCCAATATTTATGATGGTGTGCTGACCATGGACAGTCCACTTTCGCTCAAATGGACAACGGCTCCCTTATTACACGCTTGACTCGTCAAACATAGCAGATCTTGAAATCGCACCCACGCCAAATGAAGATGAGCTTCTTACACCTACAGCTCCTCAACACCAGCAGTCTCAACCTCAAAATGCAGGTTTCGTTGATCCAGCTATTCTCAGCTTCAACAGACATTCCCGACCACTGCAAGGTCGATCCTCAGTTCCTCAAACACCAGTTTCCCCGATCATGATAGCAGATGGGGCTATTCCAAGTCCAGGAAGACTTCATTCACAACATACACTACGAGGTCAGAGTTCGATCTCCAGCATTGCGACTACAAGGCAAGCAACGAGAAGAGATTCTGCAGCCACAGCAACCTTGACAGAACCGTTCGATGCGCTAGCCGTGAAGGAACCAAAAACATCGGGTGAAACTAGCAAGAGTGATAAGAGGAAATCACAGACAGGGCCTGGCATAATAGATTTAAGAGATGTCAACATCCCTGTCAAGAACAAAAAACCGGGCAAAGGTCGAGGTTGGAGGAGCACTCCCTTGATTGAAGAAAAGCCACGAGACAATCGTAAACCCAGAGGAAGACAAGCAGCGGAAAATGCAAACGGTTGGGCTACTGAGGAAGCAACAGATATTGCAGAGATGGGTGAATTCGATTTTGCTGAGAACTTATCTAAATTCGACAAACGGAAAGTCTTTGACGACATTCGCCGTGACGATACTACAGCAGATGAAGATCGACTAGTGAGCTTCAATCGAACAAAACCACGGCCAGGTACAAATGGTGGTCGCAATTTACACTACACTGAGAACGTGCTTGACATACCTGGTTCACATGATGCAAGTAGGTGGAAGTCAGAGGCTGGTGAAACTGAAGACGAGAATGTCCAAGATGGTAATTATAGCAGTGGTAGGGGTTCAAAGAGGGCGGGATCGAGACGGCCAATACCATCAAGAAAGGGCAGTACCATGCCGAATCACTTGGACCGTAAAGACCTTTCTCCGAGACCAGTATCTCGCATACAAACTGGTTCACATGGAATTCATCGCGACATTGATACCGGTATATACACCATGCATCAAGACATACTTTCCTGAGCATATCAATCTAGTAGTCGTTCATACCATACATGAGACATGATA
>Ga0115842_100909_pt1 | contig 11628 bp, 3 predicted proteins | sample InSIn2SAF170_2_FD_83856 | JGI IMG/M metagenome (GOLD analysis project Ga0115842, IMG submission 83856) | reverse complement strand
TTTCAAATACATTGCATGGCTACAACAACTTGAACCCAATTGAATGGTGACAGAAATATAGTTCTAATGTATTTAGGAACAATATGGGAGAAGAAATACAAACGAGAACTGTGATATGCAATTCCATGTGAAAGTTGTGAGCTTGTGGAAATGTTGGTAATCACTGCAGAGTCCAGAGTGAACTCCACCTTCCTTATAGAGCTGGAATGAGTGATCTGATATATCAAGAGAAGGTTTTTAGATAGTGAGGGAACATAAAGAACATTTTTGAAGCAACCCCCTTCAAGGTCTACAATTCCTTCTCCACACACCTTTGCAGCTGTGGCATCTCCCAAGTAAATTGGGGATCTGGTGCTTTCTTCGATGGAGGAAAATTCATCTTTTGATGCAACCATATGGTTTGATGCACTTGAATCAAGGATCTAGCTGATGGAGTGGATGTGATAGCCATTAAAGCATGACCATCTCATGCTCTCCATTTCCCATCTCCCGTTCTATTATCATCCTTCTTCTTTTCATTCTCAGGCATAGTGAGATTGTGCTGCTACAATTGCTTAGCCATCTCATTGATTGTTTTCCTCATGAAATTTTCTTTTGGATGAAAAACTTTGGAATGGTAGGTGCAAGGTGTTCTTTCCTTCTTCTTCTTATCCTAAGGCAAAGAAGAGCTCTCTAAAGATTGTACAAGTCTCTCCTTCTTCGATTCATTAACTTTACCCTTCCCTTTTTGCTCGTCTCTTGCAATGCTTTTTGGAGCATTAGTAGCTGCAAGTGCTTGGTTCTTTGAATAGTTTATGGCACCCATTTGGAATAACTTATCTTTCTCTTGAGTCAATTTTGTAGTGAATTCATTCAATGGAGGCATTTTCCAATTTTCTTGAGTCAATTTATATGCTTGAAAAGACGATACAAATACGGAATATTCATGGCCTAATTTCAAGAGAATCGAAATGATGAGTTGATCTTCCTCTTTCTTGACTCCACATGAATCAAGTTCAATGAAGAGGGATTTAAAATTAGTGAAATATTCTTGTAGTTTTCTGAAATGAGTTGGACTAAGGGATATGATTTCATTCTCCAATTGATGCACTCTCATTTCATCTTGCTTGCCGAATAGTCCTTCGAGTGTGGTCCAGACCGCATCAGGAGTAGTGGCTCCACTGACATGAAACAGGAAATATATAGAAATTTATAGGAATATCATCCCAATTTCTTCGTCTAATTTATTGAAATACTTGATCTTCTCCATTGCAGAAGTCAGTTCAATCTTCGTTCCCATTGTTACCCTGTAAAGCCCCTTGCCTCGAAGGAGCAGAGTGATCTTTGTCTTCCATTCGAAGTAATTGAAAGCATTTAGAATGAGTTTTGTGGGCTGAGAGAGATGATCCATTGCTTCTTTCTATGCCTCCTGACGATCTATACTTGCAAATAAAACCATGTACAATCCACTAGATTTGAACTAGCTTTGATACCATGTAGAATTCATGTAGAAGCTCTGATAGATCTAGAATTCTAGTTAAATTAAACACTAGTAATTTTCTGATATTCAAGAGAGGAGAGAAAGAATTTGATACATAAAATCAATGTATTAAATTAATAAACAATAGTAATACATGAGCAACCAAACCTCTAATCCCAAAGGAAGGTGGTTATATAGAAATTACCAAATCTAGAAGACTAGGAAAAAACTAGTAAAAAACTAGAAAAGGCTAAGAAAAACTAAAGGGGAGCCTAAAATAGCAACAATGACTCAACACAACCTATTCCAACTCTCAGCCACGAGTAAATCATGATGAGGTGTGCATTTACCAAGGAAGGCAACTTTAAAAAATGCTAAAATGGTATGGGGGACCAAATCCCTTGATTTAAGGGGGAATCATCATGTGGGTTGCCAATCCTAAAATAACTTAAGTGGATGAGGTGTGGTTAGGTATGAACATGCACTTAGATGTATAAATGGTTTAGGAAATTGTTTCAACCAATATTTCCATAATATTAAGCCTTTGAAGGCAAAAAACAAGGGAAAGTTGGTCCACCGAGCTAGTTTACCGAAAACCAAGTGTCAACATGATTTTTAGTGCATGTGGTTAAGTCAAGGATAATTAGGCTAAAAAATAAATGTAGATGTTAGGATCATATTACAACACTAAAAATATGCCTTTTTATAGTATTATTGTGCATCGATTCATATTTACTTTCATGGCAAGTCCTTAATGTTCATTGTGGAAAGAGCTACAGATTGCCATGGATCAATTGCTTGAGAGTTCATATCAAGTGAGGTAGTTTTATTCCAAATGAATAGAAGATTATCATTCATCTACATACCATTTTTAGAAATAGGTCGGCTTAAGTTTCATCGATTTATTAGTTCTTGATGGTGCATTAAAGGATTGACATTAAGATATATTTTGATGGATTAAATATGTGCAGGTGGGCATACACAACATTCCATCCACCTAGAAGACTATATAATGGTATTTAAAATTACTAGAACTCTTGGATAAAGAAACAGATTGTTAAGGGTGAGATAATCTCAAAGAATATTGAGGCTTCCAAGGTATATATAAATTTTCCATAGTTTTTGTTCAAAGAATCTACATCTCTCAACAATGAGAGTATGTTGTTAAAATATCAAGGATTTTAAGCATCTCTAGAAACAAAAAATGTAAGAACCATAATTTTCAATATATATTACAATGGAACAATGATCTACAGCTTCAAGGACTCCTAGTTTCAAATACATTGCATGGCTACAACAACTTGAACCCAATTGAATGTTCCTTTTGTTATAATCAAAATTCAGAAAAAGGTAATGGACTTACACTACATCATCCACGAATAAGAGTGACTACATGAGATCCCCGAATATGGAGCTATTAATTTATTCCCTTCATGAAACATTGGATCCTATTGATCATGCTATCATAGCTAGATTGTTGGAATTTGGTTCTGTTTAATCAATTTAGTGTCCTAAATTGCTACATAAATTATCAATCCAAGTATCATTAACTGATGAAGTGTAGTGCACTATATGTGCTAGATGACCCTTTCTTACCTCGCTATTTTTAAGTTTATTTTTGTTTTGGGTTTTTTGTTCTTTTGATTCCTAATGTTCTGTAATATAATTAAAATCTTAATCTACTACTGTAGAAAAATTAAGTGAGAGCTAAAAGTGCTTTTAGGCCAAATTTGAAAGTAAAGTCTTTAAACAAGAAGGTGAAAATAGAGCCTCTCTTCTTTCTTATTATAATTGTTTCCAAAACATGAACTGAAAGGACTTACTATCTACTTAATTACAAAACCAAAACTTGAATGAGAAAATGGAATTGCAGCTATCTATGATAAATTGAAAATGGAATTCTGGAAACAAAGTTACTTTTGTTATCTAATCTACTTGCAAAATTAAGACTTGATGAACAACTGGATATGGGACTGCAGCTAAACTAAGTAAAAAGAAACAAAAATGAAATTGCAACTATTCTATTTAGAAAAGAAAGAATAAATGAAGTATTGTTTTCACTCTGCTACATAATTCAGAGAGAACTACCACCTTACGATATCAATATTTGAGAGATTTCATTCTTCATCATTCTGAAAAGTAAACATGAAAGTGCAAGGAAAATCTCAGTCATAAATAAAACATTTCACCACTTAGTTTTAGGATTAACCTTTAATTGAAAGGATTCTTGGAAATATCCACTTATATCATGAGTTACTAAACTAATAAGAAAATGGCATTAAACTAATTTAACTCTAAAACTAACGAACAACAACTATAATGAAAGGCTCATTCATAAATACAACATTTCACCATTTAATTTGAGGATTAAAAATCAATGAGAGGCTTTTGGAAACATTCATTTATATCATGAGTGACTACACTAATAAGAAAAAGGCATTGAACAACTTAATTTAAAATCTAGAAACTAAGGAACAACAAATGAAATAAATTGAATTATGCTACTGAAATCAATTTCAAAACTACAGTTAAGAGACTAGAGAGAGAGGAAAACTACAAGACTACTCTACGTTGGAATACAACTACCTTGAGTTAGTGGAAACAAATGACACAAACTGCAATATACACAGTGTTAGAAAACGATTATGAACATGATGAAAAACATAGTAAATGTAAAATTAAACTATGAAAGACAAAAAAAAATAAAATTTACAGTAATGAAATGTACCCTTGACCATGCAGGCATCCTCTGCAAGGTCTAGGACTAGCAACGCAGAATCAACACTTCACATGCTTCAGGTATCCATTCAAAAAAATAGAGTTTCTATATTAAGAACAGAGCACTGAGTTTCTCACACTACAAAGCAGTAATTGCACTATTACATTAGCAAAAACATTAACTTGTTCTGCATTCTAAATGCTGGTATTTATAGGAAAAATATACAACTGTTTGAAGAGAGAGGCCATCTATAGCAAACACGTAAACAGGTAATGTATCTGGAAATTTTGTCTTCGATTGCCTTGAAACATAAATCTTTGAGTAGTGGTTGTTGGATACTATTTGTGTAGGTGGCAAACAATGTCCTTGGCTTCAAGAGACTGCCTCAGATTCATTCACAAAGAATTGTAAAAACAGAGTTCTACTTGCTGTAGGTTTCTTTAGTTGACTCCCCTTTGACCGGGGTCCTCCTCATCGATCTTGATCAAATGGATAAGATACCATCCATGCTCGTACATTTTTCCAGCTACCCATATGATCCGTTTCCTCTCTTGACACCTATAACCTACAAAAGCGTGGAGATGGTTGTGGAACAGCCAACTAGCTGTGGAATGTGGCTACATTCCGTAGCTGAAAAACAAAAACGTATTCAAATAATAAAAATAACAATATAACTTATAAATCAGCGAAATATACTCCTTGGGGCAATGGCAATGGCTTTTGATGATTTAATATGCATTTTCCATGGAAAAGAAAAGGAAGAAGGATGAGAAAGTTGCTCAAGAAAGAGGCAGTTTTGTAACTCAACAGGTTCCAACTATAATGGGGTTATTTTAGAATATTTCTAGTGCTTATACAATGGTGAAAATTATAACCATGGCACTCAAAATAGTAGCAGATATTTGCCTCCACTTTATGACTCCAGTGAGGAATCTGCAACCATTGATTTAAAAGATAGTGACAATAATTCACTAAGATATATGGAGAAAAACGAAAAAAAAATGAGATTAATATAGCCCAAGAAACATGATCATAAAATGTGAACAAAGTAATTTAAGATGCAAGAAGTGGAAACAATGATATAACCAATAAATTGAAGATAATAATCCAAACGCTAGGAACAGAGCATTTGCCAACATATAAATTTTTTCACTACCTCATTGTCCACTCTAGAAAAGGTCTTTCTTGAAGATATAGAAGCTTCATTTGCATAAAAATATTCCCACCAAATCATGAATACATTTAGATAGACTTACAAATTTTAATCAAATTATATAGAATATAAAACATAAGTATGAAAACAATGATCAAATGTGAAGAGGGGTAGATTTTAAATGTGTGTAAGAATCAACTCTCGAGTTCAAAAACCTAGATTGTGGTTATACTATCATTCAGGGTCTTCATGCATAGCTCACTAAAGGTGTGTCAAGAGGCTATTAATCTCTTGGCTATAGAATTGGATTCTTTTAATTGTAACTAAGAGAAATGGAAAAGTTGTGGAGACAAGCTACATTCTTCTTCTTTCACTGGGCCATGAAAAATGAATAAAGCAAATAGTATCAACCCCTTGGAAAAGGAAAGTTGAGAAAAACAAATACCATGAATAATAAAAGAATATAATGAGTGGAAGGGCTAAAAAATATGCCACCCATAACAAACCTTTCCATCCAAATATTATTCTATGTCCGTCCTCAATAATAAATTTCAATGGAAAATTCAAGTAGTCTACAACTACAAAGGAAAATCAAACCCCAACTTGTTGTTCCACTTCTAATTTCACCCAAAATTACCTCATATTTAAAGATATCACCATATCTTAAACCAACCAAAATTCAAAATATATATATCCTTTGGAGAAATAGGATCATTAAATGAAATTGAACCATACATATTAATGAACCTTATTTTATATATTAATACTAGGATGTACCCATTTTTATATTGGAAAGAGAGAAAATTTCATATACACTAACAAATCCTGATACATTACCTACATTTGAATGAGTTAACAAAAATTAATGGTACCAGGAGAGCGATGATATTATATTTTTGGTAGAGATATTTCATCTCTTCCTCCAACACCAAGATTATTATTGTTTGTTGCAATAAAAATGGAAATCCCTAATGGAGATCTTTGCCTTCACAACTACTCCATTTATACTAGTGTCTTGAGCATAAAATTTAACTCTTTCCCACTAGAGATATTAGATTCCATTTCATTGAGCTACATTGATAGGTGAGATCTATGCATAGCTCACCAAAGGTGTATCAAGAGGCTATTAGTCTATTAGCTATAGAATTGGACTCTTTTTATTTGTAACTTAGTGAAATGGAAAAGTTGTGGAGACAAGCTCCATTCTTCTTCTTTCACTAGGCCATGTAAAATAAATGAAGCAAATAGTCTCAATTCCTTAGAGAAGGAAGCTTGAGAACAAAAAATAGCATGAACAAACAAAGAATCCAATGAGTTGAGTTTAGATGGGTATCCCTTTATAAACAAGCATCTATAGGCTTGTTACAGTTAGTATGAATCTTTACTAGAAGTTGAGTACTCTCCACATCACCAACCACATCCAATGGAAAGGTATCAACCCCTACAATACAAATGATGTCTCCAAATAAGGTGCAGTCAATACCAATATTATCATGTTTTGAATCTATTCTCAAACTTAAATGCCTCGAACTATATGCAAAGAGGTCATCATCAACTATAATCATACCAACTAAGTCACACATGTTATTCTTTCATTTATTGGAAGCTTCACCATCATAAACAAGGTATATTGTTGGATTCATGAATTCATAACTCACTTTGCAATGACCATCCACATGTGTCTTGCCAGTAAAGTGCCACTGCACAACTGACCTTCCATTAAATCCTCCAATATTTGGAACTAGTTTAATTGAAAACAACTTGAGATAACTTAATTTGGTTGCTACAAATTAGAAATCCCACATTCTTAACTAAGCTATATCTCCTCCAACTTAGATTTACTGAGTAAAGTGGGTGACACAAGCCTTGTCACACAAGTTAACAACATCCAAGTTGTCTATTATTGTGGAAATTCAAATTTTATCAATTTAATCAAGGCAAAATCAAATTGAGAAGTTATTTCTCCATTTTTCAACACTCGCTCTGAGCAAGAAAGGGATTATCAACCACCCCTCCTGTGGTACTCAAATTTCCCTCGTAACAAAGTATTTTTCAAAATGCAAGCATCTTGTTCCTCTATTGGAATGTAGTGTAGCAACATTATCTATCTTTGCACACAGTCCCATAAATGGTGATACCAGATATCTATATGCTTCAACCGGTCATGAAATATAGGATTCTCATAGATTTTGATGCAACTCCAATTATCATAGTAGATCATAGTTGGATCCATCATCTAACCAAATAGTCCAACAAGTATCTTTCTTATTCATGTCACCTCACATGTTTCTTGACTTGTAGCCATGTATTCTACTTCTGCCGAGCTAAGAACCACATATCCTTTCTTCATGTTGTGCCAAGACACAACTGCAAACTGAACACTGAAAATTCTAGTTGATGTACTCTTTTGGTCTTATGGACTTTCTGCCCAATCTCCATCTATGAAGCCACACAACTTCACCTCCTCTACCATCTATACCATAGTCCAAATTGGGTAGTTCTTCTGAGGTATCGTAAAACATGCTTAACTCCCTTCTAAAGTAATTTGGTTGGCCTAACTATAACTTGGCTTAGCTAGTTTAATGCATAACACATATATGGTCATGTGTTCACAAGATACATGAGTGAGCCCACTCGTTGTTGATAAATGGTAGCATCCACTTCTTCACTTGAAGTGACATATTGCTTCCTCCAATTGTTTGCTAGAGGTGTCTCTCTAGGTTTACATCTCTCCATGCATAATCTTTGTAGTATCTCATTCTCATACTTTCCTTGAGAGACAAAAATAATCTATAGTCTTCCCATACTTCCAACCAGAGGAAGCACTTAATGAGACCCACATCCTGCATTTAAAATAACCTTGCAATGTGCTCCTTGCAAGATATGATCAACTTCTCATCATTAATTAAAATCAAATCAACAACGTTTAAGAAAATAATAATAAATTTACCTTCTATTAAGATGTGATTGAGGTTTGTATCTGCTTCAATTTTGGTGAAGCCCAAACCAGTGAGATAACTATCAATTTTGGTGTACTAAGCACAGGGTGCTTGTTTGAAACCATACAATGCTCACTTGAGTTTGCACACATGATACTCTTGTTAAAATGTCTCAAAATATTCTGGTTGCTCAATGTACATCTCCTCCTCAGTAACCCTATTGAGAAATGTTGTTTTTACATCCATCTGGTGAATCTTCCACCCCATTTGCTTAGACAGAGCAAGAATTGATCTAACATATGTGTACCTTGCTACAAGAGCAAAGGTATGCTCATAGTCAATTCTTAAATTGATATTTTTTTGTCTTAATTGTTTATTGTCTTAAATGGGTTTTGTCTTAAGTGGCCATTGCCTTAAATATAAAGTTTTGTCTTCAAATATTTTTGTCTCAAATTGTTTTTGTCTTAAATATAAAGTCTTGTCTTAAAATATTTTTGTCTCAAACTATTTTGGTCTTAAATATAAAGTTTGTCTTAAAATAATTTTGTCTTAAATACAAAGTTTTGTCTTAAAATATTTTTATCTCAAATTCTTTTTGTCTTAAAATATTTTTGTCTCGAATTTTTTTGTCTAAAATTTTGTATTTAAGACAATTCAATTGATATTATATTTTAATATAAAATAAATAAAATAAAAAGTGACTCTTTGAGACAAAATATTTATTTTGTATTAAAAAAGTGTCTTAAAAGTGCCCTTGGTGTAGTAGTGAATAATCTTGAAACTATTCATAATGAGCTCCTTTTTAAGTTGTATGATCATGTCTCTCTAGAAGATGATCTAAGGTTGCACTGCATGTAATATGGCATTCTCAATGGAACCATTGCGCCCTTTTTAGTCTGGATGATACTACATGGAATCTTCACATTGCATAATATGTTTCTCACATCACTGTGGAGTATGATTTTGACAACCACAAGTGCTTATTCAAGCTTCATATTCATCATTTTTAAATTCCTAAAGAAACAACAATAGCAGGTGTGTGCTAGTGATCTATGACTTAGACGAAGCATCTATTAGCATATTCCATTGAGAATAAATCTACGCCATTCATTTAAAAAATAAAAGAAGTCAATGATGCCCCATCCATTTGGGGGTTGATACAGAAATTTCTATGACGAAAAAAAGGAAAAAAAAAAACCTACGTAAATGTATGGACTGGTCTAATTCATCTTGAATTAAGACAAAAGGAAAAAAATTTAATCTCTATGTAAATGTATGGGCTTATCTAATTTTGGTGCAATAGACTAGAATATTGAACCAAGCCAAGGGAGAGAAATGAACCAATGAACAAGAAAGAAGCCTATTGTTCAACCAATTCTCTAGAGATGTTGCTTAACCTAATCGATTGAGAAATGAAAGGGGAGTGACACTTGCAATTAGTTTAAGTAATCTAAGTTCGAGATGCGTGGAGCAGGTAAGAAGCGAGCATCCTTGAGTGATATATAATTATTATAAAGAGAAACGTTCATTCCTAGGGACAATATAATATCCACTAAATATAGAGATCGAGCAGATATCATGACACTAAATCAAATAATAATGTTCATGTACAAAATATTGGAGGGGTGACGAAAAGGCCATGTTATCAAGGTATTCCTATAACTCCCTAATGAGCCTCATAAATCGGTAATTACATGGGCTCATTTTACCTACTAACTTAGTCAAATCAACCATTCTCTTAGCTTATTGTATGATTTTTTTATTATATTTATGCTTATAGGGTGACTTGAGTTAGTCATTATGCCATGTGGTCTAACATGTATTTAATGCAGATTATTGATGGATTTCAAGGTCAAAGTCAAGGATCTAGTGGTCAAACTACAGCAGTAACTGAAAGTAGATAGGGGAGAGGACTTACATGAGGGAATCACCCTCATTTATTTCTCCTCACTTTGAATTCCCCTTCATTCAGCTTGGAGTACAAGCCGTTGAATCATGCACTAGAAGGCAACCGAGCAAGTGGAATATGATTGATAGTTATCTCAAGTTTTGGGAGAAAAGCCTCCCTAATTTTAAGGAAGTTGTTGGTATCTTCAGATGTATAATTAGAGAGGCATAGGGCCTTACTAGGGTCTACTTTTTTTTCTTCTATAAACGCTGCTCAAATATTGAGCTTACTATTTTATGATAGTTTTATGTAATCTTGCTATTTTTTGATAATGAAGATGGAATCCTTTTTGAGCTAGCACTGAGTTACATCAAAGGGCTAAAGCTCTTGGGTTAGGGCCCAATCCAAGTAGCCAAGCTTCTCTTTACTTTTATTTTTATGATTTACTTCAGTTTGTAGATTAGTTTGTTGTTAGGTGCATTTCTCTTATGGTTAAGAATAGGTTGCTTTTGATGATTTAGTAGCTTGCTTCAATTTGTGCTCTCTGTAGCATGTTAAGCAGTGATTAGAGAAGATTCAAAAGGCTAGTAGCAGTGACTTGGCCTCTCTTCCTCCCTCTGGGACCGTGATTTGAGGCAAAGACTCTCTTGCTGCCCCAAAAACACAGATTTTCCTCATTCCTAGCACTTTTAGTGTTTGCACCTCTCTAGTGGGTTGATAGTCTAGTTTTTCTTTACTTTAGATTTTATTTATCATGTTCACTTCCTGATTTTCAATAGTCCTTTTGCATGCTTTCCTTTCTTACAACATTTCCTAGCATTTCATTCTATACATCATAGTTTAGGCCATTTTAATGCAAAACTCTGTTTTTTTCCTAGGATGCACTCATTTCTTTGGTTGCTTGATTTTCATGGTTGACTATCAACTTTTATGCAGCAGATCTATGCTGGTAGTAGAATAGCTTACCAGCAATCAAATCCTCCATCTGATCCATTCCCTATAGGTCTCCCAAACCTCGCCTCAATTCTGCCCTAGTTTCCTTCATTTATCTTAGAACTTCTTCCTCCCTCCTTGAGAAAACCCAATCATCTTTCTCTCTCCTGGTGATTCATGGTAGAGCTTAGGTATCCTAACACCCCATTCCAACCTTCATCTGCCTTTTCCACCCACTCTCACACCCTCAAAACAATGAAAATTTCTCTCGGCCTCCTCCTGTAGGCCTCCTATAGTTTCCCTACTTTCCTCCTGTAGTTTTCCTGTGTCCTCCTGTAGTTTTTCCTGTAGGATTTCTTTTGAAGGCCAAGTGTGAGAAAAGCCTCTAGAAGGCCACTTAAGACCTGCTATGGCCCATCAACACCATCCTACATCCTCCTAAGCTCCAAAACCATCCTCTAACACAACCCATTCACTGCCATTTATCTTAGCTTCTGTTAGCTTTTGTGAGCGTGACATTTGTTGCACTTGTTCTTG